>PJTY01000232.1_pt1 | contig 35085 bp, 37 predicted proteins | sample 1512121 | NCBI WGS metagenome assembly PJTY01 (sample SAMN08177680, study PRJNA422409) | Soil metagenome, whole genome shotgun sequencing project. | isolation source: Soil enriched (2) on filter paper: alkali lignin treatment | place: USA: Madison | collected 2015-01-15 | reverse complement strand
TATAAACACGTGTACATACACCACGACGTTGTGGACAAGCCTTCAACGCAGGAACTTTTGATTTTTCAATCAAAGTCGTACGACCCTTACGGATCAACTGATTTGTTGTTGCCATTTGGCAATTCTCCCGTTATTAAACAACCTTAAAAAAAGAAAACGACCTCTTTTTAAGGGCACATAATTGTAAGCTAAGAAGTAAAAATGGTCAACATTGTTAGTGCTGACCATTTCTTGGGTTTGTTGTGTTTTGATGTCTAAGACATCATCCTATGATTAGCTATGTTTTGTTGAAGCAGGTTCGACATCAATTAATTTCTGCTCAGGCGCAACTTGCGCTTCAGCTTCATCAAAAATCTCTTCCTGTTCTGCCTTCAATGCGGGTTGTTGTTCAGTATGCTCATGCTCAACCACATGCTGCTCTGCAAGTTGTTGAATTCCTTCCTCTACTTTTTCATCCACTGGCGGTTTGACTGCATCCTTGTCTTTTGCCTGGATCGAAACCTTGGCAATCACATCATTCTTTGGCGCATCTGAAGCTGTAGTCTGCGTAGCAGCAGGCTCTACATTATCCGACTTCTGTTCAGTGGCAACCTCAGCCCCCTCCCCATCCAGAGTCTGATCCTGTTCTGTCTTCAACGCAGGTTGCTGTTCAGTATGTTCATGTTCAGTCACATGCTGTTCTGCAAGCTGTTGAATTCCTTGCTCTACCTTCTCATCAACCGGCGTTTTGGCAACATCACTATCTTTGGCCTGAATTGAAACACTGCTAATGACATCATTTTTTGGTGCATCTGAAATCACACCCTGCTTAACCTCTTCCCCACTTGTATTTAATAAGCGCGGTGCTGCCTTTTTCAATAAAGTCTCGGCTTTATAGTAGGCTTCCAGTGGAGAAATATTTTCATCCGGGTGCTCATTTAAATAGAAACGCGCTGCACCAAAAATAGCTTGTGATTTGTGCCCGACATCTTCCAGCAGCCTCCAGCTATAAAAACCGCTCAACACAGCTCCGGCAACAGGGGTTAGCTTACCGACCACGGAAACTTGAGGAACACGGTTTAACCAGCCAAACTTAAATTGTCCTTGTTCATCTACCAGCCACTTCTTGACCAAATCAAAATCATTATTCGATCCGAGTAATTGCTGAAACTGTTGCAGGTCGTGTGTTTCCAGCATTGACTTCAAGGCTTTTAAAGCCACCAGCAGGGTTTGTTTTTCTGCCACCAGACTCAGGTCAATTTCCTTGAAGATAAATGCCACAATCTCTTGATCAGTCTCTTCCGACAAATCGAAGCCATGGGAACGTCCTGTCTGATAAATGGTTCGCAAGGTCAAAACAATTGATGCAGGAATATCGATGGCTGCACCCCATACACCTGTTGCCCCTGTGACCGCACCCTGAACAACTGCCAATAATTTATTCTGCTCAATCAGGGCCTGACTTAAACGTTGGGAACGGCCTGTATCTTTGGTGAGTTCGATAATGTCCTTAACCCCGGCTTCTTCAAGGATTTTTTCAGTCAGGGAACTATTCGAACTGAACTCGTTCAGCCACTGGAATAAATAGTCAGAGGCTTTTTCTCCCAGATCAGGCGATACGAAAGATGCGATACTGTTCACGCGCGTGTAATGACGACCTAGAAACTGATGTGAAAGTTTAGGAAATTGCTGACGTAACATTTGTTGTGGACTTTCATATTTTTCCACTTCAAAAGGGCTTTTAAAACGAGCTTTTCCTTCAACCGTCTTGGAAGTGTTTGCAAGTTCCGCCCCAGATGTAATCGGCGCTACTTGAAATTTTTGTAATTCAGAACTGAGCTTTTTAGCCACTCCAAAGGCTTGTGCAAATAAACCTGAAGATTGCTTGTTTTTAGATTTTGTCATCAAGAACCTCTGTTGTGTAATATGTGAATTTCTAGGTAAATACTAGGTTGAATGCAGATTTATCTCAACTTTTATGTGTGTACTTTCATTACGTTTCGTCACCAGAACTGCAATATTTACGAATATTTACACAACTGGAAATAGGCATAAGATTTGCCATAAGAAATAAAAAACCTTTCTGCTATCATGGTGTCATTCACTCATAAGCCATTCTAATCGTTATTTTCTCCTGATTTGTATTCATAGCGAGATGCACAGGGCTTAAGTATTACCATAAAAGGGATCTGTAAATGAAACGTGTTGTAATCACTGGTATGGGCATTAACTCATGTATCGGTAACTCTTTAGAAGAGGTCACTCATTCTTTAAAAAATGGAATCTCAGGCACACGTTTAAACCCAACTTATGCAGAACTGAATTTCAAGAGCCATGTTAGCGCTGCAGCTGAACAGGATTTTGATGGCATTGACCGCAAACTGAAACGTTTTATGGGCGTCTGCGCCATGTATGCCTATAACGCGGCAGTCGCAGCAGTTGAGCATGCGGGACTAAAACAAGAAGATTTGGCAAATAATCCACGCTACGGTATTGCCGGTGGTTCTGGTGGTAACTCAACTGCCTCTGTTGCAGAAATGATCAAACTGCTAGAAGAAAAAGGTGCACGTAAAATCGGTCCTTTCTTCGTGCCGCGCAACATGTCAAATACCATTACTGCAAACGTTGGTGTTGCCTTTAAACTTCAAGGTGTGGCGCATTCGATTACCAGTGCATGTGCAACTTCTGCCGATGCAATTGGTTATGCTTATAACCTGATTCAATTGGGTAAACAGGATCTCATGCTTGCGGGTGGTGGTGAAGAAGATCACTGGTCACAAAGCTTGCTGTTTGATGCGATGGGTGCATTGTGTTCAAAATATAATGACACCCCGGAAACTGCTTCACGCCCATATTCAAAAGACCGTGACGGTTTCGTTATTGCTGGCGGTGGCGGTTTCGTTGTACTTGAATCACTTGAACATGCGCAAGCGCGTGGCGCCAATATCCTTGCTGAAGTCATTGGCTATGCAGCAAATAGTGATGGTGCCGACATGGTTGCACCAAGTGGTGAAGGCGCAACACGCTGTATCATCATGGCACTGGATGAAGCAAAGCAGCATGGCGTCGAGCAGATTGACTATGTCAATACTCACGGTACATCAACACCGGCAGGTGACGTGACTGAGCTGAAAGCGATGGAACGTGCATTTGGTGAAGGTCAGGTTCCACCACTCAGCTCAACCAAATCGATGACTGGCCATAGCTTGGGTGCTGCAGGTGTTCAGGAAGCGATTTATTCTGTATTAATGATGCAAAATGACTTTATTGCACCGAACATCAACGTAACCGAGCTGGATGAAGGCGCACAAGGTTTCGATATTGTACTTGAAAAACGTGATGCAAAACTGAATACTGTCATGAGTAACAGTTTTGGCTTTGGCGGTGTAAACGCCTGCCTTATTTTCAAGAAGTGGGATGCATAATCCCGCTTAGCAGGATTATCGATGGATGCACCTTCTGATGCTTTCTTGTGGGTAAAAGCATTACATATTATTGCCGTGGTTTGCTGGTTCGCTGCTTTGTTCTACTTACCACGCCTTTATGTTTATCATGCCATGAGTGAAGATGCCGTCAGTCATCAACGCTTTGAAGTGATGGAACGTAAGTTGTATCGCGGGATTATGTGGCCGTCCATGATTGCCACATTAATTACCGCCCACTTTCTGGTCGACTGGGGTGATGCAACCCGGCATTATCATGAAGCCTTATGGTTTTATCTCAAGGTCGGCCTGGTCGGTCTTCTGGTAATTTATCACCTAGTGTGTGGTTATTATCGTAAAAAACTGATTGGCAATGCCCACTACAAAACACATAAGTTCTGGCGCTTCTTTAATGAAATGCCGACCTTGATCCTGTTTGCGGTGGTGATTTTAGTCGTAGTAAAACCTCAGTTCTAACTGAGGTTTTTTTATTTTAGAATTCAATACAACCTATCAATTTTCATACTTGAAATTCAGATGATCAAAGCACTCCAACAGGCGCTAAGACAAATAAACAACTGGTTCATTGCAAACTTGATTGTACATCTCAAAATGAATCAGTTTCACTATCGCGGCTTAAGCTCTGGCGAGATTGAAATTGCACGTCCTGTGTTTGGTGACCTAATTGATTATGCACAGGTCAAAGTTTTTAATATTCCCTATCTGCCTTGGCAACCCGTAAATATATTTATGGCACCAAATGGCAATTTATTTGTACATCAAAAATATTTTAGTACGGATTATTCAAAGTGCTCTGCCCCCTTACAAGGAATTTTTATTCATGAGCTGGCTCATGTTTTACAGTTTCAGCAACAGGTCCATGTCATTTTTAAAGGAGCAATGCTGCAATTGGGCTACTATCTCAGTTTTAAAACATACGATCCTTATCAATATCAATTCGAACCAGATAAAGCCTTCTCCAGCTACAACATCGAACAACAGGGAGATATTGCACGCGATATCTTCTTCAAGAAAATTCCCAATATTATTCTGAAAAAATAAAAAAGCCCTGTCATTCTATACAGGGCTTTTTAAGTTAAAGCATCGCAACGGGTCTTATGCAGCTGTGCCTTTGCCAGTTTCATTAGCAGGTTCATGATCGACATCCATATCTGTTGTAAAATCTACACGCATTGCATCCTTAACAATGGTACCCATACGTCCAAAGCCTATCGCTAAACCCAAAGCGATCACTGGCAATAAAATTGTTGAACTCATAATCTCTCACCTCACGTTATTTAAAAGAGAATCTGATATTTAAGCTTGTGGTTCTTGTTCACGGAACATGACAGTACCGATACGACCAACCACAACCGCTAAACCAAACGCAACAACTGGAAATAATAAAACTGACATATCAACCACCTCTTGATTTAAGTGTTGCAATACACTTGAGTAAGCTCAAAGTGTATAGCCATTCACATTAATCAGGATCATAGCAGTGCACAAATGTACACTCAAGTGTAGCAAAGATATTCCCGATAAACGGTATATAAAACATACAAAAACCAAACAAGTGCTTGAAATAAATCTATTTTTTATCAGGTACAGCTGTTCCTCATTTTTTTGAATTATTTAATAGCTTTATCAAAGCTGCTCTTTTTCTTAGAAATTTTAGAATTTATTGCACTTGTCACTGGGGTGTCATCTCAATAGGCGAAGATGACATGAAAAAAACTTGATGTGGTTATATTCAATTTATTCACAATCATGCACCATAACTACCTAAACATTGAGAAATGTTGCTTTTTCATACAGAAAAACTCGTTATTTTTACGCAGAAAAATGCGCATTTAGTATATATTAGTAAACTTGTCATTTTTCTTTAAGATATAAAATGTTTGGCGCCATGATATACAATCGTTTTTAACAACTATACTTATATAAATCAAAAACTTGTGTATCAAAACTTGTTAAGACTTAGGATTAGGTTTGAATGAAAAATTTTAAAATTGCCCTTGCTCAGTTCTCTCCGCATATTGGCAATGTTGACTCAAATACTCAAAAGATGATTGAGCAAGCAAATTTAGCGAAACAACAACAGGCTGATTTGATCATCTTTCCAGAACTTTCAACCATCGGTTACCCTGCGGAAGATTTAGTGCTTCGCCCAAATCTTCAAAAACGTACTCAAAAAGCTTTTGCCCAGCTAAGTGAAGTCAAAGACATCGTGATGGTATTTGGCTTTGTACATCAGACTGAAGATGGTCATCGTTATAATTCTGCTGCGGTGATGAAAGACGGTCAGGTACTGGGTATTTATAACAAACATAACCTGCCAAATTACGGTGTGTTTGACGAGAAACGTTACTTCCAGGAAGGCCATCAGCACCTTGTTTTTGAATATCTCGGTCATAAATTTGGCGTCTTGATTTGTGAAGATGTCTGGTCACTCAACACGGTTAAGCAGCTTAGCCAGCTCAATGTTGAAACCGTACTGGTACTCAATGCTTCGCCTTATGAAGTGGGTAAACCACAGCACCGTATTCAGACCCTGAATGAGTTGGCGAAACAGTTGCACCTCAATATTGTTTATGTCAACCAAGTCGGTGGACAGGATGACCTGATCTTTGATGGCAGTAGTTTTGTCAGCAACAATAGCGGTGAGTTGGCATTACAGGCACCGAGTTTCCAGGAAGCTGTTCATTTTGCTGAATATGATGCAGAACAAAAACAGTTCAAGGCAGCTGCAGCAGTTCCAGCTTTAGAAACCTTTGCTGAAATTTATCAAGCGTTGGTCATGGCAACCCGTGACTATGTACAACGCTCAGGTTTCCCTGGGGTTATTCTAGGTTTATCTGGCGGGATCGATTCAGCATTAACCTTGGCAATTGCTGTTGATGCGATTGGGGCAGACAAAGTCCAGGCCGTGATGATGCCGTATACCTACACTTCACAAATGAGTGTTGAAGATGCGACTGAGCAGGCACGTCGTATGGGCGTGACTTTCGGTATTGCCGAGATTCATCCGATCGTGAATAGCTTCATGCAAACCCTGTTCCCGTTCTTCGGCAATGCCCCTGCGGATGCGACAGAAGAAAACCTGCAGGCACGTACTCGTGGTACCCTGCTGATGGGCCTATCTAATAAATTTGGCAATCTTGTTCTTGCGACAGGCAACAAATCCGAGATTTCAGTCGGTTACTGTACACTTTATGGTGATATGGTCGGTGGCTTCTCGGTGCTTAAAGATGTCTACAAAACCATTGTATTTGAGTTGGCCAAATACCGTAACACACTGGAAGACACCCCTGTTATCCCGGAACGTGTGATTAGCCGTCCACCATCAGCAGAACTCCGTCCAGATCAAAAAGATCAGGACTCATTACCTGCTTATGATGTACTTGATGCCATCTTATATGCTTATATAGAAGAAGATCTCAGCCAGGCCGATATCATTGCCAAAGGTTATGAAAGCGATGTAGTCGAGAAAGTAATTCGTCTGGTAGATCGTAATGAATACAAGCGTCGTCAGGGCGCGATTGGGCCGCGGATCAGTTCACGTGCTTTCAGTCGTGAACGACGCTACCCGATCGTCAACGGATGGACCGCGAATGACTGAAAAAATTGTTTCTGAAAAGTCACAATTACTTGCTCAAGCACTTTTGCTTGAGCAAGTTAAGTTTTATAAAAATCAACTTACAACACAACTTTCCGCTGATTTCTTCCAGCAATTTATCCAGCTCTTTCTGCAACATGCACCCAATATTCAACTCAAAGAAGTGGTCGAATTAGCGCAGATTCAGGCTGTGGTCAAACGTTATGCTTTTGAAATGCAGCTGGGTGCAGGCTTACTGGAATTTATTGGCGAGATCGCACAAAGACTGCATGTGTTTTCGCTACAGTCATCCGCCCAGTTACAAGATATATTTTCAGACCACCAGTTTGAAATGTGGCTGTCCAAGTTTCTGGAACTTGAAAATATCCGTCATTATTTAAACCAGTTTCTAAAAGAAAGCCCTTCTATTCAGCAATTATGCCAATACATTGCGACCACAACCTTACAGAACAAACTACCTAAATTATTTACTCAGTCAGATGACGATAGAATTTCAGAAAGTAAATATGAGTGGCAACAAAAACTAAAAAGCTTTTCACATCGCCAGCAACAGCGTATTGAACAGAAAATTGAAGAAAGTATTGCCCGGTTTATTCAAGAACAGCTGGCCGATCTTAGTCTGCTGTCTAATGACGATCTGGAAAGTCTGGCGCGTAATGTCTGGGATGACAATAAAGCCAAACCTTTATCAGAATATACCAAACAGGTCACGCCACTGGATGTGGAAGAATTCTTTGTTATGATTTATGAATACTGGAAAGAACTACGCCAGTCTGCTTTCATACAGGATTTAATTCTCTACGGTGTCAAAGTCTTTTATGATTTCTATAAAGATGAAAGTCTGGCCGATGTCTTTGCTGCCATTGGACTGGAAGAGGCCGACCTACTCAATGAGGCAGTGCGTTTTTATCCCAAAGTTGTGGCCGCTTTAGACCAGCACGGTGTCCTCGAACCGATCATTACCCTGATCCTGAAACCGTTCTATGACAGCGCTGACACGCTCGCCGCCATCGAAAAACACCTATAAAAATAAAGCCTGTAAATACATCATTTACAGGCTTATATACGTATCCATTATTTTCAAATCATATAGATAAAAAGAAACCACGCAGGAGCGTGGTTTTTAAAATGGTGGCTATGACGAGACTTGAACTTGTGACCCCCGCATTATGAGTGCGGTGCTCTAACCAACTGAGCTACATAGCCGTAAACTGTGTGCGCATTATCTAGTGTTACGTGCAACGGGTCAAGTCTATGATCTTGAAAACAGAAGACATATGCGTGGTTTTTGCACAAAGATATTATCAACTGTATATTTTTAACTCAAAGTCTGTTCTGATAGCAATTTCTACCTCATCTTCCAGCCGATATTGCTCTGAATACTTCTTTTCGGCTTAATGTTTTTCCCGATAAGACGCGTAGGAACAGCCAATGCACGCCACCATAATCATGATAATTGCCAGAATCTGGTAAAAATTCAATGCTTCTCCCAAAATGCACCATGCAGCCATAGCGCTAATCGCAGGTGAAGCGCTGAGTAACATCCCGAACACATGTGCTGCCAGTCTTTTCATCGCCACAATATCCAGTAAAAAAGGAATCATGCTTGAGAATAAGGATACAAATACGCAGGTAAAGAAAACCTTATAGGAACTCACCACTAAATCTAGATGCTGAAAACCTACAGGAAGAGCACATAACGCCGCCACCAACATTCCGACGGCGACAGAACTGCCACCCGCAGAAGCGACTCGACGTCCATAGATGATATACACCCCCCAGCAGATCGCCGCCGCCAATGCCAACCCCATGCCTTGGTAACTAAAATTCTGGTTAACGCCTCCTAATGGCAATATGACGATTCCAATCAATGCACATCCGGCCCACAGCAGGTCCTGCTTACGCTTGGACATTAACATCGCAACAGTCAACGGACCGAGAACTTCAATGGAAATTGCAATACCAACCGACATATAAGCAAAAGCCTTATAAACCAAAACATTCATTCCACTGATGAACATGCCGTAAATCACCAGATTGCGCCAGTTGGTCTGCTGATAGAACAATTGCCACGGCCTGAAAATAACACAGAGAAGAATGGCGGCTATGCCAAGACGAACCAACGCAACTGTTTCTGGGCCTAAAACCGGAAACAGGGTTTTGGCCACTGATGCCCCGATCTGTACAGACACCAACGATAAAGTCGCAGCGAGAAATGCAATGCTTTGTCGCGAATCTAGTCCGACCATGACTACGCCCTGTAATATAGAGATGCAATTTTAATTCACACCTCTGCGTTTAATTCTGCAATTTTATGCAAGAATACGAGTAAATTACGCTTTATTATTCTTAGGATGAGAGATTTAATCGTGTCAGATATTTCATTGGATCAGTTCGATTATGCAATTTTAAGACAATTGCAACACGATAATAAAATGTCACATCGGAAAATAGCCGAACTGGTCAATCTGTCCCAAGCGTCAGTACAACGGCGTATTGCCAGACTTGAACAAGAACATGTGATTGAGAAAAATTGTGCCGTGCTCAATCCCAAAAAGTTTGGCGAAAAGATTACATCAATTATTGAAGTGCGTTTAGCAGAAGACCGTTCTATCGTAATGGATCGGGCCAAACAATATTTTGCCCATGTCGATGAGATCCAGCAGTGTTATTTCGTCAATGGTGGCGTTTCTTTTATTATCATTATGATTTCCGATACCTTATCCCATTTTGAGGCGTTGGTACGCAAGCACTTTGCAGATAATCAGGATGTCAGCACTTATCGGACACTGATCGTTTTAGATCGGGTCAAAGTCGGATTAGAGTTATCTATTTAAAAACAGCAGATAAAAAGAGACCACGCAGGAGCGTGGTCTATAAAATGGTGGCTATGACGAGACTTGAACTTGTGACCCCCGCATTATGAGTGCGGTGCTCTAACCAACTGAGCTACATAGCCGAAAACTGTGGGCGCATTATCTTAACTTTCGCTACACACGTCAAGCACAATTTTCAAAAAATTTAAGAAGTGGGCCTATAAGCCGGGTTCTGTCGAGGACGATCATTCCTCTAGGCGTACAATCACTCATACGCTCAAGCGACCTACCCGAATCCAGCACGGGCCGTGCCTCAGGATTCCTATTTGGTCTTGCTTCAGGTGGGGTTTACCTTGCCGTGAACTGTTACCAGACACGCGGTGCGCTCTTACCGCACCCTTTCACCATTACCTCACGAATCAGGCGGTCTACTCTCTGCTGCACTTGCCGTCGGCTTTCGCCGCCCAGGCGTTACCTGGCACCTTGCCCTTTGAAGCCCGGACTTTCCTCCCCTGCTTCAGTCACGGAGACCTCCACAGCAGCGACCGTCCGGCCCACTTCGTGGCGCATCTTACCAAAGTTCGCTGTTAATTGCTTGCATTTTTTTGCGCAGTCAGCTTTTTATATTTCTCCATCAACTCATCATGCGATTCCACATGCTGAGGATCCAGCGGAATACAATCGACCGGGCAAAATAACTGACACTGTGGCTGATCATGATGTCCGATACACTCTGTACATAGTGCAGGATCAATCTCATAAATCAGCTCACCCATATAAATAGCGTCATTGGGACAGACAGGTTCACAGACATCGCAGTTAATGCATTCATCTGTAATATATAAAGACACGTTACCAACCTTGTTGATGTTTACGTTCAAAGGCCTCGACCACAACGGCAGGCACAAATTTGTTTACATCACCTTTTAAACGGGCAATTTCTCTCACCAGTGTCGATGAAATAAATGAATATTGCTCAGATGGAGTTAAAAATACCGATTCAAAATGTGGATCAAGCTGACGATTCATATTGGCCAGTTGAAATTCATATTCAAAATCTGAAATTGCTCTTAAACCACGCAGTACTGCTGTCGCACGCTGTTCACGGAAAAAATTGACCAGTAAGCCATCAAAACCGACAAACTCAACATTGTTCAAATGACTGAGTGAGGCTTTTGCCAATTCAACACGCTCTTCTAAACTAAATACCGGATTTTTATGATGACCAATCGCAATGGCAACCACAACTTCATCAAACATTTTTGATGCTCTTGCAACCAAATCAACATGTCCATTGGTTATTGGATCAAAAGTCCCCGGATAAATCACACGTGTTTTAGACATGCGGTGTACTCTAGTGAATGAGATAAGGTGCGTATTTTAACAAATCTTCAGCCTAAACGCTAAATTCCTAAACATTGGAAAAAGATTGCGTTTTACGGCACAATAGAAGCAATTGTGGAAGTTTGAATTATGGCGCAAGCAACAGTTGTAAAAAAACATAATGGTGGCACGATTGCTCAAAACAAAAGAGCGCGCCACGATTACTTTATCGAAGAAAAATTTGAAGCAGGCATGTCTCTCCAAGGCTGGGAAGTAAAATCCCTACGCGCTGGGCGTATGAGCCTGACGGAAAGCTATGTCATTTTTAAAAATGGTGAAGCTTATTTATTTGGTTCACAAATTCAGCCGTTACTGTCTGCATCAACACATGTGGTTCCAGAAGCAACCCGCACCCGCAAGTTGCTATTGTCTCGCCGTGAGCTGGAAAAGCTACTCGGTGCAGTCAATCAAAAAGGTTATTCATGTGTACCATTGGCATGTTACTGGAAAGGTCATCTGGTCAAGCTTGAAATTGCCCTGGTAAAAGGTAAGCAATTACATGACAAGCGTGCGACCGAAAAAGACCGTGACTGGCAGCGTGATAAAGCACGTATCCTGCATAAATAAAAAAAACCTCCAATTGATGGAGGTTTTTTTTATTTCGATCTTCAACTTACATATGTTTGAGTCTTAATTCAGCCAGATATTGGCCAAACTTGCGTGCTGTTTCCAGATCACCTTCTGGCGGCGTTACTTCAACACTGGCATTGTCTGATTGCGTCATTAAACCGAGAAAGCTCGACATTCGGTTAATATCCGATTGACCACGTCCAGTGGGCATAAACGGTAAACCTGCCCATAACATGCCATGCTGCATTGCAAATAAATTAATCTGCTGCAACACGGCCAGCTTATCACCGCTGAGTCCACCGCCATTGGTAAAACCGGCAGCCAGTTTGCCTTGCCAGGTACGTGCCAACCAGCGTTTGGAGGAATCTTCCATAAACTGTTTCAAGGCAGAAGTTAAGCTTCCCATATAGGTTGGGCAGCCCATGACAATCACATCCGCCTGATCAAGCAAGTCCCATTGCGGTGCAGCCACAGACAACAGATGCACTTCGGCACCTGCCTGCTCTGCGCCCTGAGCAATGTATTGCGCAACTTTGGCCGTGTGCCCATAAGGGCTGTGATAAACCACACACACTTTGACCTGGGAAGAATTCAACTCAATAACAGACATGGAAAATTTAAAAAACCAAGGAATTAGATCAAGTTTAACATTTTTAAATGCGACAAGGCCAATCGGCAATGCAATGCCGGCAATTTATTGCATAAATACAAAGCTGGCCATGCGACCGGTTTTGGCATCACGGCGATAGGAAAAGTAATCTTCAGCTTGCTGATACGAACACTGATCACCCCCCAGCACCGTTTCCACTCCCAAACGCTTTAAGATAAAACGAGCGATTGCATACAGATCTGCCTGATATTTACCCTCGACCTGCCCTGCCATAAACGCAGATGCCAGTTCAGGATATTTCTCACAGAAAGCAGCCTTGACTTCTGCCCCGACTTCAAAGCATGGCTGGCTAATAGCGGCGCCTAACCATGCCCAACTCGGCTGAGACTGCATTTCAGCGATTGTATTTTCCACGATGCCTGCCGCCAAACCGCGCCAGCCGGCATGCAGGTTGGCAACTTCAGTCCCTTCAGCATTGCCCAAGACTACAGGCAGACAATCAGCTGTCATCATCATCAAGGCATGACCGGCACGTTGTGTGACCAGACCATCGCCCTCAAGGGCAACAAATGGAATCTGTTCATTCACGGTATGACAAATGGTGCTGTGGGTTTGCGTCATCCAGGTGATTTTATCCACGCCGAATTCACTCAGTTGATTCAGCAAGATCATACGATGTTGCTGAACACGCTGCGCCTCATCATTGACATGCAAAGCCAGATTGAACCCTGACAAACTCTGTTTCGGCGTTGCGACTGTATCTGGATGGTCAATGCGTGTTTGGCCAACAAAAACACCTTGGGGCAGACCTTGTACAAATTCCATAAATATCTCCAGAGCTCTCTTTTCTACCGTTAACCTCTCCCTTGCGGAACTATAATCGTTCCTCATCTCCTCAAAGAAGAGGGAATTTAAAGCACTTTAAAGCCCTCAATTCACCAAAGTCTCTCGCCTTTAAGGAAGGAGATTTAGAGGGAGCTAGTGCTTCAAGTTAATAGGCTTCATTTTCACTGCGTAGCACTTCTACCAATTGCGTGAAGTCTTCTGGCCACGGCGCCTCAAACATCATTTCTTCGCCTGTGCGCGGATGCACCAGACCCAGTTTGGCTGCATGTAAGGCCTGACGCTTAAAGTTACGCAACATATTACTTAACTTTTCTGAAGCACCTGCAGGAAAACGCACACGGTTGATATATACCGGATCTCCAACCAGACCATGGCCTAAATAACTAAAATGGACACGAATCTGGTGAGTACGACCTGTTTCAAGCTGGGCCTGAACACGGGTAAAGTCACGGAAACGCTCTTTCACATTATAGTGTGTCACCGCATCACGACCGCCTGGCAAGATTGCCATTTTGACACGATCCACCGGATGGCGTTTGATTGGCTCATCAATGGTCCCACCCGCAATGATATTGCCGTAGGCAATCAGATCATAAACGCGATAAACCGTTTTCTTTGCCAATTGCTTGCTGAGTGAAAACTGAGCTTCCAGATTTTTAGCCACCACCAGTAAACCACTGGTGTCTTTATCAATACGATGCACCAGACCGGCACGAGAAAGTTCGGCCAGTTTTGGCTCATGATAAAGCAATGCATTTACCAAAGTTCCAGATGGATTACCTGCACCCGGATGCACCACCATGCCGACTTCTTTATTGATCACGATAATGTCGTCATCTTCGTAGACAATATTTAACGGAATGTTTTCTGGCTGGCTTGAGGTTTGCGCTTCAAGCTCAACTTCAAGTGTAAGGAGCTCATTTCCTTCACAGCGGTACTTCGGCTTCACAATGTTACCATTTACCAACAGATGGCCGTCTTTCATCCATTGCTTGAGTTTTTCCCGTGAAAACTCGCTCCACACCATTGCGGCAACCTGATCAATACGTTGCCCTAAATAGTTTTCATCGAGTTGAATTTGCAACGATAAACGTGTTGCAGTTGAGTCAGAATTATGATTATCTGCATCGACAGAATCTTCGAGTAAGAAATCTGTTTCAGAGATGTTTGAATTGGAAGATTGTGCTGAAGTCATTTGATGATCGGTACAAAAATGGTTTAATAGCACCATTGTAGCTCATTGCCCAGAATAACAGAGGAGTTTTTATGTCGCTACCACGTTATAAAATTACGGTGCTTGCACTATCTTTAGGTGTAGCGTCTGCATTTGTGGGCTGTAGCAGCAATCCAAGTAAGAAAGAAGTGGTTGATAAAGGACCACAATCAAGTGAACAAGTTTATTTCGAAAAAGCGCAGAAATCACTTGAACGCAATCAATATACCGATGCGGTCAAATCACTTGAAGCGTTAGATACCTACTATCCAACGGGACAATATACCCAACAGGCACAGCTTGAGCTTCTCTACGCGAAATTCAAACAGAAAGATTATGAAGGGACGATTGCGCTTGCAGAGCGTTTTATTCGTTTAAACCCGCAACACCCGAATGTTGACTATGCTTACTACGTGCGTGGCGTTGCCAACATGGAAATGAATTACGACAGCCTGATTCGTTACACTTCACTGCAGCAATCACACCGTGATGTCAGCTATGTCAAAGTGGCGTATCAGAACTTTGTTGACCTGATCCGTCGTTTCCCAAGTAGCCAGTATTCTGTAGATGCCGCACAGCGCATGAAATTTATTGGTCAGGAACTGGCTGAAAGTGAAATGAATGCAGCGCGTTTCAACATTGAACGTAAAGCATGGCTGGCTGCGGCTGAACGCGCACAATGGGTGATTGAACATTATCCACAAACTCCGCAAACACCTGAAGCTTTAGCCACTTTGGCATATAGCTATCAAAAATTAGGTGATCAGGCGACCTCTCAACAATACGTTGAAATTCTCAAGCTGAACTATCCGAATTTAGTTAAATCGAATGGTGAAGTGAATTTACGTGCAGCACGTAAAGAAGGTAGCTGGGTCAACCGTGCCACTTTAGGTCTGTTAGGACGTGAATCAAAAACCGTACAGGTGAAAGAACAAGCCAAAAGCGATACGGAACAACGCAGCTTAACCAACCGCTTAAGTTTTGGCCTACTGGATAAACCTGAAACCGAAGCAACCGTTGCGCCAGCACCTGTGGCTGCTCCGGAAGCACCAGCAGCAAGTACAGACAAACCAAGCTGGAAAAACCGTTTAAGCTTTGGCCTGTTAGACAAGCCGGAAGCAAAAACCACGACTGAGGACGATGCTGCAAACTAATTTGCAATCATCTGATACAGCAAACAGGCAAGTCTCCCTTGCCTGTTTTTTATTTTATGCAACAATGATTCCTAACATTTTTGCGCTGCAACAATGTTTTACTCCCTGTCTGAGATGGTTAAACGCACATGGCAATTCCACAGCATACGATTGATCAAATTTTAGATCGAACCGACATTGTCGATTTGATCGGTCAACGTGTGAAGTTAAAAAAGACGGGGCGTACCTACTCTGGCTGTTGTCCATTTCATCAGGAAAAATCACCGTCTTTCCATGTCTATCGTGACAAGCAGTATTATCACTGCTTTGGTTGTCAGGCCAATGGCAATGCCATCCGTTTCCTGATGGATATCGACGGCCGTAACTTTGTCGATGTGATGAAAGAGCTGTCTAACAAGACCGGTGTCGACCTCCCCAAAGATAACCATGACAATAAGAAACTGTCCTATAAACGCAGTCCGCAACAAGCTGCTGCTCCTCAACCGGTAAAACCTGCACAAGAAAATCCAGTCGCACCACCTGTAGTCGACGAATTTATCGATGGACATTTTGTCGATATGGATCGGGTGATGGATGATCCTTTTGCCCAGTTTGATCCCTCATTCAGCATGGATGAGCCGGTACAGGAAGGTAATCTTTATGATCTCCTGGAGAATGTGGCGCAGTTTTATGAGCGTCAGTTACCGAATAGTCAAAAAGCCCAACACTATTTCAGACAACGTGGCCTCTCGGCGCAAACCATCCAGTTTTGGCGTTTAGGTTATGCACCCGAAGACTGGCAACATCTCGAAAAAGCCTTTCCACAAGATATTGAAGGCTTAAAACAGCTCGGCCTGATTCGCTCAAGCGACAGTGGCCGGGATTTTGACTTGTTACGTAAACGGGTGATTTTCCCGATTCGCGATCATAAAGGTCGTGTGGTCGGTTTTGGTGGTCGTGCACTGAATGACGAGATTAAACCGAAATATATCAACTCACCCGACTCGGAAGTGTTTCATAAAAACCAGTTGCTTTACGGTCTCTATGAAGGGCGCAAACTGAAAGCCAATGACTGGTTGATGGTGGAAGGTTATATGGACGTAATTGCACTACAGCAATACGGCATCAATGGCGCTGTCGCAACACTTGGAACAGCCAGTAATGCGGATCACTTAACCACGTTATTCAAACAGAACTCCCGTATTACTATTGCCTTTGACGGGGATGCTGCAGGACAAAAGGCCGCACGACGCACGCTGGAAATTGCACTGCCGCTACTGAATGATGGCCGTGAATTAAAATTCTTTGTTTTGCCCAATGAGCATGATCCTGACTCGCTGATCCGCCGTGAGGGTCTGGAAAACTTCCATAAATTACTGCAACAGGCGCCGCTGTTATCCGACTTTGTGTTTGCCCATTTAACCGGCCAGCATGACGTCAGCACGCCTGAGGGTAAAAGTCTGGTGATGGGTGAACTGCGTGAATTGACCGACTTGTTGCCGAAGCACGGTTCATTCCGCTATTTGCTGAGTCAATCTTTCCGTGAAAAGCTGGGTTTAGGCAAACGTTTTACCCCCCAAGTCAGCCATGATGCTTCATTATCTTTTAACATCCAGACCAAAGATGAAGATTTTGCAGTGGCGATTTTAATGCACCACCCCTTCTTGTACATTCATTTTGAAGAATTACGCGCGGTGATTGATCAGGATGAATTACTAGCAAAAATTTTAGCCGTATTGAATATTGTGTTTGATGAATTGCCTGATGATCAGGAACTGGCAACCTATTATGTGCTAGGTGCATGTAGTAATTATAGTCATGAACTGGCTGATATCATGCAACGCACTAATATTCAGTCTTTAACTCAAGCACCTGAAATTGCAGATAAACTTGCCAAAGAATATGCATTGGGTTTACAAGAAAAATATCTGCGCTTAAAGCTTAAATCACCGATTTCCTTGATTGAATCACGCAATTTGCGTCAACAGCTGAATGAGTTAACCAAACAGATTAGTTTGCGACTGTTGTCTTAGTACCGTAGCGTTACTGTCTCGGTTTACGCTCATGCTCAAATACGTCTTGTAAATGCTGCTGTAGCCATTCGAAATAATCCGGATTTTCAGCTTTGGCGGCTTCTCTTAGCAAGATTGAGGTCGGATGCATTAACTTCTGGGTTAAACGATGCGCGAACTCGTGTAAGACCTGCTCTGCGGCATGTCCATGCTGTAATGACTCTAAGGCATGCGTCAATTCTTTCTGACTGATTTCTTCACTATGCTGACGATAGGCCTGAATGGTACCACTCGCCTCTTTGACTTTTTGCTGGGTCATCAACTGGGTAGCCAATTGATTGACCATAACCTCGGCTTCAACCGCTGCCTGACGACGTTGTGCCAGATTTTCATCAATCACACTTTGCAAATCATCAACACCATACAAATACACGTTATCCAGTGATTCAACTTTGGGATCAATATCACGTGGCACCGCTAAATCGACCATTAGCATCTGTTGATAGCGACGTTTTTTCAATGCCGCTTTGACATCTGAATATTCAATCACTTGATGCAAACTACCTGTACAACTCGAGATGACATCTGCTCGATACAAATTCTGTGCAAGTTCCGTAAAAGGAATAATTTCAACATCAACCTGATGAGCAATCTCCTGTGCCAGAACATCGGCACGTTCACGGCTACGGTTACAGATCAGGATCTTTGCCACTCCCATTTCCGCAAGGTGTTTGGCGACTAAACTGTTCATCTCTCCCGCAGCTACCACCATTACGGTCAGTTTTTCTGGACGGCTAAATACTTGCAATGCCAACTGAGCAACGGCATAACCCATTGAAACGGCATGACTTCCCACAGAAGTTTCAGAACGGACCCGCTTGGCGGCATAAAAAGCATACTCAAAGACACTGTTCAGTTCAGGCGAAACAGTTTCTGCCTCTTTTGACAGCGCCAAGGCACTTTTTACCTGTCCCAAAATCTGCGGTTCACCCAGCATCAGCGAATCCAGACCACTGGCAACCCGCATCAAATGTGTAACAGCCTGAGCATTCTCGTAACGATAAACATGATGAATTAACTGTTTTACATCAATATTATTCACTTGGGCCAGCCAGTTCAGGACACTTTCCGCATCTTCTGTCATGGCATAGACTTCGGTACGGTTGCAGGTCGACACCACCACAAGGTCATTCAAGGATGACTTCTGGTTTTGTTCAAGCAATAGCGCAGCTAATCGCTCTGCATTGAAAGCAATTTGTTCACGAAGTTCAACAGAAGCTGTTTGATGGTTGACACCCAATGCAAAGAAAGACATATCAGATCATCATTTCGCTAAATTTATGTTATTGTGCAACATCGGTGTCATAAAAAGCATTACTTTGGATCAATAAAAATTGCGTCAGCTATATCGCCGTACCCTTTTTAGCGGCAAGACGATTAGACGGTATTCTACCACAATCTTGTTGTTAGGTAGCATGAGCTCTTATGTCTCTGCACAAGCAATACACGACATGTATGCAGATAACAGCTTTGAAAATGCTTTACAACAAAGCATGATTGCTGAATTTTCTCTTGCTTATGATGATATTGCAACCGCTCTACACAATTATACCGTGCTTGCAATTCGTAGTAATTCAACCACCATCAAGCAGCGCGCCTTAGATGTTGCCTTAGAATATAATGACTTACAGTCTGCCTTAGACATTGCAACCCACTGGGTGGAGCAAGAACCCAAAGATGTACCAGCGTTATTCTATTTATCTCATATCGCGCTTAAAACGCATGAGTACGAGCTGGCTGCAAAAACCTTGGATAAAATTTTAAATATTGATCCGACTGCCGATCTGGAAGAAATTTTAGCCGGGATTGCCCCCGAACAGGCGCAAGATCGCGAAGTGCTGTTAAATGCCCTGCGTGCCAGCGAAGAGCGTAACAATCCCTCTATTCTGGCCTTGATTGCTGGTTTAGAAGCGCAAGATGGTTTGTATGAACAAGCGCTTAAAAATATTAATCGGGCATTACGAAAACGCTCGAAAACCACCAGTTTCATTTTAATGAAAGCCAATCTGCTCATGGCTTTGCAAGATGATGAAGAAACACAGAAATGGTTTGCCAAGGCAAGTCGCAAGAATAAAAACAATATTGATATTCGTCTGGCAGAAGCACGCTATTACATTCAGATCAACCAGCAGCAGCAAGCTTTAGACAAACTTGAAGATATCATTAAAGATCATCCCAAAGCCGAAGAAGCGCTGTTTATTGCAGGTTTGACCAGCATTGACCTAAAGCAATATGAAAAAGCCGAGCAATATCTGGTGGAATTACGGTCATCGGCCAAATATCAAAATGAAGCCTATTATTATCTGGCAATCAATGCCCAGCGCAAACAGCATTATGAAACCGCGAAGGCTTATTATCGTCTGGTCGATGGTAGCCTGTATATCGTTTCCAGACGCAATATGATTGCGATTTTCGAGAAACAGGAACAGCTTAATGATGCCTTACGCTTCCTGACACAGGAACGTGTTAACTATCCGCAACATGCCAGTTTCCTCTATCAGGCACAGGCCGATATTCTCAAAAAAATGGATAACAAAAAGGCCGCTTTGGCATTGCTGGATGAAGCCATAAAGAATTTGCCGGATGATCCGGAACTGATTTATGCCGAAGTGCTGTTGCTCGACCCGTACACAGATCGGGACAAATTAGACAAAACCTTAAAGCAATTGCTGGTGCTTGAGCCGAATAGCCCAACTTATCTAAATGCGTATGCCTACACCTTAGCTTTGCAAAACCGTCGCCTCAAGGAGGCGCGTAAATACGCCGAGATGGCACTGGATTTTGCACCTGAACAGGCATCGATTCTGGATACTCTGGGTTATATCGCTTTCTTACAAAATGATTTTGACACGGCTGCCAAAGTGCTTGGTCAGGCCTATTCGCTCAGTCAAAATGTCAATATTGGTATTCGCTATGCCAAAGCCTTGTATATGCAAGGCGCACTCACGCAATTTAGCGAGGTGTTACAGCAATTGAAACAAAAACATGCCAATGCCCCACAATTACAACAGCTTGATAGCTTAATCTTACCCATCACTGTAAAAAAGAGTTAAACCCATGCGCGTGTTTTCAAAATTATGCTTCGCCGTGTGTAGCAGTAGCATTTTGTTTTTAACCGGTTGTCAGAGTCTGAGCCAGCCCAATAAAGTGATTGCTTCACCACAACTACAAGACGAAAATAATTTTAACCTGCAAGGCAAAATCGGTGTCCGCACACCGCAACAATCTGGCAGTGCATTTTTTACATGGGTACAACAACAGGATCAGTTTGATATTGAGCTGACCGGTATCCTCGGCGTAGGTAAAACCCAGATTGAGGGCAAACCTGGTCAGGTCACCTTAAATAGCGCTAAAACAGGCTTGATTACGGCCGCAACACCAGAAGAATTACTGGAAAAAGCAACCGGTTGGCAAGCGCCGATTATGCATCTTGCCTACTGGATACAAGCCAAACCCGCAACCCAGAATGCTCAAGTCAGTAAAGATGAGCAAAATCGTCTTAAACAGCTGGTTGAAGATGGCTGGACTGTAGATTTCAGTTATAACGATGCACAAACGCTTCCGAATAAGCTTTTGTTGAAGCAAGCTCTTGCAGACGGTAAAGAAAACCGTATTACAATGGTGATTCAAAACCGATAATTTTTTAGATTATTTTTTATGATTAGAGTGCCTTCCCCCGCCAAGCTGAATTTGTTTCTGCATATCACCGGTCGTCGTGACAATGGTTATCATGAATTACAGACCATTTTTCAGTTGATTGATTTATACGACTGGATGACTTTTGAACCGCATGCGGAAGAAAATATTCAGATTGAAGGTCTGGCAGAAGTACGACTCGAACAAAATTTAATCTATCGCGCTGCACAGTTATTACGTCCGCATGCCAAAAAACCATGTGGGCTGAATATCCGGATTGAAAAAAATATTCCGATGGGTGCTGGGCTGGGTGGCGGTTCGTCCAATGCCGCGACCACCCTGATTGTGCTGAACCAGCTCTGGCAATGTGGCTTAAACGAGCAACAACTCGCCGACTATGGTGTACAGCTGGGTGCGGATGTTCCGATCTTTGTTTTTGGCCGCAATGCTTGGGCTGAAGGCATCGGTGAACATTTATCATTCATAGACTTAGCTCAAAAAAAATTCATAATCCTGAAACCTGACTGTTTTATCAGCACTCAACAGCTTTTTTCGCAAAAAACATTGACAAGAGACTCTAAGATCACTAAATTTTGCGCCTATCAGATAGAACCTTCTAATTTTGGAAATAACTTTGAACCTCTGGCTCGACAGTTATACCCTGAAGTAGAAGAAGCAATGCAGTATTTAGATCAGTTTGGTCGAGCAAAGCTTACAGGTACAGGTGCTTGTGTTTTTATTGAAGTAACCGGTGAAATGGATACAGCGCAAATTTTGCAAAACTCGCCTTGTAAATCTTACTTGGTCAACAGTTTAGCAGAGTCTCCGTTAAGACATTTCTCAGTTACACGTTAGGGGCGTCGCCAAGTGGTAAGGCACCGGGTTTTGATCTCGGCATCCGTTGGTTCGAATCCAGCCGCCCCTGCCAATTTTCACCTGTAGATGTATATGTAATAGGGGCGTCGCCAAGTGGTAAGGCACCGGGTTTTGATCTCGGCATCCGTTGGTTCGAATCCAGCCGCCCCTGCCATTACATATCATCGAATTTAGGGGCGTCGCCAAGTGGTAAGGCACCGGGTTTTGATCTCGGCATCCGTTGGTTCGAATCCAGCCGCCCCTGCCATATCTTTAGACAGACTTGTTTTGTATCGATATTTGCTCAAATATATTGACATTGTCCTATAAAACGATTAAAGTTCTGCCGCATTAGGGGCGTCGCCAAGTGGTAAGGCACCGGGTTTTGATCTCGGCATCCGTTGGTTCGAATCCAGCCGCCCCTGCCATATAATAGATTGTTTCCAAATTACCCGTTGGAAAAATTAAAAATTTTTCCCTTGCGCTCGGTCGAAGCATAGCTTCGCTTAACCCTCGCTCAGGTGCTTCATGCCCAATCTTGTCGTTTTTAGTGGAAGTGCTCATCCACAGTTCGCCCAAAAAGTCGTAAGCCATTTACATATCCCACTCGGCGCTGCTTCTGTAAGCAAGTTCTCTGATGGGGAAATTTCAGTTGAAATTACTGAAAATGTTCGTGGTAAAGACGTTTTTATCGTCCAATCTACTTGTGCCCCAACCAATGATAACCTGATGGAAATCTTGGTGATGGCGGATGCTTTGCGTCGCGCAAGTGCTGGTCGTATTACTGCCGTCATTCCTTACTTCGGTTATGCCCGTCAGGATCGTCGTCCACGTTCTGCACGTGTACCGATCACTGCCAAAGTTGTTGCAGACATGCTAACAACTGTAGGTATTGACCGTGTAGTCATGATTGACTTACACGCAGACCAAATTCAAGGCTTCTTTGATATCCCGGTTGACAACATTTACGGTACGCCAGCGCTATTGGCTGACTTACGTCAACAACAACATCATAACCTCGTTGTGGTTTCACCTGACGTTGGTGGTGTTGTTCGTGCCCGTGCTGTTGCCAAGCAAATGGGTGATATCGATTTAGCCATCATTGATAAACGTCGCCAAAAAGCAAATGAATCACAAGTGATGCATTTGATTGGTGATGTAAAAGATCGTGACTGTGTCATCGTTGATGATATGGTCGATACAGCAGGTACGCTTTGCAAAGCTGCCGATGCACTAAAACAATTTGGTGCTCGTCGTGTTGTTGCTTATGCAACCCACCCTGTTTTATCTGGCAAAGCCATTGATAACCTTCGTAATTCTGTGATTGATGAATTGGTTGTTACAGACACCATTCCACTTTCAGATGAAGCCTTGAGCCTCGGCAAAATTCGCCAGGTTTCGGTTGCGAGCATGGTTGCTGAAACAATTCGTCGTATTAACAACGAAGAATCTATTAGCGCAATGTTCGATAGTTATCTATAATAGCCCAGCTTTTTTTCTTAAACCCTAGCTCGCTAGGGTTTTTCTATCACTAAACTGGTCGCAAGTTTAGTTCATTAAACTCCATTGAGGATATGCCCATGGCAAACTTCGTATTAAACGCTCAAGCACGTGAAGTCGCACAACAAGGGAAAGGTTCGAGCCGCCGCCTTCGTCACGCTTCACAAATTCCAGCCATCATCTACGGTGGTAGCGCTGAGCCTGTAGCAATCACTTTAGAGCTTCGCGAAATCGTTAAAGCTTTAGAAAACAATGCTTTCTTCGAAGAAGTGATCGAAATCAAAATCGGTGACAAAGTTGAAAACGTTAAAATCCAAGCGTTACAACGTCACCCAGCGAAAAACACACCTATGCACGCTGACTTCAAACGCGCATAAGTGTTAAAGGCGTAAATTAGTGTCAAATATTTCGCTAATTGTCGGTTTGGGCAACCCTGGAAAGGAATATGCCCAAACCCGCCATAATGCAGGCTTCTGGTTCGTAGAACAGCTTGCAGACCGTTATGGCATTTCCCTAAAAGCTGATCCTAAATTTCATGGATACAGCGGTCGTGGTCAAATTGAAGGTCGCGACGTACGTCTATTACTTCCCACCACTTTTATGAACCGTTCTGGTCAAAGTGTTGTCCCTTTTGCCAAATTTTATCAGGTTGCACCAGAAGCAATTTTAATTGCCCATGATGAACTGGATATGGACCCTGGCATCATCCGTTTAAAGACAGGTGGCGGACACGGCGGACATAATGGTCTTCGTGATATCGTCCCGCATATCGGTGCAAATTTCCATCGCTTACGTATTGGCATTGGACACCCGGGTTCCAAAGAACGTGTTTCTGGTCATGTGCTCGGCAAAGCGCCTAGTAGTGAACAAGCTTTAATGGATTCAGCCATTGATCATGCCTTATCAAAAGTGAAAATGCTTGTTGACGGACAAGTATCACAGGCAATGAATCAAATTAATGCTTACAAACCCGCTTAAACTGAATTGTTGATCAATCACGCTTGCCATATTGCATTTTTAGGCGCAAAATGCGCATCAAACCGCCCCTAGCCCGCGGAAAACGTGACAAGTCAACCATAAGATAATCATCTTAGGTCTTACTCAGGAGACGCTAGCCATGCTATCTCGTTTATTAAAATGTAAAATTCACCGTGCAGTTGTGACGCATGCAGAGCTTCATTATGAAGGTTCTTGTGCAATTGATGGCGTATTAATGGACTTGGCAGGAATTCGTGAATACGAAGAAATCCACGTATGGAACGTTACGAATGGCAAACGTTTCACCACTTATGCAATCCGTGGTGAAGACGATTCAGGCATTATCTCAGTCAATGGTGGCGCAGCCCATCAAGCTGATGTGGGTGATTTAGTGATTATCGCAACCTTCGGTGATTTTACTGAAGTTGAAGCCAATCTTCACAAACCACGTCTGGTGTATGCAAACCCGGACAATACCGTGAATCACACCGCAAACTGTATTCCGGTACAAATTGCATAAAGCATAAAAGATTCCTAAAAAGCCATGAGCCGCGAATGAAGCTGCTCATGGCTTTTTTATTGGCACCCCAAACCGTCCTCCCCTATTCGCATAAAAGCTGTCCTACTTCAACTCAAGCCTGATTTTACGCAAACAGACTTGAAAAATATCGCCTAGCTTTGTTTAATAAACAGACAATAACGATAATTTGATCAATATGGATATGCTTAATATTCTCAGCAAAGTCAGCCTCTTTGCTGAATTGGATGGTTCAACACTTGAGAGCTTGATTCCCGCTTGCCATATTCGTCATCTACAAACCGGACAAACTCTGTACTGTGCCCATGATATTGCCGATCATGTTTATATTGTGATTTATGGGCGGGTCAAGCTCACCACCACAACGGGAGTATTGACCTACTATGGCCGTCATGAACTGGTTGGCGAAACCGGTGTGATTTCCAATCAGCCACATCATTGTACGGTGAATGCGGTTCGGGACACTGCACTGATTGGTATTCCACAGCAACAATTTCTGGATTTCATCCATCAGCATCCTAAAGTCCTGTTCGCTTTATCCCGGCTGATCATTCATCGCTCGCAATCCGAACAGCAGCATAGTCATGCCATGGGCAGTAGCCGAACGCTCTCTGTTATTCCTGTCTCAGCCCATATCCCTGCCACCCATTTGGCAGAAAAACTAACCGAACATTTACAGCGCTGGCCGCATGTTCGCTTGGTGTCTGCAGCGCATGTCGATGCCCTGTTTGGGGTTGGTTTTAGTCAAACCCCATTGGATTATAGCCCTGCAGATTTACAGCTCAGGCAGTGGCTTGCCAGCCTGGAAGAAAAACATTGCTATGTCCTGTATGCTGCCGATAATAGTGAAGATGAATGGTCAAAACGCTGTTTACATCAGGCAGACCGAATTCTGATTCTGGCAGAAGCCAATCAGACCCCGACTCGAACCCCTCTCTCGTATGTGCTCAGTCAACATGACTGGCAAAGCCCGATCGAACTGGTTTTGCTGCGTTCCGAAGGTGACCCTTCTCCCCACACTCTATTATGGAAGCAGCTTTATCATGCCCGCGCCCACTATTTTGTCCATCCTTGGGCGCAAAATGATATCTGTGCGGTGGCGCGCCAGATTTCCAGTCAGGGGGTTGGGTTGGTGCTGGGTGGCGGCGGTGCTCGTGGATTCGCGCATATCGGTTTGATTCGTGCCCTGGAACAGCTACATATCCCGATTGATATTGTCGGTGGAACCAGTATGGGGGCATTTGTTGCGGCGCTGGTGGCATGTGGTTTTGATAGTGTCGAAATGACCCATATCGCCTATGAGACTTTTGTGGCACGTAACTATCTGAATGATTACACCATGCCGCGGGTTTCCCTGATCCGGGGACAGCGTTTCCATAGCCGTCTGCATGCCATCTTTGGGCAACGGCGGATTGAAGAACTCAGACAGACCTATTACTGCATCTCCACCAATCTGACCACCGGACAGGCGGTCATTCATGATCAGGGGGAACTTGCCACCTGGGTTGGCACCAGTATGAGTGTGCCAGGCGTTGCCCCCCCTGTGGCCTGGCATGAAAATCTGCTCTGCGATGGCGGTGTGATCAATAACCTGCCCACCGATGTCATGCAAAATCTGGAAAGAGGCACCATTATTGCCAGCAATGTCAGCTTGCATGATGATATTCGCGTTCCCGGTATCGGACTGGAAGAACCCGATCAGAGTGCACTGCTCAACTGGAATAAAATTATTAAAGATAAGTTGTTACATGCACCAAGACTGGCAGAGATCCTGATGCGTACTGCGACCCTTGCCAGCGATACCATGATTCAAAGTGCAGCGATTGAACGGGCGAATTTACACATTCGTATGCCGATTGAAGGAATTGGCATGTTTGACTGGCATAAACTGGATGAACTGGTCGAACGCGGATATGAACATGCGCTCGAAATGCTATTGCCTATTCGGGATACACTTCCCTCATCTTGAATTTAGTTTCCCGATCCGGTCATAGCGGACTGAATCTGGTAACGCTCCAGCAATGTATCTAAATATTGATAGGTTTCAGGATCTAGCTGCTGCATATAGCCATCAAGGATTCGATGGCACTCCTGCTGCTTTGCAACAGGCATGCGCCGCATGATGTCAAATGTCACTTCCCATTGGGAACGCAACAACGAAGCATAGGCAATATGGTGCAGGACTTGCTCATCAATTTGTGAAATTGCGCGCGCGACCACGTCTCTGGCCTCATCTTGCATATAATTGACAATCACCAGCATATCCGTCCATAAATCACAACGGTCAGCCGCCTCGACGATACTCTGGATAATCTCGACCCGTCTTAAGGCCGGCAAATTAGCAACAAAATGCTGGGCTTGTGCTGACAGGCAAGCCACCACCGGTAGCATATCTTCCCACAACTGATCTTCTTGCGCAGCCTGAATAATGGCATTGATTACAGGCTCACCTTGCAGAACCGCCAGATCACCCAGCTCCTGCTTCAACCCATAACTGATGTAACTCATCAAGGCCAAAACTTTTGGCCAAATGAGGCGCTGTGCCGGATCGCCAATAATCAATAACGCTTTCTCGATCCGCTGTTTCGGTAAGACATGCACCAGATGGTCAATTTGCTCACGTGACTCAATAAAAAATGCAATTTCCAGCAGATCACTTTCACTCTCGACCACTTGCGCCACATCTTGTAATACCGCATCGGACAGCATACTGACGAAACGGCCTATGGTAACAAAGTCACGTTGTTCCAGTAGAACTCGGGTAATCTCCGTAATCTGATGCGTGGTGAGATAGCCCAATAACTCTCTTGCCAAGCGTGGGTCGAGATACACCGAGATAGCAGCTACAGTTTTGGCAGGCAGATGCTTCACAATGCGATAAGAACTTTCTGTCGATAAATATACGGCAATTTGTGCCACGATAAATGGCTCTAAGCAGTGTTTGACCATAAAAACACTGATCCAGCGCGGCAACCAGCTTACCCAGGCAGCCAAATAACGGAAGCGTTTTTTCTGCTGATTTTGTAATCGTTCTAATATGGCAAAACGAAATTGTCTTAAATTTTCTGGTGCCACAGGCTGCAAAAAGGCTAATTCTGCTTCGCTGACCTTCAAGATACGCGCCAATTTGATTATCTCTGCCTGTACCGCGAGTCGAGTCATAAGCTTGCCCCTAGGCTTTATCTCGGAACAGCCAACGTAGAAAAAAAGGAGTCTGATACAAACTCTGATTCATTTTCTGATCTTCATGTTCTAGGGTATGTTGTAATTGTTGGTTGAGCCAGGCCAGCTCCTGCGGGTTTAATTGAGAAAATGCCTTCAGGCTCATGACAGGCCGATGTAATTGTTGTGCTAGCTGTTCCAGCTCGATTTTATCTGTCTTTTCCATGATAGAACCTACTCCAGATTATTGTTGTTTTATCTTTTCAGTCTATGCTCAATTGAAATGGATTACCAGTTGCACTGATCATGATAGAAAAGTAGCGTCAAGTCTCAGCAGTTTTCTTCATTTTTATAGAACGATACATTCTATAAAAAGTTGCCTTTTCACTTAAAAATCTGGCTATAATCGACGTACATCGCTTCAGGGCGGGGTGAAATTCCCCACCGGTGGTAAGTTAGGCAATACAATCAAATGACCTAACCAGCCCACGAGCCTGTATATATTTTTATATACTCGCAGATTTGGTGAGATGCCAAAGCCGACGGTATAGTCCGGATGAAAGAAGACGAAACCACTGAAACACGCTTTTGCGTTGTTTTGGTGTACGCTTATTTTTTACATCAGTCCTGAAATGTTCAACCGTATCCTATTTACGAGAGCGTTTCATTATGTCTAGTTTAATTCAACCCGAACTTTTCTTCTCAGCCCTTTCCCCTGCTGAACAACGTATTCAACAAGCTTTAGAAGATATCCGCCAAGGCAAACCTGTGTTGGTGATGGATGACTTCGACCGTGAAAACGAAGCTGACCTGATTATTGCAGCCGAAACACTGACTGTCGAAACCATGGCGCAAATGATCCGGGATGGTTCAGGTATTGTATGCCTATGTTTGACTGAAGTACTGGCAGATCATTTAGAACTTCCACCGATGGTCGTGGATAACTCAAGCCAGTTTAAAACTGCGTTTACCGTGACCATTGAAGCAGCACAAGGCGTAACCACAGGTGTATCGGCCAAAGACCGCGTCACCACCGTTTTGGCAGCCACCAAAGATGGGGCTGTGGCGAGTGATCTAAGCCGTCCAGGTCATGTGTTCCCTTTACGCGCACGTGAAGGTGGTGTTCTGACCCGTCGTGGCCATACCGAAGGTACGATTGATCTGGCTCGTCTGGCGGGTTTAAAACCTTCTGGTGTCTTGTGTGAATTGACCAATCCGGATGGTTCTATGGCGTCAGGTATTCAGGTGTTAGCTTATGCACAAACCCATGGCTTGACCGTGATCAGCATTGAAGAACTGGTGCAATACCGTCTCAAACACAATCTTTAATTAAAATAAAAAAGCCTCGATCTTTCGAGGCTTTTTTTATTACGTGGTTTTATTATCTGGATTTTAAGAAACCTTACGTTCTGCATTCAGTTCAGTCACCGTTTCAATGAGCTGGCTAAATTGAGAAATTTGCGTTACCGGCTGTGCCTGAGCTAACTCATCTGCCCGACCATAACCATAATTAACGGCAATGGTTTCAATTCCATTAGCACGTGCACCCATAATGTCATACTGACGATCACCGACCATGATACATTGCTGGGCATCGAGATGTTCTTGCTCAAGAATATAGGCAATCAAGTCCGCTTTATTAGTCCGCTCACCGGTCAGCTCACTGCCATAGATGGCGGTAAAATATTGATCCAGCTTGAAATGAGCTAAAATTTGTTTGGCAAAGACCACGGGTTTGGCAGTAGCGAGAAATAGTCGATAACCTTCCGCCTGTAATTGCTGCAGTGTTTCTGCGACTGACGGATAAACTTCATTTTCAAATAAGCCTGTCACTGAAAACCGCTCACGGTAAGCCAGTAATGCCTGCTCAGCCAGTTCATCATCCTGAGTATTGAGTAATTTGGCCAAAGATGCTTTTAAGGGTGGGCCAATGGTCCAGTCCAGATCCACGTCATCAGTCAAAGGTTGACCTAACTTTTGCAAAGCAAAACGAATTGAACCATGAATTCCTGTTTTAGGGTCAGTCAGCGTCCCATCTAAATCGATGAGAATATTTTTGATCGTCATTCGTTCAATCTCTTGCAGCCTTACACAACAGAGTCGAGAGTTTCTCGAAACTTCCCTATACTACCGTATATTGAAGACTAAAAGGAAATTGCAGTGCGTCCGACCGTGCTTTGTTTTTCAGGTTTAGATCCATCTGGCGGGGCTGGCTTACAGGCAGATATTGAAGCTATTGGACAAAGTGGTGCGCATGCTGCCATTGCCTGTACCGCATTAACCATCCAAAACTCACAACAAGTATTTGGCTTTGAAGCCACTTCAAAAGAATTGCTCCTTGCACAGGCCAATGCCGTGGTCGGTGACTTGCCGATTAAATGTGTAAAATCAGGCATGCTGGGCACAACCGATAATATTGCTGCACTGGCTGAATTCTTGCGCGCCCATCCAGACTATCTCTATGTCCTAGACCCCGTTTTAGTCGCAAATAGCGGCGGTTCATTGGGTGACCAAGCCACATTAGTCAAAGCCTTTGTTGAATTGATTCCTTTAGCGACGCTAATCACGCCCAATACGGTTGAATTAAGAGCTTTAACCGGTCTGGAAGATATTGAACAAGCCACGCAAAAACTGTTTGAAATGGGTGCAAAAGCAGTATTGGTCAAAGGCGGCCATGAAGATACGCCTGATCATATTCGTAATGTGCTTTATGCAGATGGAAAAATGCTTGCAGAAAGCCGCTGTCCACGCTTAGAAGGTCAATATCACGGTTCAGGTTGCTCTCTAGCAAGCTTCATTGCAGGACGTTTGGCACTGGGTGATTCTTTAAAAATTGCCGTTCAACATGCCGAAACTTGGTTGTTTGGCGTACTGAAACAGGCAGAAACCCCTGTACCTAATGGGCAAAAGATTCCAAAACGCTTTTAAGCGCTGCAGAAACCGTTCGTATTTTCAAAAAAATTTCATTAAAAAAGGCGCATCAAGCGCCTTTTTTAATTCCATCAGATTACTGTGGAATACGTAAAACCTGACCCGGGAAAATGTCATCTGCATTTTTAAGTAACGGACGGTTCGCTTCAAAAATCTTGTTGTACTGGTTCGGATCGCCATAATATTCTTTTGAAATCTTCGACAGGTTGTCGCCTGATTTCACGGTATAGAATTTACTTTCTGGTTCCGGTGTTTCCACGGTCATCTGATCATCTACTTTCGCAACATGATCTGTGTTTCCGACCGCCAATACGATCTTTTCTTTATCCGCCTGGCTTTTTACCTGCCCTTTAATTGTTGCGGTATCTGTGCTGCCATTATAGGTCACAGACAAACCTTCAACCCCTAGACCCAAACTCTTAATCAAACCTAATAACTTATTTGCAATCTCTTGAGCTGATGGTTCAGCTGGTGTTGCTGGCGCAGCTTGTGGCTCTGCTGGTGCTGTATTTTTCTTACCGATACCTTTAACAAAATCAAAAAGACCCATTGTTATTACCTCTGTAATTATTAATCTCAAATCGTCAAAATAGACTTACTTTAGTTATACCGAAAAAAATAATCACTCGAGTTTCAATTTAAAGCGGTCTTGTAAATATATGTATATCCACTAAAACTCAGGGTGTTTTCTGCTCTTATACAATAGCCCATAAAAAAGCCACCTGACGGTGGCTTTTTTATCATGCAAGCTGATTAAGCAAGTTTCTTAGTTACGTAATCGATTGCAGATTGAACAGTTGTGATTTCATTTGAATCTTCATCTGGAATCGTGATGTCAAAATCGTTTTCGAAAGACATTACAAGTTCAACCAAATCTAAAGAGTCAGCACCTAAGTCATCCATGAAAGATGCTTCGTTTTTAATCTCTTCAGCACGCATACCTAATTGTTCAGCTACAGCTTGTTTGATGCGTTGTTCGATATCGCTCACAGGAATTCTCCTCATTGCTTGTGGCGTTTTAATTTGCCACTAGTTTAATTGAATATAAAAATTTTTAAAAGTTTATACATCGCCAGTTAGGCCATGTATAGACCACCATTTACGTGTAAAACTGTACCAGTAATGTAACTCGCCTTATCGCTGGCAAGGAAACTCACTGCATCAGCAATATCTTGAGGTTCGCCTAGACGATTTAAAGCTACTTGATCAGTCATTTTTTTACGAATCTCTTCGCTTAACTGATCAGTCATTTCAGTGGCAATGAAACCAGGTGCAACACTGTTCACTGTAATTTGACGGCTCCCCATCTCTTTTGCCAAGCTACGACTGAATGCTTCAATCCCTGCTTTCGCTGCCGAGTAGTTCGCTTGTCCAGGGTTAGCAAAATGAGCAACCACAGAACTAATATTAATAATGCGGCCGAAACGTGCTTTGGTCATACCTTTCAATACACGCTTAGATAAGCGGTATACCGCTTTCAGATGAATATTGAGAATGTCATCCCAGTCATCTTCCGACATACGCAGCAACAAATTATCTTTGGTAATGCCTGCATTGTTGACCAACACCAGCACCGAACCGTATTTTTGCTCAATGTCTGAAACCAGTACATCAATCGCAGCACCATCACGCACATCGAGTACAGCACCTGCACCATGTTCAGCAAAGCTTTCTGTCAGCTTTTGCGCGCCTGCTTCAGAAGTTGCGGTGCCAACCACAAAAAAACCGTCTTGAATGAGTTGCTGTGCAATTGCAGCGCCAATACCGCGGCTTGCTCCTGTCACTAACGCAACTTTTCGTTGTTGTGTCATGCAATTTTTCCTTCTGCCACTAACACTGCGTTTAGGGCATCTTCCATACGTGCTTTGCTATCAATGGCAAATGCTTTTTCTATGTTCGGTAATCGCTTGGCAAGATTGCTGAGCACAGTCCCTGGTCCACATTCAACCATGTACTGGATTCCCTGATCTTGCAGATATTGCATGGTCCGTGTCCATTGAACCGACTGGTACAATTGGGCTGTTAAGGCCTGACGTAACTGCGCAACATCTGTCGCGATTTCCGCGTTGACATTTTGTATTACAGGAAGGCATGGTAGCTCAATGGCAGTTTGTTCCAAAGCTTCAGCAAACTTTTCTGCTGCTGGCTTCATCAAGGTACAATGTGAAGGCACTGAAACTGGCAATGCAATCGCCTTACCAGACTGTTCTTTTGCTGCAGCCATCACTTGCTGAACCAATGCAGCGCTACCCGCAATCACAACCTGTCCCTGTGCATTGTAATTTGCAGCTTCAACAGAACCTTGACCCGCAGCAGAGACCTTTTCACAAAGTTCAACCACTTTATCATCCGCCAAGCCAAGAATTGCCGCCATTGCGCCTTCGCCTTGAGGAACAGCGCTCTGCATTAATTGACCGCGTAAATGAACCAGTTTAACCGCATCAGCTAAAGTCATCGCTTCTGCTGCAACAAGCGCACTGTATTCCCCTAAAGAGTGCCCAGCAAGGTACTTTGGCACAATTCCACCCAGCTCTAACCACACACGCCATAAGGCAATGCTTGCAGTTAATAACACAGGCTGGGTGTTTTCAGTCTGGTCTAAACCTTCACCGCTCTGGGCAATATGCCAAAGATCAAAACCAAGTGCTGCCGATGCTTCTGCAAATGTGTCTTGAACGACACTAAATTGCTCTGCAAGTTCAGCCAACATACCTGCTTTTTGTGAACCCTGACCAGGAAAAACAAATGCTGTTTTTGTTGCTTGAGCAGCCTGCTCAAGTCGCTTAGTCGACATATAAAAATCCTTAAAATGGTCTATCGCCAATTTCATCAACATGCATGATTCTACATGAGAATGACAACAGACTCTTTTCCGATGCGGCAATTTACCATTGATTAAATCGTTTTTTAATTGCGAAAAACAACAAAAAAGGGAGCTTTCGCTCCCATTTTTTCTATACTTTAAGCTAACGCTTAATGCATATGGTTCAATTATTCAGCATCAGCTGCTTTAGCGAATAATTGACGACCACGGTAGATACCATCTTTAGTCACGTGGTGACGACGATGAGTTTCACCCGTAGTTTGGTCTACAGATAATGCATTCTCGGTTAAAGCGTCATGTGAACGGCGCATGTCACGGCGAGAGCGACTTTTACGGTTTTGCTGAACGGCCATGATGGCTCCTTACAAAGATCGAAAAAATGGATCAGAAACAAATTCAGTTGTCTTAACTCAACATTATATCACAAATTATGAGTTAAGTTTACCCTTCAAACTTGCCAAAACATCAAACGGGTTATCCCGTTTCTCTTCGACAACGTCCTGAATGGCAGGTCGATGCTTATGCTCACAAACATCATGCTTGGGAGATAAAGGCATCAACAATAACAGTTCATCTTCTAGTAGTGCGAGCAAATCAATCGAAGCAGGTGTATCAAAATCACCTTTTTTCGAAGACTCGCTTTCACCTAAAACGATGAAATCAGCATCCTCATCCAAGCGCTCTATCAGTGACTCATCATCGATCAAGGCCAAATGAAAATCTGAAACAAGTTCAGTTTCAACAGTATCCAGACAACGCTGGCATTCCATTGGAACTTTCGTTTCAATACGTCCATCCAGCCATACAATGCGATGATATGCATCCATTGATAGCTTACAGTCTACGTTGATCAATCGATCATTAATTGATCCAACAGCTTCACGAGCGATACGAGCAAAGCGAGACAATGGCAGTGTGCCTGACCATGTAAAGCCCTGTTCAGCCCATTTAAACGGCTCAATCTGTGCCGGAAAGGTATTTGCTGACATAATTAAGGC
>PJTY01000229.1_pt1 | contig 35551 bp, 28 predicted proteins | sample 1512121 | NCBI WGS metagenome assembly PJTY01 (sample SAMN08177680, study PRJNA422409) | Soil metagenome, whole genome shotgun sequencing project. | isolation source: Soil enriched (2) on filter paper: alkali lignin treatment | place: USA: Madison | collected 2015-01-15 | reverse complement strand
GATCTCGACGCGCGGGTGATCTCGGTATTCCGGGGCGGCTACGAGATCGGCACGAGTGCAGTGCTGCTCGGCACCGGAGACACGCCCACCCCGCTCGGCGTCTTCCCGATTACCGAGAAGGACAAGGACCACGTCTCCAACATCTACACCGGCGCGCCGATGCCCTACATGCAGCGCCTGACCAACGACGGCATCACCCTTCACGGCTCGAACGTGGAACTGGGCTACGCCAGCCACGGCTGCGTGGGCATGCCGGTGGACTTTGCCGCCAAGCTCTTCGGAACGACGAAGATCGGCGACAAGGTTTACATCACGCGCGGCAAGCAGGTTGGCCTCGGCGATGATCTGGCGGGCGGATGACGGGGCTTGAACACCGATCGGACTTGAACCGGGGGCGGCAATGCCCGAAGACGCGGCCACGATGACCGAGACCAGCCTCTACGACCGCATCGGCGGTGCCGCGACGATCGATGCCCTCGTCGACAGCTTCTACGCCCGCATGGACCAGTTGGGCGAGGCCCGCACGATCCGCGCCATGCACCCGCAGGACCTCGCGCCGCTGGGTCAGGTGCTGAAGGATTATCTGTCCGAATGGCTGGGCGGCCCGGCGCTGTTCTCCCCGGTGCGCGGCCATCCCCGCATGCGCCAGCGCCACATGCGGGTGCCGATCGACTCCGCCGCGCGCGATGCCTGGATGCTCTGCATGCGCGGCGCCCTCGCCGAAACGGTGGCCGACGAACAGGCCCGCGCCGCGATCGACGAGTCGATGGCTCGCCTCGCCGACTGGATGCGCAACGTGCCCGACAAGGCTCCCGCCGAAACCACGATTAGCCAGAACTAATACCCACCAAGGGCAATCCCCTTCGCCTTTCCTGCGGTCTCGGGCCTAGAATGACGGCCTGAAATTCCGATAATGCAGGAGAGCACGTGATGAGTGGTATCGTCGTCCAGAACATCGAGCGGGCCGACCCCGCGGTGATCGACGGCCTCGCCAAGTGCGGCGTCGCAACCGTCCATGAAGCCCAGGGCCGCACCGGTCTTCTCGCCAGCTACATGACCCCGATCTATCGCGGTGCCCGCATCGCCGGTTCGGCCGTGACCATCAGCGCGCCTCCGGGCGACAACTGGATGGTGCACGTTGCCATCGAACAGCTCAAGGAAGGGGATATCCTCCTCCTCGCCCCGACCAGCCCCTGCGAGGACGGCTACTTCGGCGATCTCCTCGCCACCAGCGCCATCGCGCGCGGCTGCCGGGGCCTGATCATCGACGCCGGCGTGCGCGACGTGCGCGACCTGACCGAGATGGAATTCCCCGTCTGGTCCAAGGCGATCTACGCGCAGGGCACCGTCAAGAACACGCTCGGCTCGGTGAATGTGCCGGTCGTCTGCGCCAATGCCGCCGTCCAACCAGGCGACGTGATCGTGGCCGACGATGACGGCGTGGTCGTGGTGCCGCGCGAAAAGGCCGCCGAAGTGCTCGCCGCCGCGCAGGCCCGCGAAGCCAACGAAGGCGAAAAGCGCGAGAAGCTGGCCGCCGGCGTGCTCGGCCTCGACATGTACAAGATGCGCGAGCGCCTCGAAAAGGAAGGCCTCAAGTATGTCTGAGCGGATCACCTCGTGGCACGCGGCCCCGAGCAAGCCGCTCTACACGCCGCCCGCAGGCGCCGTTGACGCGCATTGCCACGTCTTCGGCCCGATGGCGCAGTTCCCCTTCAGCGCCAAGGCCAAGTACCTCCCCGAGGATGCCGGCCCGGACAAGCTCTTCGCCTTGCGCGATCACCTGGGCTTTGCCCGCAACGTGATCGTGCAGGCGAGCTGCCACGGCACCGACAATGCCGCGACGCTGGACGCCATCGCCAAGTCAGACGGAAAGGCGCGCGGCGTGGCCGTGGTCGATCCGGCGATCTCGGACGCGGATCTCGCGGCCCTGCACGAAGGCGGCATTCGCGGCATCCGCTTCAACTTCCTGAAGCGCCTCGTCGACGATGCCCCGAAGGACAAGTTCCTCGAAGTCGCCGGTCGCCTGCCCAAGGGCTGGCACGTCGTGATCTACTTCGAAGCCGACATCCTCGACGAAATGCGCCCGTTCATCGACGCGATCCCGGTGCCGGTCGTCATCGACCACATGGGCCGCCCGGACGTGACCCAGGGGCCGGACGGCGTGGACATGAAGGCGTTCCGCGCGCTTCTCGATTCGCGCGAGGACATCTGGTTCAAGGCCACCTGCCCCGACCGGCTCGATCCGACGAATGACCCGTGGGACAAGTTCGCCGAAGCCGTTGCGCCGCTGGTGGCGGACTATCCCGACCGCGTGCTCTGGGGCACCGACTGGCCGCACCCGAACATGCAGGACAACATTCCCGACGACGGCCACCTCGTCGATATGATCCCCCGCATCGCGCCCACGGCGGAGCTTCAACAGAAGCTGCTCGTGACCAATCCGATGCGGCTTTACTGGCCGGAAGAGCTTTAAGTTAGAGGGAAAAGCAGGGGCCATCGCCCCTGCACCCCAATACCGTATAGGTCACGCGGACCAGCACCGTTCCGCGCTCATGGCTGCGTCGGGAGACTTATTGGCTGCGCCGCTGGGAGCGCACGACGGATAGGCGGCGCGCAACGTAGACATTCCGAGGGTCCGGGGGATCATCCCCCGGATCTTCCTCTTTTACTTCAACCGCTCCGCATGCCAGCCGATATGCTCGGCCATGAAGCTGGAGATGAAGTAATAGGAGTGGTCGTACCCCTCCTGCATCCGGATCGTCGCGGGCTGTCCGGCCTTGGCGCAAGCCTCTTCCAGCAGATGCGTCTTGAGCTGCCCTTCGAGGAAGCCATCGGACGTGCCCTGATCGACCAGCAGGTCCGGCAGACGCGCGCCGTCCTCAATCAGCGCGCAGGCGTCGTATTCACGCCATGCAGCGCGATCCGCACCGATATAGCCCGTCAGCGCCTTCTCGCTCCAAGGGCAGTTCAGCGGCGAGACGATCGGCGCGAAGGCGCTGACCGAGCGGAAGCGCGAAGGAGCGCGCAGCGCGATCGTCAGCGCGCCGTGGCCGCCCATCGAGTGGCCGGTAATGCCCTGCCGCGCCATGTCGGCGGGGAAGTGCTCGGCGATCACCGCCGGAAGCTCGGTCTCGATGTAGGAGCGCATGCGGAAGTTCGCGCTCCACGGCTCCTGCGTCGCATCGACGTAGAAGCCTGCGCCCTTGCCGAAGTCATAGCCTTCGTCATCCGGCACGTCATCGCCGCGCGGAGACGTATCCGGCGCGACGAGGATCACGCCATGCTCGGCGCAGGCGCGGCGGAATTCGCCCTTCTCGGTGACGTTGGCGTGGGTGCAGGTGAGGCCCGAGAGATACCACAGCACCGGCAGCTTCGTACCCGGGGCATGCTCGGGCACGAAGACCGAGAAAGTCATCTCCGTGCCCGTCTCGGCGGAGGCGTGGGTGTAGACACCCTGCACCCCGCCGAACGCCTTGTTGGTCGAAACCGTCTCCATCAGAAGACGACGACCGAACGGATCGACTTGCCTTCATGCATCAGGTCGAAGGCGGTGTTGATCTCTTCCAGACCCATGACGTGGGTGATCATCGGGTCGATCTCGATCTTGCCGGTCATGTACATGTCGACGATCTTCGGCACGTCGGTACGGCCCTTGGCGCCGCCGAACGCGGTGCCGCGCCAGTTGCGCCCCGTCACGAGCTGGAACGGGCGCGTCTCGATGGTCTTGCCCGCCTCGGCCACGCCGATCACGATCGAGGTGCCCCAGCCGCGATGGCAGGCTTCCAGCGCGGTGCGCATCACTTCGGTGTTGCCGGTGGCGTCGAAGGTGTAGTCCGCGCCGCCGTCGGTCATCAGCACGATCTTTGCGACCACATCCTCGCGGCTCATGCCCTTGGTGTTGAGGAAGTCGGTCATGCCGAAGCGGCGGCCCCATTCCTCGCGGTCCGGGTTGATGTCCACGCCGATGATCTTGTTAGCCCCGGCAAGGCGGGCGCCCTGGATCACGTTGAGGCCGATGCCGCCGAGGCCGAAGACCACTACGTTGTCGCCCACCTGCACCTTGGCGGTGTTGATGACGGCGCCGACGCCGGTGGTGACGCCGCAACCGATGTAGCAGGACGACTGGAACGGCGCGTCTTCACGGATCTTGGCGACGGCGATTTCCGGCAGCACGGTGAAGTTCGAGAAGGTCGAGCAGCCCATGTAGTGGTAGATCGGCTGGCCCTTGTAGGAAAAGCGCGTGGTGCCGTCCGGCATCAGGCCCTTGCCCTGCGTGGCGCGGATCGCGGTGCAGAGGTTGGTCTTGCCCGACAGGCACGACTTACACTGGCGGCATTCCGGGGTGTAGAGCGGGATCACGTGATCGCCCGGCACCACCGAGGTCACGCCCGCGCCCACTTCGCGCACGATACCGGCGCCTTCGTGCCCGAGCACGCTGGGGAAGATGCCCTCGCTGTCCAGACCGTCCAGCGTATAGGCATCGGTATGGCAGATGCCGGTCGCCATGATTTCCACCAGAACCTCGCCCGCCTTGGGGCCTTCAAGGTCCAGTTCGACGATTTCGAGCGGCTTCTTGGCCTCGAAGGCGACGGCGGCGCGGGTCTTCATTGGGGTATGCTCCTTGAACTTCGTGCGCGCTTTGTAGGACCGGGCCTTGCTGTGATAAAGCGCCCGTTCTGAAAAGTATTATCACCATACGGGGAAAATCATGCTCGGCCAGTGGGACGGGATCGAAGAGTTCGTGATGGTCGCGCGCCACGGCAGCTTCACTTTGGCGGCGGAGGCCTATGGCGCCAGCGTCACGCACATGAGCCGGGCGCTCGCGCGGCTGGAAACGCGGCTTCAGGTCCAGCTGATGCTGCGCACGACGCGTACATTGCGGCTGACGGAAACCGGCCAGATCTTTCTTGAAACCTGCCGCCGCCTGATCGAGGAGCGCGACGAGGCGATTGCCGCGATCACTTCTCAGGGCGAGCCGCGCGGGCACCTCCGCGTCACCTGCTCCTACGCGCTGGGCGAGAAGTTCGTGGCGCCGCTGGTGCGCGAACTGTCGCAGGCCTATCCGGCGATCTCGGTAACCCTGGACCTCGACAACGGCCTCGTCGACCTGATCGCCGATGGCTACGATCTGGCGATCCGCACCGGTCATCTGGAAGACTCCCGGCTGGTGGCGACCCGGGTGGCATCGCGCGCCCTGATCACCCTCGCCTCGCCTGCCTACCTCGACGCCCATGGGCGGCCTTCCGACATCGCGGAGCTTTCGCGTCACGAATGCCTGGTCGGCTCGGCGGCACAGTGGCAGTTTCGTGGCGGCAAGACCTTCCGCCCGCAAGGCCGCTGGCGCTGCAACAGCGGCAATGCCCTGCTGGAAGCGGCGCTGGCGGGCATGGGGCTATGCCAGTTGCCCGCCTTCTACCTCGGCGATCATGTCTCGGCGGGTCGGCTGGAGCCGGTGATGACCGACCTCGCGCCGGAAGAGGAGCCGATCTGGGCGGTCTATCCGCAGCGCCGCCATCTCTCCCCCAAAGTCGGCGCACTGGTGGCGCATTTGCGCGCGCATCTGTCCGCAAGGCTGGCCGAGGCGAGCGCCTGACGGGTTATCGCGTTTTCCGGGTCATCAGGACTGGAAAACGCTCTAGCCGATCACCAGCGGCGGCGTACCGCCCTCTTCCACATCGTCGTTGGCGTGTTCGACAGGATCATCGATTGTCGGCGCGGGCACCCGGAAATAACCGTGCCGCTCGGCCCGTTCGCCGATCTGCTGGCTCGACGTCAGGCTGATGAGCCAGGGCGAGGCGAGCAGACCCAAAGTCAGCGGCGAGAGCCACAGCGCCGTCACCGGATCGATGAACACCGTCGCCGCGAAAAGCACGCCGAGCGCGATATGCTCCTTGAGGTCGGGCAGCACCTCGCGCACGGAAATGCGGCGGGCATCGCGGTCCTGAGTGTTCCAGTGCACCGGAATGCCGAGCGCGAGCCCGACCAGCGCCTTGACCTGCATGACCATGGTCACCGGCGCCAGCAGGATCGCCAGCGGCACTTCCAGCGCGACCGTGCGCAGAACACCGCTGAAACCGCCGAAGCTGCGGCGGCGCGTCTTGTCGGCCAGGACCCAGATCGTGCCCATCGCCTTCGGTCCGAACAGCAGCAGCACGGTAAGCCAGAGCACGCTCGGCGGCGTCACCACGCCCAGGATCTGCCCGCCCTTGCTGGCGGCAGCCTGCGCGATCGAGGTGATGAGCAGCAGGAGCCAGCCCGGCGAGGTCAGATAGGCGGAAGCGCCGATCAGCAGGTGCAGGCGGCTCGCCCAGTGCAGGCCGGAAGCATCGAGCAGGCGCAGATGCTGGAGATTGCCCTGCATCCAGCGCCGGTCGCGGATCGCGTGGTCGACGATGGTGGGCGGAAATTCCTCGTAGCTGCCGTCGATCATGACCATGTGCACGGCCCAGCCGCGGCGGCGCAGCAGCGCGGATTCCAGCATGTCGTGGCTGAGGATGTGCCCGCCGAACGGCGGCTTGCCCGGCAGTTCCGGCAGACCGCAAGCCTCGGCGAAGGCACGGGTACGGACGATCGCGTTGTGTCCCCAAAAGTTCGATTCCGCGCCCGACCACCAGAGCAGTCCCGCCGAGGCGATCGGCCCGTAGGCCTCGCTGGCGAAGCGCATCCAGCGCTGGAACACGGTCTTGGCATTGATGATCATCGGCACGGTCTGGAGCAGGCCGATCGAGGGCCGCTCCTCCATGATCGCCGCCATGCCGACGATGGCGTCGCCGCTCATCAGCGAGTCGGCGTCGAGGATCAGCATGTTCTCGTAGGCGCCGCCGAAGCGCTGGACCCATTCCGCGATATTGCCGGGTTTGCGCGCGATGTTCTTCTCGCGGCGGCGGTAATAGACGTTGATCGGTGCCTCGGCGGCGATCTCGCGCCAGGCGGCTTCTTCGCGCTTGCCGTGGAAGGCGTTGGAGTCGCTGAGGACGAAGAAGTCGATCCACTCCGCCGCACCCGAAGCCGCGATCGAATTGGTCATCGCCCGCACGCGGCCGAAGGTGGCCTCCACGCTCTCGTTGTAGACCGGCATGAGCACGGCGGTGCGGTGCCGCAGGGAGGACGCCGGACTGGGGATCGCGGTGAAGCCGGGGTGCTTGCCGCTGATGAGCTGGAGGAAACCGATCGTCGACGTGACGAAGCCGAAGGAAATCCAGCAGAACAGCGGCACGAAGAACAGCAGCAGGATCACGTCGATCACGCCGAGGCCGTCACGCGACAGGGCGAAGCGCACCTCGCTCGACGCGGCAAGGCCGATCGTGGCGGTCAGCGCGATCAGCAGCAGACGCTTCACCAACATGCCGTGCGGGCTGGTGGCGACGGCGATCGTGCCCGGTGCGATGCCGTCGAGGTCCTGGATCGGCATCGCCAGCGGCGCTTCCGCCGGAAGCGGGTTTAGGGCGCGGTTCATGGCTGAATTCCCTGGATCACCGTCTCGCTGAGCGCTTGCTCACCACGTTTTATATATAGCCTGAATTCGGGCGAAGGCACAGCCGAGGGCTGGACGTCCAGCGTCACCCGCCAGCGACCTTCCTGCCCGGCCACCGGATAGGCGGCGGCATGAAGCAGGGCCTTGGGTGGCAGGTTCGTCGCCGCCGTCACCCCACTGTCGCGGGTGAGGCCCTTGAGCACGGGACCTTCGAAATCGAACACGAACTTGCGCGCTTCCTGCGAGGTCGGGGTGTCGCCCGGCCGCCCGGCCCGGCCCTGCCAGCTGTCCACGCAGCGCGCGGCGGTCCCGGCGCTGGGGTCCTGCGAAGTCCAGGTGAGGCGATAGGAAAACTCGCGGCTCTGCCCAGCCTTTGCAGGCTGATCGGAAACCCAGAACGCGGCAATGTTGTCCTGCGTCTCGGCATCGGTCGGCATGCGGTAAAGCATAACCGTGCCCGTGCCCCAGTCGCCTTGCGGCTCGACCCAGAGCGAGGGGCGGCGGTCGTAGAACGCGCCGTCGTCCTGATAGTGGTCGAAGGTCTGGTCACGCTGGAGCAGGCCGAAAGCCTTCACGTGATCGGCGCGCAGGGCATTGGTGCGGTTCACCGAAGGGTTGGAGAGCGGCACCCAGATGCGCTCGCCGCTGCCGGACCACAGCGCCAGACCGTCGGAATCGTGGATTTCCGGGCGCCAGTCCCCGCGCTTGGCGAAGTCGGACTGGTCGTACCAGAACATGCTGGTGATCGGCGCGGCGCCGAGGCGCTCGATGTCGCGGCGGAAGAACAGCGCCGCGCGCACGTCCTGCGTCACCCCGGCTGCCGTCTTGCGGCAATCGAAGGCATAGGCGCCGGTCACGCTCGGCCCGTCGAGCAGGGCGTGGATGCGAACGTGGTCGCCCCCGAGGTTCTCGATCCAGAATTCGGTGAAGGCGGGGAACTCCTCCGCCTTGGGCAGCGCGGTATCGACGGCGATGCCCCGCGCAGAAAGGCCGTACTGGTCGCGCGAGCCGGAAGCGCGGAAATAGGAGGCGCCGAGATAGGCCATCCAGTCCGAGTGCTGGTCGGCGGTCATGACCCGGAAGCCCGCCGGATCGCCCTGCTTGCCGCCCACGAAAAGCCCGCGCGCATCGACGAGTTCGCGCGCCTCGCCGTTCTCCACGAGGTGGAGCTTCACGGCATGGGGCGACGTGCCGCGCGTCGTCGGGAACAGGCGGACATTGCCGCCGAGCGCCTGCGCCTGCCCGTAAGTCAGCCTGCCCGCCGCATCGAAATCGGCGGCGGCATGGGGAGAGGTCGTCGGCTCGGCCCACGGCCGCCCGGCAAGGGCGCGGGCCTGCTGGACCAGCGTGTCCCAGGAAAACGGCGCGGGTGCGGCGAATTTCGGCTGCACGGCGGCCTCGGCCATGCGCGGAAAAGCGGCAAGCCCGGCCATCAGGGCCAGAAGGCCCGAAAATTCGCGCCGGGCGAGCACTCGCTGCGAGACGGGAAGATCGGCTTCGACAGCCGTATCCGGGCTCTCGCCCCTCATGTTCTTTCGGTTCATGCGGTCAATACGCATAGACGAAACCAAAGTTTCGTTGCGCCTGAAGGGTCCTTCTATTGTCGGGCGCGATTACCGGCACCGTTATCGAGTGGGCGGATTGCGCCAGCCGATGATCACTTCGTCACCGGGCTTGAGGTCATTCGCGAAGACTTCGGTGCGTTTACCGTCGCCTGCGCCTGTAGAAACATAGACCCGGCGCGGCTCTCCGTCCGGCGAAACGAGATAAATGCGCGCCCGGCTGCGGTCGGCCGAGTTCTCGGGATCGAAAGTGAGCGCGGAATCGGGCACCAGCATCACGCCCTTGCGCGCGGGCAAGGCGATCTCGACCGTTGCGGCCATGCCCGGACGCACGGTTTCCGCCGGCTTCTCCAGCGCAAAAGCGGCGCGGCGCGATCCCGGCGCATCGGCGCGGTCCAGCAGGACGCGCGCCAGCCTGGCCTGCTGCACGGCATCCGGCATGGCATCCAGCCGCACACGGGCCATGGTGCCAGTGCCGATCTCGGCATCGCCCGCCTTGGCCAGCGGAATCTCGATTTCCAGCGTCTCGTCGCTGGCGGCCAGCGTGAACAGCCGCATGCCGGCGCGCACGCGCTGCCCGGTGCTGATGTTGCGGTCCACCACGAAGCCCGCGAAAGGCGCGCGCACGACGGCGGCAGCCAGCTTCTCGCTATCGGCCTTGAGACCGCTCTGCGCCGCCGAGAGACGCGCCTGCGACGCCGCGACCTCACGCGTCGCGCGATCGACCGCGCTGCGGGCGCTCTCCAATTCGTTGATCGCCGGGACCCGGTGTCCGGATCGGCGCCAGACATCCTCGAAACGACCGAGCTTGGCCGCCGCCTCGTCCCGCGCCGCACGGGCGGCGGCAAGGTCGGACTCGGCGGCCGAGACCAGCGAGCGGTCGGCCGAAAGGGTACTGCGCAGCGGCTCGGCGTCGATGGTGGCGAGCACTTGCCCTTCCTCCACGCGCCCGCCCGCCGGAACGCCCTCCGCGGTGACGGTGCCGTCCAGCGTCGCCGTCAGGCCGACTTCGCCGCTGCCGTGGATCGTCCCCTGCTCCGAGATCAGCGGCACCACGTCGCCGCGCTCGACCAGAGCGGTGTAATAAGGCGAATCCGTTCCGCTCAGGAACCGGACCAGCAGCATGATCGAAGCGACGGCCGCCAGCGCCAGCAGCGCCACGGTGAGGAAATGCCCCCGCCCCCGTCGTTTGCCGGCTCCCAGAAATGTGTCGAGTGCCCCCGATTCGGCGTCAGTCACAGCTCGCGGTCCCCATCGGCGGGTCAAGATCGGCGGCGGACCAGCCCGCGCCTTCCTGCTTGTGCAGGCGAATGACCGTCGCCGCACGGTCCGCCTTCAGGCCGACGCGCGCTTCCTCGGCGGCCAGCGCCGCTGCCTCGGCAACGTAGAGCGTGGCGAAATCCCCAAAGCCGGCCCGATAGGCCGAGCGCGCGTCGGTGACGGCGCGCTTGGCCTGGGCGGCGGTATCCGCCAGCGCAGATTCGCGCTTGTCGAAAGCAGCGAGCGCGACGCGGGTCGAGGCGATTTCGGCGCGCGCGCCCTCATTCGCCTTGGTCAGCTTCTGCAAGGCATCGCGCAGAACCTGCGACGTCGAAGCATCCTCGGGCGCGGCGATCGCGGCATCGAGCTGCGCCTGCGTGATCTTGTCGTGCGCAAGGCTGGATTCGAGGCGGCTGCGCAAGGCGAGAAGATCGGCGCGGAGCAACGGCGCCTCGGGTGCGGGCGAAGCGTCGACCGCAAAACTCGGGATATCCGCCTTCTCCCCCAGCGCGGTCAGGAGATCGGTGTCCGTCATCCCGGTCAGCGCCGAAAGCCTGCCGCGTGCCTCGTCGTAGCGCGCGCGGGTGGCGGCAACGTCGGCATCGGCCACGCCCGCCATGCTGTTGCCCAGGCCGCCGTCGATGGCGGTGACAAGACCGGCCTGTCGGCGGAACTCTGCAATCACCGCATTGTCGCGGAACTGATCGAGCCGCTGGGTGCGCAGGATGAGAACCTGCTGGAGGCGGCGCACCTGGACATAAGCCTGCGCCACTTCGGTCGCCCGGTCGGCGCGGGCCTGCGCATAGGCATAGGCCCAGGCCATACGCGCCGCGTCACGCTCCGGCGCCTCGTCCTTGCCGACCAGCGCGCGGACCTTACCCGACAGGCGGCGCGATGCCGAGGCATCGGTTTCTTCCTGCTCGTGCAGACGGGCCGCACGACAGGCGAGATCGTTGTCCGCCGCAAGACCGCGCTCGATGAGATTGGCCAGCAACGGATCGCCCGCCGCCTTCCACCAGTCACCGTCCTGCGGAGCTTCCACCGGCGGCGCGATCGTCAGCGCGGCATGGGTCTCGGGCGCCTTGGACGTGACGCACCCGGCGAGCGCAAGGCTCAGCCCAAGGGCAAACGCCGACACAAAGGGGCCGCGTGCGCGGCGGAGGACAACAGGATTTCGCACAAGGGCTGCGATAGCAGCAAAGCGCGCCGAGGCAATCGTGCTGCGCATGCGAAGCCCCCAAGTTCTTGCCGGAGTGACGAAAAACGCACCCATAGCCACCTGCTGGCCACTGGCCGCTTCCCGATCCATGTTCCGTCATCCCCTCGCTGCATTCCGGTCGAACGGTGCCGAAACGCATGGGAGGGCCGAGGGTGTCGAAAAGAATAAAGAAAAAGCAGGGGATCATAGACCCCCTGCACCCCCGATACTGTCCAGGTTACGCGGACCAACCGCGTAGTGCACCCAAGGCTGCGTCGGGAGACATAATGGCTGCGCCGCAAGGAGCGCGCGTCGGATAGGGAGCGCGCGACGCAGACATTCCGAGGGTCTGGGGGATCATCCCCCAGAACTTCCTCTTATTCCTTAGACCGGCAGGCCAACGTAATTCTCGGCGATCACCCGCCGCGCATGCTCGCTCGACGCGATGTAGTCGAGTTCCGCAAGCTGCATCCGGCGCTCGAACGGACCGTCCTCGGGGAAACGGTGCATCAGCTTGGTCAGCGACCAGCTGAAGCGCTCCGCCGCCCAGACGCGGCGCAGGGCCTTGGCCGAATAGCCCGGAATCGCGTCGTTGTCGGCGTTCTTGAAGAAAGCGGTCAGGGCTTCATGGGCGTAGTAGACGTCGCTGGCGGCAAGGTTCAGGCCCTTGGCGCCCGTCGGCGGCACGATGTGCGCGGCATCGCCGCAGAGCAGCAGGCTGCCGTGGCGCATCGGTTCGAACACGAAGGAGCGCAGCGGGGCGATCGACTTCTCGATGGAAGGCCCGCGCGTGATATGCGCGGCGGCGTCGGGGCCGAGGCGGATCGAGAGTTCGTCCCAGATCCGGTCGTCGCTCCAGTCCTCCAGATTCTCGGTCAGCGGCACGTCGATGTAATAGCGGCTGCGGGTGTGGCTGCGCTGCGAGGCGAGCGCGAAGCCGCGTTCGTGGTGCGCGTAGATCAGCTCGTGGTTGCACGGCGGCACGTCCGCCAGGATGCCCAGCCAGCCGAAGGGATAAACGCGCTCGAACGTCTGGCCGACGCTGGCGGGGATCGCCTGACGCGAGGGGCCGTGGAAGCCGTCGCAGCCGACGATGAAGCGCGCGTCGATGCGGTGCTCGGCGCCGTCCTTGGTATAGGTAACGAAGGGCGCGTCGCTCTCGATCTCGTGGAGGGCGACATCTGCCGCCTGGTAGATCACTTCGAGACCGCGTTCCTCGCTCGCTTCCATCAGGTCGCGGGTGAGTTCGGTCTGGCCGTAGACCATGACCTGCTTGCCGGTCAGCGCCTTGATGTCGATGCGGATCAGGCGCTCGCCGTCGGCAAGGTTGAAGCCGTCGTGCGGCAGGCCCTCTTCCTTCATGCGGGCATCGAGACCGAGCCGCTCCATCAGCGCGACGGTGCCCTGCTCCAGCACGCCCGCGCGGATGCGCGAAAGAACGTATTCGCCGGTCTGGCGCTCGACGACCACGCAATCGATGCCCTCGGCCCGCAGCAGATGCCCGAGGAGGAGACCGGCAGGACCGGCGCCGACGATAGCTACTTGAGTGCGCATTTTCGCATTCTCCCAATTCCAACCTGCGGGCTCGCTCTTCGACCTTCTGGCCGACTTGTCGGGGAGCCTCGCTTCGCCCTTGGGATTGACACCGCGCGTGGTCTGGCGGAATGCACCGGACGGCCATTCTTCCGGTACTTTCGAGACACACATGACACCTGCCCGGCCCGTCCCTTCTTACGTCCTCTATGGCGAGGATATTCCCGACAGTTCTCCGGAATTCGGGCATATCGAGACGATCGCCGCACGAAGTTCCTTGCACGACTGGGAAATCGCGCCGCATCGCCATGTTCGCGGCGTGCAGGTCATGCTGGTATCGAAGGGACAGGTAACGCTCACCATCGACGATACGACCGAAACGCTGGAGGCCCCCTGCCATATCGTGATTCCAGCGGGCAGCATCCACGGTTTCCGCTTCCGGCCGGAGACGCTGGGCTACGTGCTGATGCTCAGCAGCGGTTTTGCGGAGCGACGGAGCACTGCCGGCGATCCCCTGCTCCACGCGGCCACCCATGGCCGCTTCGCGCCGACGCCGGTGGAAATACTCGAGCGCGTCGAATTCCTCTGCGCGGAGATGCTCGCCATTCCGCAGGACTGGCGCCGTCCGAACGCGCTGTTCCTGTCGATGGCGGAAGCGCTGCTGCGCTCGCTGCTGCCGGAAGAAGAAGCCATGGACGAAGGCAGCGGCGACCAGCGGATCTCACACTTGCGCCACCTCGTCGAACTGCACTTTCGCGACCAGTTGCCGATGGGCTGGTACGCCGAGCGGCTGGGCATGACGACGCGTACCCTCACCCGACTGTGCCGCGCGAAGCTGGACTGTTCGCCGCAGGAACTGCTCCACGCGCGGCTCGCGCTGGAGGCGCAGCGGCTGCTGTGCTTCGCCAATGCGAGCGTGGTGCAAGTGTCTAACGAACTGGGGTTTTCGGACCCCTCGTACTTCTCGCGGTTCTACCTGCGGATGACGGGGCATCGGCCGCATCTGGACAAGTCCACCCATGCGCATGGGGAATAGAAGGGGGAAAGGAAAAGCAGGGGATCATAGACCCCCTGCACCCCCAATACCCGTCGATGTCACGCGGACCGACAGCGTAGCGCGCCCAAGGCTGCGTCGGGAGACCTAATGGCTGCGCCGCAAGGAGCGCACTACGGACAGGTCGGGCGCGACGACGACATTTCGAGGGTCTGGGGGATCATCCCCCAGGACTTCCTCTTCAATTACTTCCCCAAAGCAACCGGCCCGATAGGTCTGCGGCATTCTCAGATATTGACGAGGATCAGACGATCCCGGCGCCGAGGCCCACGGCCTTGCGTTCCTGCGCCTTGCGATCGCGCCAGCGGCTTTCGCGGTAGACGCCCAGCACGTCCGCCGCGCCGCCCGCTTCCACGCGCGCTTTGGCAAGGATCGGGCTGACATCGACGTTGTAGGCCCGGCGCAGCGCCTGGAAGGCAATCATCGTGTCGTTGGCCTCCTGCGAAAGGTGCAGCGCCTCGCGGTCGACCAGCAGGGCCTTGGCATAGCAGGAGCCGATCGCTTCGGCGGAGGAGAGCATCGACTCGATCGGGTCGGTCACGTTGTGCGACTGGTCGATCATGTAGCTGGGCTTGAAACCGTCACGCGGGGCCAGTTCCGCCTCGACCAGTTCGTTGAACACCAGGAACAGCTGGTGCGGGTTGATCGAGCCCGAATCGAGATCGTCGTCGCCGTACTTGCTGTCGTTGAAGTGGAAGCCGCCGAGCTTACCGAAGCGGTGGAGGCGGGCCACGATCTGCTCGATGTTCACGTTCGGGGCGTGATGGCCGAGGTCGACGAGGCACTTGGCCTTGGGGCCGAGTTCCTGCGCGGCGAGGATCGAGGAACCCCAGTCGCTGATGACGGTGGAATAGAACGCCGGTTCGAACATCTTGTGTTCGAGCAGCATGCGCCAGTCGTCCGGCAGCGCGGCATAGACCTGCGCGGCGGCGTCCAGATAGCGGTCGAGGCTGCGGCCGAGATCCTGCTGGCCGGGGAAGTTGGTGCCGTCACCCACCCATACGGTCAGGTCGGTCGAACCGAGCTGGCGGCCAATCTCGATGCATTCGATGTTGTGCTCGACGGCCTGCTGGCGCGTCGCCTCGATGGTCGAGGAGAGCGAACCGGTGGCGTAAGTGTGCGCCTGGTCCTTCTGGTCCTGGAAGGTGTTGGAGTTCACTGCATCGAAGCCGAGGCCGAGGCTGGCGGCTTCTTCGCGTAGTGCCTTGTAATCGCTCACCTTGTCCCAGGGGAAGTGCGGCGAGACGCGCGGCGTCAGGCGCGAAAGCTGGTTGATGACGGCGCAGTCTTCGAGCTTCTCGTGGATATTGGTCGGCTCGCCCGCGATGGGGAACTTGGCGAAACGAGTGCCGCCCCGGCCCGCGCCCCACGAAGGGACGGCGACCGAGAAGGCGGCGACCTTGTCCTTGATCGCGTCGATGGCGATGCCCGAACGCTCCAGCTTGCGGCCGAGCGAGGCGTATTCGTCCTCCAGCGCGTCCGCCGCGCGGGCATTGGCTTCGGCGATCAGTTCATCCGAAATCGGCAGTCTGCTCATTCTTCTATCCTCTTGCCCGTTCGGGGACGCGCCGGTTCGCGCGCTCCCCGAAAACATCTCTTATTAGCGCGTGAACGCCTGTGCGTTACCCGCATCGACATTGATCATGTTGCCGGTCGATTTCGCCGACTGGTCGCCGGCGAGGAAATAGACCGCCTCGGCAATATCCGAAGGCAGCACGTCACGCTTCAGCATGGAGCGGTTGCGGTAGTGCTCTTCCAGTTCCTTGCCGGTGTCGATGCCGTGGGCGCCCGCGCGTTCCTTGCGCCAGTCGCCGTCCCAGATCTTGCTGCCCTTGATGACCGCATCGGGATTGACGACGTTGACGCGGATACCGTGGGGCGCGCCTTCCAGCGCCAGACAGCGCGCAAGATGGTTCGCCGCCGCCTTGGCCGAAGCATAGGCCGAGGCATTGGTGGCGGCGGCCACGCCGTTCTTCGAGCCGATGAACACCACCGAAGTGCCGCCCTGCTCCTTCATACCCTTCAGCAGCGGCCATGCGGCGCGGCTGGTGAGGAAGTAGCCCTGCGCCAGGACGTCGTAATTGCGGTTCCACAGTTCGATCGTGGTTTCCTCGATCGGCGCCGAGGAGGCGATACCGGCATTGGCGACCAGGATGTCGAGCCCGCCGAATTCGCGCGCGGCCGTGGCGAAGGCTTCGGAGACTTGCGCTTCGTCGGTCACGTCGCAGACGGCGGCGCGAACCACGTCCTTGCCGAACTGCTTGGCGAAACCGGCGCGCACTTCTTCCACGGCATTGGCATCGCGGTCGGCCAGCAGCACGCAGGCTCCGTCCGCCATCAGGCGCGCGGCAGTGGCGGCACCGATGCCGCCCGCACCGCCGGTGACGAGCGCCACGCGGCCGACCAGCGGCTTGGGTGCGGGCATGCGCTGGAGCTTGGCTTCCTCAAGCAGCCAGTATTCGATGTCGAAGGCTTCCTGCTCGTCGAGCGCGATGTAGTCGCCGATGGCTTCGGCGCCGCGCATCACATTGATGGCGTTGCCGTAGAATTCCCCGGCGAGACGCGCGGTGGTCTTGTCGGTGGCGAAAGTCATGCGGCCCACGCCCGGCACCAGCACGACCACCGGGTTCGCGTCGCGCATGGCAGGCGAGTTCCCACGCTTGCAGCGCTCGTAATAGGCTGCATACATGTCGCGATAATCGGCAATCTTCTGAGCCAGATAGTCCTGGTCCTGAAGACGCGAGGGGTCGAGGGTCAGGGGAGCGATCTTGGTGCGCAGGAAGTGATCGGGGCACGAAGTGCCGAGACCGGCGAGACGTTCGAACTCCACCGAGTTCACGAATTCCAGCGCCTCGGCGTCGTCCGAGAAGTGACCGACCTTGCGGCGCGCGCCGGTCATCAGCCCGCGCAGGCGCGGCATCAGGTCGGCGGCGATGGCGGCGCGGTCCTCGGAAGTGCCGTAAGCGGCGCCGCCGAACGCCGGCTTTTCACCCAGCTTTGCGTTGAGGTACTTCGCGGCGTCAGCGATCAGTTCAACGGTGTGCTCGTAGCAGGACTTGGCGCTGTCGGCCCAGCAGATGATGCCGTGCCCTGCGAGCATGACGCCCTCGACGCCCGGATTGGCCGCGACGTAATCACGAAGCTGGACGCCGAGCGTGTAGCCGGGACGCTTCCAGCCGAGCCAGCCGATCTTGCCGCCCCAGATTTCCTGCGTCGCCGCTTCGCCGCCCGAACTGGCCGCGAGCGCGATGATCGCGTCCGGATGGACGTGATCGACATGCGCGAAAGGCAGCAGCGAGTGGAGCGGCGTATCGATCGAGGCAGCCCGCGCGTTCAGGTTGAACGTGCAGTGCGGCAGGTAGCCGACCATCTTGTCGTCGTCTTCCGGCCCGGCATAGTGCGCCTCAAGGCCGAGCAGCTTTTCCTGATAGAGCGTGGCGAAACCGTCGAGCTTCATAGAGCCGATGTCGCCGCCCGAGCCCTTCACCCACAGCACTTCCACTTCGGCGCCGGTGAGCGGATCGACTTCCGTCAGCTTGGCCGAAGTGTTGCCGCCGCCGAAGTTGGTGACGGTGAGGTCCGAACCGAGCAGGTTCGAACGGTAGAGCAGCAACTGTTCGGGAGACAGCGTCGCGGCCAGCGACTCGTCCCAGCGGCTGGAAGGAACGGCGAACGGTATCGCCGCGGTGCGGGAAGCGGTCATGGTGTCCATAGTCATCCTCTACCAATTCGTGCTTGCATGAGCAATCTGTTTCGCTACAAAACGATCACGTTCGATCATCAAAGTCAATCATAATTGGTCAGAACGGTAAGATTGGAAGAGGCATGACGGGAACGGGTACTTTCATCGTCGTCGATATCGGCAAGACCCTCAGCAAGGTGACGCTGTGGACGCGCGGCGGGCGCATGATCGACCGTCAGGTGCGCCCCAACGCGGTCTGCGAGCACGAGGGTCTGCGCCGTCTGGACGTGGAGGGAATCGGCCAATGGCTGCGCGCCACGCTGCGCGGCTGGTCGGGCCATCCGGTGGAAGCGATCATCCCCGTGGCCCACGGTGCGGGCTTTGCCGCGCTGGACGAAACGGGCCTGCTGTTCCCGCCGCTCGACTACGAACAGGCCGTTCCCGAAGAGGTCATGGCGGACTATCGCCGCGAACGGGACGCCTTCCTGCTCACCGGCTCGCCCGCCCTGCCCGACGGCCTCAATCTCGGCACGCAGGTCTACTGGATGGCCCGCCTTCATCCCGAGAAGATGGCCCGCGCCACGCTGGTGCCCTGGGCGCAGTACTGGGCCTGGTTCCTGTCCGGCCAGGTCGCCAGCGAAGTGACCAGCCTCGGCTGCCATACCGACCTCTGGTGCCCGGCCGACGCCCGCTTCTCGCCGATGGCCGAACGATTCGGCTGGGCCGAGCGATTCGCTCCCGTCGTCAGCGCCAGAGATGTCGTCGGCACCCTGCGCCCCGAGATCGCCGCCGAGACCGGCCTTCCCGCAACGGCGCGCGTGCTGGCAGGCCTGCACGATTCCAACGCGGCCCTCCTCGCCGCGCGCGGCTTTACGGAGATCGCCCGCAAGGAGGCGACGATTCTCTCCACCGGCACCTGGTTCATCGCCATGCGCCTTGCCGCAGAGACGTTCTCGATCGCCTCCCTGCCCGAGGCCCGCGACACGCTGGTCAATGTCGATGCCTATGGCTGGCCGGTGCCTTCCGCGCGCTTCATGGGCGGTCGCGAGATCGAATCGATCATCCAGATCGACACCCGCCGTGTCGATATCCGTCCCGACCAGCCGAAGCTGATGGAGGCCGTGCCCGGCCTGCTAGCACGCGGCACGATGATGATGCCCACTCTGGCGCCGGGCTTCGGTCCTTTTCCCGAGGGCAAGGCGGACTGGATCGACAAGCCCGAGGAATGGGCGGGAACCTGGTATGCCCGGCGCGCCGCGATCTGCCTCTATGCGGCGATGGTGGCCGACACGTCGCTGGACCTGATCGGATCGAAGGAACGCCTGCTGATCGAGGGCCGCTTCGCCGACGCCGAAGTCTTCGTCCGCGCCCTCGCCGCGCTGCGGCCCGAAACCGAAGTCTTCGTGGCGAATGCGCATAACGACGTCTCGTTCGGCGCGCTGCGGCTGATCAACCCGCTCCTTCAGGCGCAGGGCGGTCTTCGCCGCGTCGAGCCGCTCGAAGGCGATCTCATCGGCTATCGCGAAAAGTGGCGCGCGCACATGCGGGAGCTTGCCTGATGATAACGGCATCGATCCCAGACTTCCGCGAAGCCGCCCGCCGCCGCCTGCCGCGCTTCCTGTTCGAGTACATCGACGGCGGCTCCTATGCCGAGGCGACGCTGCGGCGCAATGTCTCCGACCTCGCCGAACTGGCGCTTCGCCAGCGGGTGCTGCGCGACGTATCGCAGCTCGACCTCTCGACCGAGCTGTTCGGCCAGAAGCTGGCCCTGCCCGTCGCCCTTGCCCCCATCGGACTTGCCGGACTCAACGCCCGGCGCGGCGAATGCCAGGCAGTGCGCGCGGCGGACAAGGCGGGGATTCCCTTCACGCTCTCCACCGTGGGCGCCTGCACCATCGGCGAAGTGGCGACGGCGGCAAGCAAGCCGTTCTGGTTCCAGCTCTACATGATCCGCGACCGCGCCTTCATGAAAGACCTGCTGGCCAAGGCGGTCGAGGCGGGCTGCTCCACCCTCGTCTTCACGGTGGACATGCCCGTCCCCGGCAGCCGCTACCGCGACTATCACACCGGACTTGCCGGAACCGGCGGCCTGAAAGGTGCCGCCTGGCGCGCGGCACAGGCGGCAATGCGCCCGGCATGGGCCTGGGACGTGGGCCTCAACGGCCGCCCGCACACGCTGGGCAACGTCGCCCCGGTGCTCCAGGGCCGCACCGGCATCGAGGACTTCTTCGCCTGGATGCGGAACAACTTCGACCCATCGATCAACTGGCGCGACCTCGATTTCATCCGTTCGGAATGGCAGGGGCCGCTGGTCATCAAGGGCATTCTCGACCCCGAGGATGCGAAGGAAGCCGCCGCGCTCGGCGCGGACGGGCTGGTCGTCTCCAACCACGGCGGCCGCCAGCTTGACGGGGTGCTCTCCAGCGCCCGTGCCCTGCCGCCCATCGCAGACGCCGTGGGAGACCGCATGACCGTGCTGGCCGATGGCGGCATCCGCTCCGGACTCGACGTGGTGCGCATGCTGGCGCTGGGCGCCAAGGGTGTGCTGCTCGGCCGTGCCTGGGCCTGGGCGCTCGGCGCCGGGGGCGAGGCGGGCGTGACCAAGATGCTCAAATTGATCGAGGCCGAGATGCGCGTCGCCATGGCGCTCACCGGCACGACGAAAATCGCAGAGATCGACAGAACGATCCTGGCGGGAGGGACCTGAAAATGACTGAAACCACAGGACAAGAGGACAACTGGCGCAACACCATACTCGCCGGCCTTGCCAACTATATCGACGCCGGCTCGATCGTCGCCGGCTCCGCCGCGCTCGCGCTGTGGCAGGAGAGCTACCACCTCTCCAACGATTTCGTCGGCCTGATCGCCGCCTTCGGCCCCAACGCCATCGGCGCGGGCGTCGGCGCGCTGATCGGCGGCTGGCTCTGCGACAAGCTGGGCCGCAAGAAGATCTACCAGTGGGACATGCTGATCTACGCGGCAGGCATGGCGATGCTGGTCTTCGCGGTGGCGCCCTGGATGATCGTCGTGGGCTTCCTGATCGTCGGCCTCGCGGTAGGCGCCGACATTCCCGCGAGCTGGTCGCTGATCGCCGAGCAGGCGCCGGACAACAAGCGCGGCAAGCATTCCGGCGTGGCGCAGGCGCTCTGGTATCTCGGCCCGGTCGTGGTCCTGCTGATGAGCCTTGCGCTGACCTCGCTCGGGGTGCTCGGCGCGCGGATCGTCTTCGCCCACCTCGTGGTGATCGCGCTCGGCCTTACCCTGCTGCGCTCCAAGATGAAGGAATCGGAACGCTGGGTGGAAGCCCAGAAATCCGAAGTGAAGCGCCCGCCCTTCTCCAGCCTGTTCAAGGGCAAGTACCTCGCCTCGATCCTGGGTCTGGTGGGCATGTACGGGTTCTGGAACCTCTGGGCGGGCACCAACGGGTTCTTCTTCCCCTACATCCTGCGCACCATGGGCGCCGCCACGCAGGCGCAGAGCGTCGCCATCCAGGCGGTCTCGTTCTTCGTCGCGATGATCTCGGTGACGTTCGTGTTCATGCGCCTGTCCGACAAGGTGAACCAGCGCACGCTGTTCATCATCTCCGCCGTGATCCAGGTCGCGGGCATGATGCTGCTGGCGGTGTTCCCGCTGACGATCCCGGTCGCCCTGCTCTACGTCTTCCTGCTCCAGTTCGGCGGCGGTTTCGGCGCGCAGAGCTTCTTCCAGCTCTGGAGTTCGGAGATGTTCCCGACGATGCTGCGCTCCACCGCGCAGGGCGTCTGCTTCGCGATCGTGCGCATTTCGCTCGGGGTGTTCAGCTTCTTCGTGCCCATGCTCAACGCCACGGGCTTTACGAACCTTGCCTGGATTCTTACCGGGTTCCTTGTCATCAGCGGGATCATCGGCGCACTCTGGGCGCCGCGCAACGAGGGCAAGTCGCTGGAACAGCTCGAAGCGGAACAGGCCGGTTCGGACCATGGCTCTCAGAAGGAAGCACAAGTCGCATGCACGCCGAGGAACGCGAACGCCTGATACTGGAGGCCGTCGCCGACACGGGCTTCGTGAGCTACCGTGCTCTCGAAGCCCAGCTCGACGCCTCGCCCGCCACGATCCGGCGCGACCTGACGCGGCTGGAGGAATCCGGCCGCATCCAGCGCGTGCACGGCGGCGCCAAGCTGCCCGAGGACGAGAAGCCTGACAGGCCCCAGGGTCTGGCGGGCACGCCCTTCGAGCAGTCCATCACCCAGAACTTGCCCACCAAGCAGGCCATCGGCCGCGCGGCGGCGAAGCTCTGCCGCCCCGGCGAGGGGATCATGATCGACGGCGGCACGACCACGCTGCAGATGTGCCCCTATCTCGACGGGCTGGACATGCAGGTGCTGACCAATTCGCTGCACATCGTCCACGCCCTGCTTCCGCAGACGGGAACGCGCGTGCTGCTGCCCTCGGGCACTGTGTTCCGCGAACAGAACATCGTCCTCGCTCCGGCGGGCGAGGATTCGATGCCGCGCTTCCACGCACCCAAGCTGTTCATGGGCGCGGCAGCCGTAGGGCCTCAAGGGGTGATGCAGCAGGACGTGATCCTCGTCGCCGCCGAGCGCCGGTTCATGGACCGGGCCGAGGAAATCGTGCTGCTCGTCGACAGCTCGAAGTTCCGCTCCTCGTCGGGCGCGATCGTCTGCGGGCTGGACGAAGTGGACACCATCGTCACCGATGCCGGAATTCCGCAGGACATGGCGGATCGGCTGCGGGATCTTGGGGTGAAGCTTGTCATCGCCTGACAGGCCGTCAGGGCCTGTCGCTACAAGCGCGGCTAGAGCAGTTTCCGAATCATCAGGCGATTCCGCCTGATTGGAAAATGCGCTAGATCTGGCGCTTCTCAAGCTTGCGCGCGAGGGTGCGGCGATGGAGGCCCAAACGGCGCGCCGCCTCGGAAATGTTGAACTCGCACTCGACCAGGGTGCGGTGGATATATTCCCATTCCAGCGTCTTGATCGAACTCTTGCGTCCGTCCACCGGCACACTGGCATCGCCCTCGCCACTGGTGAAGGCCGCTTCGATATCATCGGTGTTCGAAGGCTTGGCAAGGTAATGCGAGGCGCCGAGCTTGATCGCCTCCACCGCCGTCGCGATCGACGCATAGCCGGTCAGCACGACGATCCGCGTCTCCGGCGAGCGGGCATGGAGCGACTGCACCACCGCGAGACCCGATGAGGCGGCCAGCTTGAGATCGACCACCGCATATTCGAAGGCTTCGCCCCGGCTGAGCGCTTCGGCTTCGTCAGGGCTGGAAGCGGAACTGACGCGGTAGCCGCGCCGCTCGAACGAGCGGCGCAGAGTGCGCGCAAAAGTCGGATCGTCCTCGACGATCAACAGGCTGGCGCCGTCCGGATCGATCACTGCTGCTTCTGTCATACCGTCCCGCCTGCTACGCCCCGACCGTGTCGTCGCCCTTCCTGGGCTCGTAGGCCAGTGTAGCAAGGGGAATCGCAAGTTGCACCCTTGCGCCGCCATCGGCCAGATTATCGACCGCCACTTTGCCGCCGAGCTTGCGGATCACGTTGACGACCAGGAACAGGCCCAGCCCGCCGCCGTCGCGCCCCTTGGTCGAGGCATAGGGCTGGCCGACGCGCGGCAGCATGTCCGCCGCGAAGCCGGGGCCGCGGTCGCTGACGGTGAGGACGAGGCGGCCGTGCTCCGACCCGTGCTCGACCGACGCCTCGATGACGACGAGATCGGGAGAGACTTCCACGGCATTGTCGATCACATTGCCGATCACCTGCCGCAGGCCCGGATCGGAGACGATCGAGCGGTCCTCGGCGATGCGGTCGATGAAGCGCAGTTCGCCGGGCATGCGGGCGCGCCATTCCTCCAGGATCTCTCCCAGGAAGCCGCGCAGCGTCGTCACCGCCGGATCGACGCCGCGCATTTCGCCCGCCGACATCAGGATGCCGCTGACGATGTTCTTGCAGCGCGCGAGTTCGCGGCGCACGTCGGCAAGGTCGGCGGCCATGTCGGGGTCGTCGGCAATGCCCGGCTGGCGCGCCCAGTCGCCGAGGATCACCGAGATCGACGACAGCGGCGTACCCAGTTCATGCGCCGCGCCCGAGGCCAGCAAGCCCATGCGGATGATATGATCTTCCTCGATCGCCTGCTGGCGTAGCGCGGCCAGCTTGGCGTCGCTCTCGCGCCGGGTGAAGTCGAGCCGGGCTACGAAGACGATCAGCAGCACCGCCGCCAGCACGAAGCAGAACAGGCTGCCGTAGATGTAGAGTTCGAAGGGATGCTGCGCATAGCGCGCGGGCAGTTGCAGCGGAACGTAGAAATAGGTCAGCAGCAACATGCAGAGGCAGGCGTTGATCGCGACCAGCGAACTCCAGCGCAGATCGAGGATCACCGCCGCAATCACGATCTGGAGCAGGAACAGGAAGGTGAAAGGGTTCGTCGCCCCCCCGCTGTGGTAGAGCTGCCAGCAGAGCGCGATCACATCGACCATCAGCGCCGAGAACAGCTCGCCCTGGGTGAAGTCCCGCCGCCGCAGCACGACGCTGGCGGAGGCGAGGTTGACGACGATCAGCAGCAGCGGCGCCAGCAGCAGCGGCGCCAGTTCGAGCTTCACCCCCAGCCCCTGCGACACGATGACGATGGTCGCAAGCTGGCCGAACACCGCCGTCCAGCGCAGCTGAGTGAGCAGAATCACATTGGCGCGGCTCGCCGAGCCGCGGGGCAGGCCCGGCGGCGCGAACAGCGCGATCAGGCGTTCCATCGCCCGCGCCGCCAGACGAAGACCAGCGCCGCACCCGACATCGCCGCCATCGCGAACCAGGTCAGCGCATAGCTGAGGTGGCTGTCGGGGAAGTGGACCTGGGTGAGACCGGGAACCGGGCGCAGCCCCTCCACCGGCGCGGCCTGCTCGACCTGCACGTCGACGAAGGCCGGCGCGACCGCACCGATGCCGCGCACCGTGGCCAGTGCCTTGACGTCGCGCGAGTACCAGCGATCGGCACCGGGCTGGTTCGACTGGAGAATGCTGCCGCCCGGCTCGGTCGGACGCAGCAGGCCGGTCACTTCGACATGGCCGGGCGGGGTCGTGGCCGCGGCCTTGTCGCGCGTGGTTCCGGCGGGGACGAAACCGCGGTTGATCCAGACCTGCCGTCCCTCGGCGGTCCGGATCGGCGTCATCGTCCAGTAGCCGGTGCCCAGTTCGGTCGCCGCGCGAACGAGAGCGGTCGCCCTGCCCTCGTAAGTGCCGGCGATCTTCACCCGCAGGTAGTCGAGATCGCGCGCCCCTTCTCCGGTCAGGCGGGCATCCTCGGGCACCGCGACCGGCGCGGCATGGACGCGCGCCTCGACACGGGCGATCAGCGCGTGTTTCCAGTGCATCCGCTGCACCTGCCAGACGCCCAGCGCCACGAAGGCCATGAGCGCCACCAGCAGAAACGCGGCGAGCCCCCAGGGCCGCCGCGCTTCCGTTTGATCCGTTTCTGTCCGCATTGCTTCGGTCAGTTTCGTCTCTTGTTCTCGACCTCGGTCAGGGCAGCTGGCCCATGTCGTGGGTCGTCATCGGCATCATGTTGTGGTTCAGGTGGTACATCACCCAAAGCGAACCGGAAAGCGTGATCACCAGAACGACGATCGTGAAGATCAGCGCCATGACGGTCCAGCCGTTCTCCGACTTCGTGTTCATGTGCAGGAAGTAGATCATGTGGACCACGATCTGCACGGCCGCGAAGGCCATGATGACCAGAGCCGTCGTCGACTTGTCGGCGATCGCGCCGGTCATCACCAGCCAGAACGGAATGGCGGTGAGGATGACCGAGAGGATGAAGCCGATCACATAGTCGCGGAGCGAGCCGTGGCTGCCGTGATCGTCACCGTGATGGTTGGGGTGGACGTGCTCGCTCATCACAGCATTCCCATGAGATAGACAAAGGTGAAGACGCCGATCCAGATGACGTCGAGGAAGTGCCAGAACAGCGACAGGCACATCAGGCGACGCTTGTTCGCCGGAATCAGGCCCTTCTTGCCGATCTGGACGACCAGCGTGAACAGCCAGATCAGGCCGAACGTGACGTGGAGGCCGTGGGTGCCCACCAGCGAGAAGAACGCGGTGAGGAAGCCCGAGCGCATCGGCGTCGCGCCTTCGTGGATCAGGTGGCTGAACTCATAGAGTTCGATGAAGAGGAAGGCGCCGCCGAACACGGCGGTGACCAGCAGCCAGAGCTGCGTGGCGCCCTTGCTGTTCTTCTCCATGGCCAGCATCGCGAAGCCGTAGGTGATCGACGAGAACAGCAGCATCGCCGTGTTCAGCGCCACCAGCGGCAGGTCGAAGAGGTCCCGCGGACCCGGCCCCGCCGCGAAGCTGCCGCCGAGCACCCCGTAGGCGGCGAACAGCATCGCGAAGATGAGGCAGTCGCTCATCAGGTACATCCAGAAGCCCAGCATGGTGCTGCCGCCTTCGGGATGGTCGTGCTCGTCCAGGTCGTAGAACGCGGCCTGGAGCTGAGGCTGGGTCAGGGTCTTGGTCATTTCAGCAGTGGCAGTCATCGATCAGGCTCCTGCCGCTGCAAGCTGGCGCGTACGCTCGGCCTCGGTCGCTTCGACCGTCTCGACCGGGATGTGGTAGTCGCGCTTGTAGTTGAAGGTGTGGAAGATGGCATAGCCGAGGATTCCCGCGAACGAGACGGCTGCCAGCCACCAGATGTACCAGATCATCGCGAAGCCGAGGGCCACCGACAGACCGGCCAGGATGATGCCCGTTCCGGTGCCCTTGGGCATGTGGATCGGACGGTAGCCGGAGGTCGGACGCTCCACGCCGCAGCGCTTCATGTCGTCCCAGGCGTCGATGTCGTGGACGATCGGGGTGAAGGCGAAGTTGTACTCCGGCGGCGGCGACGAGGTCGACCATTCCAGAGTACGGCCGTTCCACGGATCGCCGGTCTCGTCCTTCAGTTCCTCGCGCTTCCAGATCGACACGGCGAACTGGACGAGCATGGCACCGATACCGCCCGCGATCATCAGCGCGCCGAAGGCGGCAACGATGAAGAAGGGCTGGAGCGACGGATCGTCGAACACGCGCATGCGGCGGGTAACGCCCATCAGGCCGAGGATGTAGAGCGGCATGAAGGCGAACCAGAAGCCCGGGACCCAGAGCCAGAAGCTGACCTTGCCCCAGAATTCGTTGAGCTTGAAGCCGAAGGCCTTGGGCCACCAGAAGTTGATCGCCGCGAAGATGCCGAACAGCACGCCGCCGATGATGACGTTGTGGAAGTGGGCGATCAGGAACAGCGAGTTATGCAGCACGAAGTCGGCAGGCGGCACCGCGAGCAGCACGCCGGTCATGCCGCCGATGGTGAAGGTCAGCATGAAGGCGACCGTCCACATCATGGGCAGTTCGAAGCGGATGCGGCCACGATACATCGTGAACAGCCAGTTGAAGAGCTTCGCGCCGGTCGGGATCGAGATCACCATCGTGGTGATGCCGAAGAACGAGTTGACGCTCGCGCCCGAACCCATGGTGAAGAAGTGGTGCAGCCAGACGAGGTACGAGAGGATGGTGATGACCAGCGTCGCGTAGACCATCGACGAGTAGCCGAACAGGCGCTTGCCACTGAAGGTCGAGGTGACTTCCGAGAAGACGCCGAAGAGCGGCAGGATGAGGATGTAGACCTCGGGGTGACCCCAGATCCAGATCAGGTTCACGTACATCATCGGCGAGCCGCCGAAGTCGTTGGTGAAGAAGTTGAAGCCGAGATAGCGGTCCATCGTCAGCATCGTCATCACCGCCGTCAGCACCGGGAAGGCGGCGACGATCAGGATGTTGGTGCAGAGCGAGGTCCAGGTGAAGATCGGCATGCGCATCATGGTCATGCCCGGCGCGCGCATCTTGACGATGGTCGCGATCAGGTTGACGCCCGAAAGCAATGTGCCGACACCGGCGATCTGCAAGGCCCAGATATAGTAGTCGACGCCGACCCACGGGCTGTACGCGATGTTGGACAGCGGCGGATAGGCCAGCCAGCCGGTCTGCGCGAACTCACCGACGAACAGCGAAGCCATGACCAGCACCGCGCCCGCCGTCGTCATCCAGAAGCTGAAGTTGTTCAGGAACGGGAAGGAGACGTCGCGCGCACCGATCTGCAGCGGCACGATGTAGTTCATCAGGCCGGTGACGAAGGGCATCGCCACGAAGAAGATCATGATCACGCCGTGGGCGGTGAAGATCTGGTCGTAGTGGTGGGCGTTGAGGTAGCCCTCGTTGCCGTTGAAGGCGATCGACTGCTGGATACGCATCATGACCGCGTCGGCGAAGCCGCGCAGGAACATGATGAGACCCAGGATCATGTACATGATCCCGATCTTCTTGTGGTCCACGCTGGTGAACCACTCCTTCCAGAGATAGCCCCAGAGCTTGAAATAGGTCAGCCCGGCCACGACCGCCGCGCCGCCGAGGGCGACGACGACGAACGTGGCAAGCACGATCGGTTCCTGTGGCATGGCGTCCCACCACAGGCGGCCCAGTAACGGGCTCCAGTGAGAATGGTCTACAGCTTCCATTGTTCTGTCAGTTCCGGGAAATCTGGGAGGAGTGCGCGGCGTCGTTGATGGCGACCGGCTCGGCCTTCGGCTCGGAGAGAGCCTGCTCGTCCTTGCCGAACAGCGGCAGGGACTGCGGGGCCTTCAGGCCGGCGCCGATCAGCGAGCGCAGGTTCTCGGGCGCCTTGACCGTGTGGTCGGGGGCGCTGCCGGGCATCTGGCGGCAGAGGGCGCGAACCCAGGCCAGCTCGCGCTGGACGGCGGCGTTCGGATTGGCGGTGGCGCGGGCGGCAGCTTCGCGGCCGTGCTTGTCGTAAGCCAGCATCTCGACGTTGCGGATGCCGGCCTTGCCGAGACCGCCGCGCGCGTCGAGCGCCATCATTTCGCTCATGCACATCTTGCCCGGCTCGACGCACATGTCGACGATGGCACCGTAGAGATCGGGCGAAACGGCGGCGTAGCGGATGACCGGAACCTTCTCGCTCGGCTTTTCGAGCTGGAGGTAGGCGGTGCGGTCAAGCGTGCCGCCGGTCTTGTTCGCCTTCACTTCGGCGGTCCACTTGGCGAAGTCCGCATCGGAAACCGCGCGCGTGGCGAAGCGCATGTTGGAGAAGCCCGCGCCCGAATAGTTGGCCGAGAAGCCGATGGTGTCGATCGGCTTGTTGAACACGGCGTGCAGGCGCGTTTCCATGCCCGGCATCGCGTAGATCTGGCCGGCCATGGCGGGCACGTAGAAGGAGTTCATCACGCTCGACGAGGTGATCTTGAACGAGAGCGGACGGCCGGTCGGCACGACCAGTTCGTTGACGGTGGCCACGCCCTGTTCGGGATAGATGAAGAGCCACTTCCAGTCGAGTGCGACGACTTCGACTTCCAGCGGCTTGGCATTGACGGCGACCGGGGTCTCGTGATCGATGCGGCCGAGCGTGCGGTACGGGTCGAGCAGGTGGGTGGTGACCCAGGTCAGCGCACCGAGGCAGATGATGATCAGCAGCGGTGCGGTCCAGATCAGCAGTTCGAGCTGGGTCGAGTGATCCCAGTCCGGCTGATAGTTGGCCTCCTTGTTCGATGCGCGGTAACGCCACGCGAAAAGAACCGTCGCGGCCATGACCGGCACGATGATGAGGAGCATCAGCAGCGTGGAGATGACGACGAGGTCACCCTGCTGACGCGCGACATCCCCGGCGGGGTCGAGCACGACGGTGTTGCAAGCGGAAAGCGCGCCAGTCAGGGACAAGGCGGCAAGGACTTTGGCGAGCGCGGTCAGCTGCCGCGGCTTCGGTCTGGACTCGGGTGGGCGCATGGGTGGAGCGCCTAAGCCCATGCCGCGAGTGCGAACATAGGACATTTTGTCCAATCCCCTTGAAGCCGGACAATGACGATACGCCCCCTCATGTAGCCGGGCGTCTCGCGCGCCCGCCTTGATTCGTCCACGCACGGCAGGCTGTATCCAGGACCGGCCGCACGCGGACCCGAAACGAAGGCCGCAGAATCGAAATGACCAGCACTCCCCAATCCGGCGAAGCCTTGGGCCAGTCCCGCGAAGCCTTGGGCTTGCCGACTTTCAAGGAGCACCATCAGCCCTCGCCCGGCGAGATCGCGATCGGTGTCATCATCGGGCGAACCTCGGAGTTCTTCGACTTCTTCGTCTATGCCATCGCCTCGGTGCTGGTGTTCCCGAAGCTGTTCTTCCCGTTCGTGGACGCCCTGACCGGCACGATCTATTCCTTCGCGGTCTTCGCGCTGGCCTTCGTGGCCCGCCCGATCGGCAGCCTCGTCTTCATGGCGCTCGACCGTGCCTATGGCCGCGGCACCAAGCTGACGATCGCGCTGTTCATGCTCGGCGGCTCGACCGCGGCGATCGCCTTCTTGCCTTCCTATGCGACGGCCGGCAGCACCGCGATCACCCTGCTCTGCCTGTTCCGCCTCGGCCAGGGCTTCGCCCTCGGCGGCACCTGGGACGGCCTGGCCTCGCTGCTCGCGCTGAACGCGCCCGAGAACAAGCGCGGCTGGTACGCGATGATCCCGCAGCTCGGCGCCCCGTTCGGCCTGATCGTGGCCTCGACGCTGTTCGCATTCATGATCGCCGCCCTCCCCGCAGAAGACTTCCTCGACTGGGGCTGGCGCTATCCGTTCTTCGTGGCTTTCGCGATCAACGTCGTCGCGCTCTTCGCGCGCCTGCGCATCGTCGTCACCGAGGAGTTCGAGAACCTCTTCGCCAGCCGCGATCTTCAGCCCGTCAGCGTCGGCGCGACCCTGCGCACCGAGTGGAAGACCATCGTGCTGGGCGCCTTCGCCCCGCTCGCCAGCTTCGCGCTGTTCCACATGGTCACCGTGTTCCCGCTCTCGTGGGTGTTCCTCTTCACCCCCGATTCGCCGATCGGCTTCCTGCTGATCGAAGCCCTGGCCGCTGCCTTCGGCGTCGTCGCGGTGATCGCCTCGGGCCGCATTGCCGACAAGTTCGGACGCCGTAACCTGCTCGGCACCTGCGCCGTCGCCATCGCCGTGTTCTCGGGCTTCGCACCGCAGCTTCTCGACGCCGGCCCGGTGGGCGAGATCGCCTTCATGATCATCGGCTTCGTCCTGCTCGGCCTTGCCTTCGGCCAGTCCTCGGGCGTCGTCGCCTCGGAATTCTCCAGCGAGCACCGCTACACCGGCTCGGCGCTCACCAGCGACCTTTCGTGGCTGGTCGGCGCGGCCTTCGCCCCGCTGGCGGCCCTGCTGCTGGCGACCAACGGCGGCCTGATCGCCTCGGGCGGCTACCTGCTCTCCGGTGCGATCGCCACCCTGGCGGCACTCTGGCTGAACAAGGGTCTCGCCAGCCGCAACTGACCGGCGGACCAAACAGATATCAGGAAGGGGCGCTTCGGCGCCCCTTTTTTGTTCTGCGACAGATATCGGAATTTTCTGCGAATCGCGTCTTTCCAGAACCTTGATCGAATTTTGGGCGAGTGTTCAAATAACGCCGTGCCGTAGTTTGATTAAAATGAACCCATTTCATTTGACAATCGACACCCTCCCCCAGCACCCTCCAGCGCAACAAAAGCAAAGAAAACCTGGAGGGAGAGTTTATGCGTGCGTTCAAGCGGCTGTTGCTGTGTTCGGCGGGGCTGTCGGGTATCTGCGGTCCGGGATCGGTTGCCTTGGCGCAGGAACAGCCCGATGCCGTTTCGGCGAACGAGACCAACGTCATCATCGTCCAGGCCCGTCGCCGTGACGAAGACGTGCAGGACGTTCCCGCCGTCATCGACACCGTCACTGCGGACGAGATCGGCAAGCTCAACTTGCGCGACTTCAAGGAAGTCTCGACGCTCGCACCGGGCCTTCAGCTCGATACCAACGCCAACGGCATCGGCGGCAACGCGAAGATGCGCGGCGTCAACTTCGACGTGAACGCCAGCGGCAACAACCCCACCGTCGAATTCTACATGAACGACGCGCCGATCACCGCCGGCGTCGTGCTCCAGCAGATGTACGACATCGGCCAGATCGAAGTGCAGCGCGGCCCCCAGGGCACCTTGCGCGGCCGCGCCTCGCCATCAGGCTCGATCACCGTCACCACCAAGAAGCCCGACCTCTATTCCTGGGGCGGCGCGATCGACATGACCGCCAACGACATCGGCACGCAGAACGTCAAGGGCGCGCTGAACATCCCGGTTATCGAGGGCATTGCCGCTATCCGCGCCGCCGGCGTCTGGGACGAGAACGAGGTGGACCGCGTCCGCTCGATCTACAAGAACCGCGATCCCTGGTCGCGCACCAAGAGCGGCCGCATTTCCGCGCTCGTCACGCCGACCGACTGGCTCCGCTTCGAAGGCACGTACCAGCGCCTCGACCGCGACCAGCGCAGCTACGACCAGATCGCCTCGTTCTCGGAAGTGAATCCCGACGCCGCGCCGAGCCCGGTCTACATTTCCTCGAAGGATCGCCTTTCGAACTACGAGAACCCGCGCCACATCCGCCAGGTCTTCGATGTCTACAACTGGCGGGCGGAAGCCAGCGGCTGGGGGCAGCGCCTGATCTATCAGGGCCAGTACTATACCCAGAAGATCCATTCGACCGAGAACTTCGACAAGGGCAATGCCTTCGCGGGCGACGTCAACCAGACCACCGACACGCGCTCGACCTCGAAGTCGCATGAAATCCGCCTGCAGAACGAGGAACGCCTGTTCGATATGGTCGACTATGTCGTCGGCTTCTTCGACAGCCGCAACCGGCCGCATACCGACCTCACCAATCCGACCATCGTCGCCCTGCCCACGGCCTTTGGCGGCGGCATCGCGCAGATCGTGCAGACGCCGATCACCAGCCAGGGGCGCACCCACGAGCAGTCGATCTTCGGCAACCTGACCGTCCATATCGGCCCTTCCACCGAGATCTCGGGCGGCGCCCGCCACATCGACTACAAGGACGAGAGCCAGTTGTTCGTCAACGGCACCGCGATAACGAACAATGCCCAGACGGCGAAGAAATGGATCTACAGCGGCTCCATCAAGCACAACTTCACGCCGGACCTGATGATCTATGCCGCAACCGGCAGTTCCTGGCGCCCCGGCATCAACGTCGTGGGTGACTTCAACATCACGCCTTCGGCGCTGGAAAACTCGTTCCTGCACCTGCCGGCCGAAACCTCGAAATCCTATGAGATCGGCCTCAAGTCCACGCTGATGGACGGCCGGATGCGCTTCAACCTCACCGGCTATCACCAGAAGTTCAAGAACTATCCCTACCGCGTGCCGGGTTCGGGCGTATTCTATGTGAACACCGTCGCCCTGCGCAATGCGAGCGGCGCGGTGACCGGGCTGGCGCAGCAGGTCAATAACTTCAACTTCGCGGGCGCCGTTCCGGTCGAGGTCAACGGTGTTGAAGGCGATGTATCCTTCGACATCACCCCGAACTGGAGCCTGAACGCCTCGGCCAGCTACTCGCTGGGCAAGATCAAGGGCGGCACCGTGCCCTGCAACGACCTCAACGGTGACGGCATCCCGGATGCGACGACGACGGCGCCGTCGCTCGCCGAACTTCAGGCCGCCGTCGGCGCCAACAATATCGCCGCCTGCAACGTCTCGCAGCGGGCCTCGTTCATGGCGCCCTTCTCGGCCACGGTGCAGAGCGAATACTCGTTCCCGGTGTTCGACAAGACCAATGCCTATCTGCGCGGCCTGCTCACCTATACCGGCAAGTCCCAGGGCGACCCCGGCAATGCCTGGGACGATGTGAGCGGCTATGCGCTGGTCAACCTCTTCGCCGGGCTGCGCTCGGACGACGGGGCCTGGGAAATCGGGCTCTATGCCAAGAACGTGTTCGAGACGACGAAGACGCTCACCCGCACCAACCCGCTGTTCACCGCCTACCAGCAGCTCGGTTTCGCCGGGCAGTTCGATCCGGCCACCGGCCGTCCGGTGTTCACCGGACCGACCGCGGCCACTTCGACGAGCACTTATACCGGCGTGACGACCACCGCCCCGCGCGAGTTCGGCATCAATATCCGCTACGCCTTCGGCTCGCGCTGATCGCATTCGGCGGATGCAAGAAAGGGGCGGCAAGGTCTGACCATGCCGCCCCTTCTCGTTTTCGCGTCCTGCCGGTCAGGTCTGCTGCCAGCTTCCGCCGAGCGCCCGGAACAGGTCCACTTGCGCGAAGGCCACGGCCCGGGTGGCGGCCGCATAGTCGGCCTCGGACTGGGCCAGCGTCCGCTGGGCGTCGAGCACGTCGAGCGAATCGATCTGCCCCCTGCTCTCGCGCGCCAGGCTGACATTGGCCGCCCGCTCCGCCGCATCGCGCGCCGAGGCCAGACGCTCCTTGCGCAGCAGCGCGTTGCGATAGGCCGAAAGCGCCGTCTCGGTCTCTTCCAGCGCCCGCAGCACGGTGCCGTCAAACGTCGCGAGGTCAGCCTTTGCATCGGCCTTGGCGCCGCCGATGCGCGCGCGGATCGCTTCCTGATTGGGGAAGGCCCAGGAAATCATCGGTCCGAGCAGCCAGCGCAGCGGTCCGCCGCCGAGGATATCGGTAGCGCCGACCGCCGTCGTGCCGACCGAGCCGCCCAGCGTGATCTTCGGATAGAGATCCGCCGTCGCCACGCCGACACGCGCGGTATCGGCGGCGAGACGGCGTTCGGCCGCCTTCACATCGGGACGGCGCGCCAGCAGGGTGGCGCCGTCGCCGACCGGGATCGGCTTGCTGACGTCGGGCGTCGTCGTGCGGGTGCGCGCCGCCTCGGGCAAGTCCTGCGGCGTGCGGCCGGTCAGCGTCGCGAGCCGGAACAGCGCCGCGTCGCGGGCTGCCTGAAGGCTGGGAATGGCCGCCGCCTGCTGCTCGCGAAGCTGGATCACGCGAATCACGTCGAGCTTCTGGTTGAGACCGCGTTCGAAGCGGGCATTGGTGATCCGCGCCGAACGGTCGAGCAGGTCCACCGTGCGCTGGGCGACGCCGAGCTGGTCGGCGGCACTTGTGGCATCGACATAGGCCCGCACGGTGTCCGCCACGACCGTCACCCGCACCGCGTCGGCATCCTCCTGCGCGGCGGCAAGATCCGCGCGCGAGGCCTCGACCCCGCGCGAGACGCGGCCGAACAGATCGAGTTCGTAGCTGACCGCCAGCTGTCCGTCGACGCGGCGCCCTTCCCGGTCGAAACCGGGAAGAACCTGCGCCTCGGAAACGCGGCCATAGGTGCCGGTGGCGCTGATGTCGGTCTGCGGCAGGCGGTCCGAGCGCGAACCGCGCAGGCTGGCGCGGGCCTTCTCGATCCGCGCCACGGCCACCCGCACATCGGTATTGGCCGCCAGCGCGTCGGCGACGAGGCCGTCGAGCACCGGGTCGCTGTAGAGCCGCCACCAGCTGTCGTCGGGTGCGGCGGCGGTGACTTCGGCGGTCTGGACGCCCACGAAGGGCGCCCCGGCCTGGACCGGCGGCGTCGGCGCGACATAGTCGGGTCCGACGGCGCAGGCCGAGAGGGCGGTCGCGGTGAGAAGTCCCGCGACCATGTTCTTGATATTCATGGACATCATCCGTCCTTTCATTCCGCCGGGACCACCGCGTGGCTCTCGTGGTGCGGTGCTGCCGGTTTCCGGCGAAGCGCCGCCGCGAGCTTGCGGCAGACGACGTAGAAGGTGGGCGTGAACAGCAGGCCGAAGCCGGTAACGCCGGTCATGCCGAAGAACACCGCCGTACCCAGCGCCTGGCGAAGCTCGGCGCCTGCTCCCGTCGCCACCACCAGCGGCACCGCGCCGAGGATGAAGGCGAACGAGGTCATCAGGATCGGGCGCAGGCG
>PJTY01000226.1_pt1 | contig 36284 bp, 33 predicted proteins | sample 1512121 | NCBI WGS metagenome assembly PJTY01 (sample SAMN08177680, study PRJNA422409) | Soil metagenome, whole genome shotgun sequencing project. | isolation source: Soil enriched (2) on filter paper: alkali lignin treatment | place: USA: Madison | collected 2015-01-15 | reverse complement strand
AACCGCGCCTCTTCGCCAAAGCGGCGGCGAATGGCGGCCTCCAGCGAGGCGACCGTCCAGGACTCACCCGAGGCGAGCATCATCTGTAAAACTTCATGACCATGAATAGAAGACATAACCCCTCCTGAAAACCACCAGCTTAGGCCAGCCATGCCATCGGCGCCTTGCGCCAGCGCAGGCTTTCGCACCCTTAAATGCGTAAAGATAAAATTACAGCACTTGTAACCCTCATTTGACGAACGCTGTAATATCCCCTACTCTGCGCGGCATAATTTATTGTTATTAGCTGTAGGGATAGCGAAAAGCGTGAAAAACCGCACTCTGGGCAGTATTTTAATCGTAGCTGGCACCACTATCGGTGCAGGAATGTTGGCGATGCCCTTGGCCGCCGCCGGCGTCGGGTTTGCCGTCACGCTGGGTTTACTTTTCACCTTGTGGGCGTTGATGTGCTATACCGCCCTGTTGCTGCTGGAAGTCTACCAGCACGTGCCTGCCGACATGGGGCTCGGTTCCCTGGCCGCACGCTATCTGGGCCGTTACGGGCAGTGGGTTACCGGGTTCTGCATGCTGTTTCTGCTGTATGCCCTCACGGCGGCCTATATCAGTGGCGCCGGTGAATTGCTCGCCTCCAGCCTCAACCAGTGGCTGGACTGGCAGCTGCCGCCGGCGGCCGGCGTACTTTTGTTTACGGCGCTGGGCGGGGCGGTGGTGTGCATCGGTACCTCGCTGGTCGACTTATTCAATCGCTTCCTGTTCAGCGCCAAAATCATCTTTCTGGTGATTATGCTGGCGCTACTGATGCCGCATATTCATCAGGTCAATCTGTTGACGCTGCCGGTTGAGCAAGGCCTGGCCCTGTCCGCCATTCCGGTGATCTTTACCTCCTTTGGTTTTCACGGCAGTGTGCCGAGCATCGTCAGCTATCTTGGCGGCGATATCCGTAAACTGCGCCGGGTATTTATTATCGGCAGCTTTATTCCGCTGGTGGCTTATATTTTCTGGCAGCTGGCGACGCTGGGGAGTATCAACCCTCCCGCTTTTACCGCGCTGCTGGCCAAAAACGCTGGTCTTAATGGCCTGCTGGAGGCGATCCGCGAAGTGGTGGCGTCGCCGCACGTGGAGCTGGCCGTACACCTGTTTGCCGACCTCGCGCTGGCGACCTCATTCCTCGGCGTCTCGCTCGGCTTGTTTGATTACCTGGCCGATGTGTTTCAACGCAAAAACAGCGTCAGCGGACGTCTGCAGAGCGGCGCGATCACCTTCCTGCCGCCGGTGGCGTTCGCCCTGTTCTATCCCCGCGGTTTTGTTATGGCCCTGGGCTACGCCGGGGTGGCACTCGCCGTGCTGGCCCTGATGTTGCCTGCCCTGCTGGCAATGAAGAGCCGCCGACAACATCCGCAGGCTGCCTGGCGGGTGGTCGGCGGCGCGCCGGCGCTGTGGCTGGTTCTGCTGTGCGGGATCGGCATTGTGGCGATTCAGTTCAGTATCGTCGCCGGACTGCTGCCTGCGGTGGGATAAAAAAAGGGGCCGGCTGGCCCCCTGGTTTTATTTTGCTAAGCAGCACTGCTTATACTTTTTTCCGCTCCCGCACGGGCAGGGATCGTTGCGTCCGACCTTCGCCTCATTTCTGACCGGCTGCGGAACCACCACCGGCAGGGGATTCGCCATCCAGTACTGGTAAAGCGCCAGCGCCGCCGGCGTGATACGCTCGATGCTGTCGATAAACTCATCCGCCGTCAAATTATCCAGCGCGGTAAACTGCGCTTCGCTGCCGTGGAGCGCGATAGCGTCCAGCGCCGGCTGAAGTTCAGCGGGCAGCGTCGACCAGTCGCTCAGCGCTACGCCGCGCAGGTAGCCAAAGCACCACTCTTCGACGATCGTCAGCTCCTGACCTTCCGCTTCGCGGGTGCCAAACAGCGGTTCGAACTGATCGGGATAGGACTCCAGGCGTTCAGCGATGTCGCTCATATGCTGCAGCGTCAGATCGACAAAGCGATCGCGCTCGCGGTCGTTGGCCCAGCGCGGCACATTATCCGCCCCGCCCCAGATCGCCACCAGCCACTGAGCTGGTTCGATATCGGTCGGCGCAGAGAGAATAGCCGTCAGCAGGCCATCCAGTTCAGACACATCCAGAATAGCGCCTTCGGTGGCGTATTTCGCCAGCGTCTCGTCCAGCCATTCCAGTTCGTTTTCGTTTAAAGGTCCGGTATTCATTCACAGGCTCGCATGGTAAAAATCGGGCCTACAGTAGCCGAATTGCCGACAGAAAGCCACCCGGCGAAGCAAGCCTGCCCATGCCCATCAGGCCAGGCCGTGCAGCGCCGCCGCCACGTCGCGAATGGCCTCCTCCCCTAACGGCAGCAAGGGGCGGGGAAGGCAGTCTGGGTCGCACAGCCCCAGAATGGCCGCCGCGCTGGCGATTACCCGCAGGCTGCCGCCATAGCGGTCAAAGCATCGCCAGAGAGGGGCCAGCAGCGCATTCAGCGCCGCAACCCGTGCCGCGTCACCAGAACGAATCGCCCTTACCAGCGCCCCTGAAAGCTGGGGAAAGAGCCCGCCGCAAACCGAGTACCAGACTTGGCAACCGGCCTGCAATCCCGCCGTCGCCAGGGCATCGCCGCTGGCGCCAAGCGTAACGCGGGCAGGAAGATGACGGCGTAGCGTTGCCACCCGCTCACTCGCCTGCGGCTCAGGCAAGCCGGGAATTTTAATCGAGGCGATGGCCGGCAAGGCGGCGATGCGCCCCTGCAGCTCATCCGCCAGCGTGACGTGAGTGGTGCGGGGATTGTCATACAGGCAAACCGGAACCGAGACGTGCCGACAGACCTCTTCGTAGAAGGCAAAGATCTCCTCCGCAGAAAGCGGCTGATAGGACATCATCGGCAGTAATAACGCATCCGCCCCGGCCTGCTGGGCATCCTCCACCAGGCGCAGCACCTCGTTGGTAGCGATGGCGCCGACGCCAACCATCATCGGGATCGACCCAACATGCGCTTTCGCCACCTGCACCACCCGCTTGCGCTGCTCACGATTCAGATACGCGTAGCTGCCGGTCGAGCCTAAGATGCCCAGAGAGTCGACTCCGGTATCGGTAAGACGAGAGAGAATACGGATAAACGCCTTTTCATCAAGATGCTGCTGATGCAGCGGCGTCAGCGGAAATGCGCAAAGCCCTGTGAACATGATGCCTCCGGCAGGCTGGGATAAAAGTCCGGTTGATAGTAGCAAGGAGAGATCGTTTTGTCCTGGGACAAATGAACGATCGCCGCTGAGCGTGATGTATTCATTCGCCTGCGTGCGATGCTCTCCTCCGGGATATTTTCCCTGTCAGTTCAGGCATCAGGATCCGTAGATTCTGGCGAGCGTCTTCAATAACCGCTTCCTCTGTAGCCGCCCGTATTTCCTCGATTGCCAATATCCTGTCTATTTGACATAATCCCACACGATTTGTATGCCTACCTGTTTTAGCAGCAATAAAATAAAGAAAGACTACAGCTTCAATTGGATAAAAAATGAGATATGACATTAAAGAAAATTACTTAAAAATACATCTAATAAAAACAACCTATAAAACGCTACTCGGTCGACCGGCAGATAGGGATGGTCTGAAAAACTACCTCAACGCCATTGCTAATAAGTCACTTGCAGAATCAGCAGAATTTCTTAACTCATCGCTGATGCATAGCGACGAGTTTATTGCTTTCACGAAATCCAGAATGTCATCTGATAAATTCAGTTACACACCACAAGCGTTAACAGAGAGTGCTCCTGATGATTCAATGCACGTCAAACATATTGTCTCCCTGGGCAGCCATTGTTTAACTTCATGGACATTGAAAAAATTCAACCTGAAAAAGATATCACTGCCTTTTGACTGGCTATTTTCCTGTCCAGCGATGATTATCGACTGCCTGAGGGATGATTTTACCTCATTTTTAGATAAAAATGAGTACAGCTCATTACGTCGCCAGTCGCGAGAACCCGGAGCACACCACAATAAATACAAAGAAAAATATCGTCTGAATGATATATTCACGCATCGCGACCCAAATACTCCTGCTGATTATGAGTATTACGTCCGCGCGGTTAAAAGATTCAGAAACATATTAAAAAGCAAAGAAGGGAAGCTTTTTGTGATTTGCTGTAGAGAGGAAATAGATATAGCAAAGCAACTCCCTGAATTAGTCACTGAACTTTCTCACCACACGACTAATTTCTATCTGTTGGCTTTTGCCTTGCAGAAACCCGCCTATCTTCAACTGGAGCGTATATCTTCGGGTGAAAATTATTCACTATATAGTTTGACACCTGAGTCTGAAGAAAGATTTACCGGAAAATTCTCCTCGCTTACGGATGAGATGGTAATTATATCGAAAGTCCTTTCGTTCAACCTCGAACTCTAGAGACGGTTTCACCTCCGGCCTCTGGCACGCAGAGTATCGATTTGCCTCCCCCTGCCGGTTTGGGGGAGCGAAATCATCCCAACGACATTATTCCACGAGGCGCGACGGTTTAGCCGGGTGCGGTTATCCTGGGGGAAGAGCAAGGTGGACAAGAAAACTAGTATGAAGTGATATTATGAAATGGGTGGTTTTGAAACAAAAAAACCACCCGTAGGTGGTTTCACGACACTGCTTATTGCTTTGATTATTCTGCTTTTATCCCAATGGTACCCGGAGTGGGACTTGAACCCACACAGCGCGAACGCCGAGGGATTTTAAATCCCTTGTGTCTACCGATTCCACCATCCGGGCTCGGGATATAAAGTGGAGGCGCGTTCCGGAGTCGAACCGGACTAGACGGATTTGCAATCCGCTACATAACCGCTTTGCTAACGCGCCTTTAATACCTAAACACCCGCTACTGCCGATGCTTTTAATTTGGAGCGGGAAACGAGACTCGAACTCGCGACCCCGACCTTGGCAAGGTCGTGCTCTACCAACTGAGCTATTCCCGCATCATCAAGTAGATTAGCTAATCACTTGATTTTGTTATCGTCTGGAAGACTGTGCCGCCGTTCGATGCGTTGCATTCTACTTATCTCACGCGGTGAGTCAACGGTATTTTTCGCAACTTCGTGTCGTTTGCTGAAATTTGCGTCGAAACGATCACTGTTCAAGCAAATCGCCGCGCGCAGCGTTCAAATATTGTAACATTGACCACAGCGTCAACACCGCAGCAACCATGAACAGAACGATACCAGCCCACTCCACCCACACATTAGGCCGCCACAGCATCCAGACCAGCGCCGCCATCTGGGCCGTCGTTTTCACTTTACCAATCCATGATACGGCTACGCTGCTGCGTTTACCCAGCTCAGCCATCCACTCGCGCAGAGCAGAAATAATAATTTCACGCGCGATCATTGTCGCTGCCGGCAAAGTCACCCACCAGGTATGATAGTGTTCTGCAACCAGCACCATGGCAATAGCCACCATCACCTTATCGGCAACCGGATCAAGGAAGGCGCCAAAGCGAGTGCTCTGGTTCCAGCGACGCGCCAGATAGCCATCAAACCAATCGGTAACAGCGGCAACAAAGAAAATCAACGCGCAGACAAAAGGCGCCCAGCTAAAAGGCAGATAGAACGCCAGCACGAAAAACGGTATCAGAATAACGCGAAACAGAGTGAGCAACGTCGGAATATTAAATTGCATGGTAACGGGTAACTGTATGTTGTAAGTGTTAATTAGCCCTATGGTGCTACAGAGCCCCTAATGTTTCAACGAGTAGTAGATCTTTTCTGCCAGTCCGTGAGATATACCCGGTACTTGCGCAATTTCCTCTACGCTAGCTTTCTGCAACCCCTGCAGGCCGCCCATATATTTCAACAACATTTGTCGGCGTTTCGGGCCAACACCTTCAATCGTCTCAAGTGTACTGGTACTTTTCACCTTCGCCCGTTTTTTACGATGCCCAGAGATAGCGTGATCGTGGGATTCGTCGCGAATGTGCTGGATAACATGCAGAGCAGGAGAATCCGGCGGCAGACTAAAGCCCTCACCTTCTGGCTCAAAGAATAACGTCTCCAACCCGGCTTTACGATCGCTCCCCTTCGCCACCCCCAGCAGTAGCGGATGATTTTTATCCCATGGCACATCCAGTTCGGCAAACACGGCTTTGGCCTGACCAAGCTGGCCCTTACCGCCGTCTATCAGGATAACGTCCGGGATTTTATTCTCTTCAATTGCTTTACCGTACCGGCGTCGTAATACCTGATTCATGGCCGCGTAATCATCACCAGGGGTAATACCGGTAATATTGTAGCGACGGTATTCCGCCCGTAGCGGACCATTGCTATCGAACACCACGCAGGATGCGACGGTTTGCTCCCCCATGGTATGGCTGATATCAAAGCACTCCATCCGCGTCACCGCCGGCAGCTTAAGTAGTGTCGCCAGAGCCTGCAGACGTTGGCTGACCGTTGATTGTTGCGACAGTTTGGTAGTAAGCGCAACGGCGGCGTTGGTGCGCGCCAGCTTCAGATAACGCGCGCGGTCTCCGCGGGGTTTAGTCTGCACATTCACCCGACGACCGGCCAGCTCGGACAACGAATCCGCAAGCAGGGTTTTATCGCTCAAGTTGAAATCGAGTAAAATTTCCCCCGGTAAGGTTCGCATCTGGCTGCCCTGTAGATAGAACTGCCCCACAAAGGTTTCCACTACCTCACCCAACTCAGTGCCACCCGGAACTTTCGGGAAATAACTGCGGCTACCGAGAACCTTACCCTGGCGAATAAACAGCACATGCACGCAGGCCATTCCGGCATCAAAAGCCACGCCGATAACATCCAGATCGTCACCATTATTGGAAACGAACTGTTTCTCCGTCACCCGACGTACCGCCTGGATCTGATCGCGGATGCGGGCGGCTTCTTCAAATTCAAGCGCCTGGCTGGCCTTTTCCATCCGGGCAATCAGTTGCGTCAATACCTGATCGTCTTTCCCGGCGAGAAACAGCCGCACGTATTCTACCTGCTGCTGGTACTCTTCTTCACTTACCAGTCCGGCGACGCACGGTCCTAAACAACGGCCAATTTGATATTGCAGACAGGGACGAGAGCGATTGCGGTAGACGCTATTTTCACATTGGCGAATGGGGAAAATTTTTTGCAGCAGCGCGAGTGTTTCGCGAACGGCATAGCCGTTAGGGAATGGGCCAAAATATTCGCCTTTGGCGTGTTTAGCGCCACGGTGCATCGCCAGTCGTGGATGGGTATCGCCGCTGAGGAAAATAAAGGGATAGGATTTATCGTCACGCAGCAGCACGTTATAACGCGGTTGATACAGCTTGATGTAGTTATGCTCAAGCAGCAGCGCTTCCGTTTCGGTATGGGTAACGGTCACGTCAATTTGCGCGATCAACGCCACCAGAGCCTCGGTTTTACGCGAAGCCAGGTTGCTGCGAAAATAGCTGCTAAGGCGCTTTTTCAGATCTTTTGCTTTGCCAACATAAATGACGGTACCACCAGCATCATACATACGATAGACGCCCGGTTGGCTGGTCACCGTCTTGAGGAAAGCTTTTGCGTCAAAAACATCACTCACTGACTTGCTAACGACTCCGCATTGCACAGGCCATGGCGAATTGCCAGGTGAGTTAGCTCCACATCGCCATGAATGTTTAATTTGCTGAACATTCGATAACGATAGCTATTCACCGTCTTGGGACTCAGATTTAACTGTTCTGAGATCTCATTGACCTTTTGGCCCTTAGTGATCATCAGCATAATCTGCAACTCACGTTCAGACAAACTGGCAAACGGTGATTCCGTTTTTTCCGGTTCAATCTGACTGAGCGCCATCTGTTGGGCGATATCGGAAGCGATATAACGTTGACCCGAAGCAACACAACGAATCGCATTTACCACTTCCTGCGGGGCAGCACCTTTACTTAAGTAACCGGCGGCGCCAGCCTGCATGACCTTCGCAGGCAGCGGATTTTCAGTATGCACGGTCAACATGATCACTTTGGTATCGACAATGGAGCGCGCGATTTTTCGCGTCGCTTCAAGCCCCCCAATACCAGGCATGTTCATATCCATCAGGACGACGTCCACAGGATTCGCACGGCACCACTTAACGGCATCCTCGCCGCAGCAGGCCTCACCGACAACTTTAATCCCTTTTATATCTTCCAGAATGCGTCGTATCCCTGCGCGCACTAGTTCGTGGTCATCAACAAGAAGTACGTTGATCAAAGGAATAATCTCCAGAATTAGGGATAACGCTACTGATAGTTTATCTCCCATATATTACCGGGTTTTATCGTAACTTTAAAAGCCCAAAAAGTGTCCTGAAGAAGATTTCCCTCCCATTTATGGCAATTTGTCTCCACACCAGGTGGAAACCTATACAGAACATATAGTTGGATTATGTTTCTTTTTTAACATTCACCCTACAGAAGGCGCAAAAAAAGCAACAGAACGGGTTGCGGATTAATAGGATTCGAAAGATGTAACAATAATTAACTTCCGCCAAAAGCGGCGGAAAATATTAACGATGAGCACTTAGATGAACAGATATTATTCAGTAAATTTAACCGCTCAGCGCGCAACATCAGCAACACAAATCACGCGCTCCTTTTTTTTCTACCGCTTGTGGTATACTGCGCCGCCTTAACATTTAGTATTGCGCGACAGCGCTGATAGCAAACGAGGATATCGATGAGCACACCAGATTTTTCCACTGCAGAAAATAATCAACAGTTGGCGCAGGAAGTCTCCTGCCTGAAAGCCCTGCTGACGCTAATGCTTCAGGCTATGGGTCAGGCAGATGCTGGCCGCGTGATTATTAAAATGGAAAAGCAAATCGCGCAGATGGAAGATGAGGCTCAGGCTGCCGTATTCTCCAGCACCGTTAAGCAAATTAAACAAGCTTACCGTCAGTAAGAAAGGACCGGCTGAAAGCGATCGCTGACAGCCGGTTTCACGTCTGACACGCAGAACGAGCGATTCGCTCAAATTAATCCTGTTGCGACGGCATAACAGGCAATTTGCGTTTTGTTGGGGGCGTTAAATTTCCGCTGCATATTCTTCTGATGAAAATTGACCGTATTTTCTGAAATAGACAATATCATCGCCACCTCTGCCGAGGTCTTTCCTTCTGCGGTCCATTTTAGGATCTCCAGCTCGCGCCGGCTAAACTTCATCTCCGGCGGCATAACCATTTCATCCTCCAGCCGCAGCAACGCCAGCAGGCTAAGCTCGGTCAGCGTTCTTAGACGTAACTCTAATTCGTCCTCGTGATACGGACCCGGCTGCGCATTTTTAGCAGAAACCGATAAGAAGCCCAACGCATGATTTGGCAAGGTCAGACACTGCGTCACGCCTTTATTTAAACCATGATCGCGCGCGCCATTCCACAATTCTGGGGTCTCGCAAAAAAGCTGGTCATTCCATGGTAGATGTCCACGAAGAAAATTTTCTCTGCGTAATACCGGATCAATAGCAAAATAATTCTCCGCCTGATAATGTGACATCCAGGCCTGAGGATAAGTTGATTGCAGCGTCAGTTTCGGGCGTGTAAAAGGCACCGGATGGCGCACACAGAGTGCGTAGTAGTCGTATTCCAGTTCTTCTGTTTGCTGTTGGAGAAGGTTATAAACCGAATCCCCATCATGAGTTGACTGGAATTGTTGCAGCATTTCCCGCCGCCAGCTGAAAAAATCAATGTCCCTCATAGCCTACCAAATAACCCCTGATTGATAATCATTATTATAAATACATAAAACTAACACATAAATCTTATTTATATGTATAAAATAACGTAGCCATCGCATTATTCGATTTTCGCTGACGATTATTTATCGAACTAAGGAAGAAAATATGTTCTGCCTCGCCAGCAACGGCGGTGATTGGCAGGTTGTCCGATCGCGGCCCCCAGCCAATTGTGAGGACCACGATGAGAGAGAAGTGTTACTGCATGAGAAATTTTTCGAGGAACTGGCGCGTACGAGGTTGCTGCGGGTTAGCAAATAGCTCTCTGGCCTTACCTTGTTCGACGATACGCCCCTGATCCATGAAAATGGCGCGGTCGGCGACATCGCGAGCGAAACTCATCTCATGGGTGACAATAACCATGGTGCGCTTTTCCTGCGCCAGTTGACGGATGGTGTTGAGTACCTCGCCCACTAACTCTGGATCCAATGCAGAAGTTGGCTCATCAAAAAGAATAACATCCGGGCGCATTGCTAACGCGCGGGCAATCGCCACACGCTGCTGCTGCCCGCCGGATAAACGACGCGGATAGCTATTCTCTTTTCCCGACAACCCTACCTTTGCCAGCAGTTCACGCGCCAGAGAAATGGCCTCGTTCTTATCTTCGCCTTTTACGATAACCGGCCCTTCAATAATATTTTCCAGCACCGTACGATGCGGGAAAAGATTGAAGTTCTGGAACACAAAGCCAACATGCTGTCGCAGACGGCGGATCAACCCTTTTTGCTGGCCAATACTACGCGAAGTATCGATAGTCACATCGCCTACGCGAATGGTACCGCTTTCGGGGTATTCAAGCAGGTTAATGCTGCGCAACAGCGTGGTTTTACCAGAGCCGCTCGGGCCGATAATCGCCACGACCTCCCCTTCCTGAACCTCGAGATCGATACCGTGCAGCACGGTCTGCCCGTGGAATTTCTTCACCAGTTTTTTGACTTCAATCGCATTCATTTTGGATCACGCTCCTGGCGATTCAGCTGATTTTCAAAATAATTCTGCAACGTCGATAACACCGTCGCCATCACCCAATAGATCAGTGATGCCGCCAGATACATCGTAAATACTTCCAGCGTACGTGAGGTAATTAACTGTGCCTGGCGGAACAGTTCCGGTACCTGAATCGTCGCCGCCAGCGAAGTATCTTTGACAAGGCTGATAAAGCTGTTAGAGAGCGGCGGCAGCGCCACGCGGGCAGCCTGCGGTAAAATAGCCCGACGCAAAGTCTGCCACGGCGTCATGCCGATACTGGCGGCGGCTTCCCACTGCCCTTTGTCTATAGAGGCAATCGCCGCGCGCAGCGTTTCCGCCGCATAGGCCGCTGTATTCAATGACAGGCCAATCATCGCCGCCGGAATCGGATCCAGCTCAATGCCGAACTGCGGCAAACCGTAATAGATCATGAACAGTTGGGCAATCAGCGGGGTGCCGCGGAAAATAGAGATATACATCCGCGCCAGCCATCTGACCGGCCAGATTGACGACATGCGCATCAGTGCGAGGATAAATCCCAGCAGCAGGCCGAAGAACATACCACCGATGCTCAGTTGTAACGTAAAAACTGCGCCCTTTAACAGGTAAGGCGCGGAGTCAATGACCAGTTGGATACTTTCTTGCATTCGATTTATTCTGCATTAGACGTGCGGATGATAAGCAAACAGCGCGGGCGCGCCACCGGTATGGATAAACAGAATCGGCCCCTCATCCTTAAAGCGGTTCTGATTAATGCCATCAATCAGCCCGGCCATGGCCTTTCCGGTATAAACCGGATCCAGCAGGATACCTTCCAGCTGCGCCAGCAGTTTCACCGCTTCCATGCCTTCTTCATTGGGCGTACCGTATCCGGGAGCAAAATAATCATCCCACAAGGTAATCTCCGCTTTGGCCTGCAGCTCAAGACTGTTGGCAACGGCCTGCTGCAGCGTCACCACCTTAGGCAACTGGTCGGCAACGCTACGTGACACGGTCACCCCTATTAATTCTGCATTTGGCATCAGCTGTTCCAGGCCTACCGCCAACCCGGCATGAGTACCCGCGCTACCGGAGGCAACCACTACCGAAGAGATCTCCACCGCGCCTTCACATTGCTGGGCGATTTCCAGTGCGCTTTCGACATAACCTAACGCGCCCAGGGCGTTAGATCCGCCGACCGGAATGACATATGGACGGTATCCCTGAGCTTCAATACGTGTCGCCAGCTCTTCAAGCTGCGCGTTGGGATCGGTCAATGCATCACACATCTCAACCTGAGTATTGAACAGATCCAGCAGCAGGCGATTACCGTTGGTCAGATAATTTTCAGCACGCGTGCCTATCGGATTTTCCAACAACGCGACGCAGTGCAGTCCCAGTTTCGCAGCCACGGCTGCCGTCTGGCGCACATGGTTCGATTGAATCGCCCCTGCGGTGATCAGCGTATCAGCTCCCTCGCGCAGCGCATCGGCGGCGAGGAACTCCAGCTTACGCAGTTTATTTCCTCCCATCGCCATGGGGGTGACATCATCGCGTTTTATAAAAATATCCCGTCCGAGATGATCGGACAGGCGTGGTAGATATTCCAGCGGCGTCGGCGCGCCAATAAATTCCAGGCGCGGAAAACGCGTTAAATTTTGTAGTGACATGGCACCTCCAGACTCAGTTATCCTTATTATGCACGCAGTTGCTGGCGAAATAAAAAAAGGCGCCGTTATCAGCGCCTTTTTTCATCTTCAGACGTTACTTAGTGACGTCAGCACCAAACCATTTTTCTGAAAGCGCCTTCAGGCTGCCATCTTTCTGCATATCTGCAATAGCGGTGTCCACCGCTTTCAGCAGATCTTCATTTCCTTTACGTAACGCCACCCCGGACTCCTGACGGGAGAATGCTTCACCGGTTACAGCCAGAGTGTTGTTCGTTTTCTTGACCAAATCCAACGCTGCCAGACGGTCAACCAAAATGGCGTCAATACGGCCTACGCGCAGGTCCTGATATTTTGTCGGGTCATCGTCATAGGTGCGGATATCAACGCCCTGTACGTTCTGGCGCAACCACTCTTCATAATTGGTACCCAGACCAACGCCGACTTTTTTACCTTTCAGGTCCGCCGCGGTTTTAATCACGCCTTCGTTACCCTTTTTCACCAGCGCCTGAACACCAGAAATAGTATAAGGGGTGGAGAAGTCGTATTTTTTCTTGCGCTGGTCGGAAATAGTGACCTGGTTAATCACCACATCAATACGTTTAGAATCGAGAGAAGCCAGCATGCCGTCCCATTTGGTGGGTTTGAGATCGGCTTTCACCCCGATGTGTTTCGCCAGTTCATTGGCAAACTCAACTTCAAAACCGGTCAATTTGCCATCATCGCCTTGATAACTAAACGGCGGGTATGTACCTTCCAGGCCAACGCGTAGCGTGCCGCGCTCTTTGACCTGATTAAGCAGATTTTCAGCGGCGAAGGTTTTCACGCTTACACCAGCCATCAATGCTACGGCCATTGCGCCCATCAGCGCCTGACGACCCAGAAGTGCTAATTTCATAGATACCCCGAATATAATGAGATTTTCGTGTAGTGTAAGGCGTTTAGCAGCAGCCTACCAACATCTATCCGCTACATCTTATGCCAATTTATTATATATGCGGCTATTTAGGGTATAGCGAAAAAGCAACGAAATTATTCATATTTGCCAGTTATCTCCCATACTGCAAAGGTCAGCTTGATGACGCCAGGAGCATGGAAGATGAAAAATCCCACGTTGTTGCAATGTTTTCACTGGTATTACCCGGAAGGTGGCGAGTTATGGCGGGAAGTAGAAGCCCTTGCGCCAAATCTCAATGAAATTGGCATTAATATGATTTGGTTGCCGCCCGCCTATAAGGGCGCTTCCGGCGGTTATTCAGTTGGCTACGATAGTTACGATCTTTTCGACCTCGGTGAATTCGATCAGAAAGGATCGGTTGCCACCAAATACGGCGATAAAGCTCAGCTGTTAGCGGCGATTAATGCGCTAAAAGAACATCAAATTGCCGTACTTCTTGATGTCGTCGTAAACCACAAGATGGGCGCCGATGAGAAAGAACGCATCCGCGTACAACGCGTTGATGAACAGGACCGCACGCAAATCGCGGAAGAAATCATCGAATGTGAAGCCTGGACCCGCTATACCTTTCCGGGCCGCGGTGGCAAATATTCACAATTTATCTGGGACTATAAATGTTTTAGCGGTATCGACCATATCGAAAATCCCGATGAAGATGGCGTATTCAAAGTTGTTAATGACTACACCGGCGATGGCTGGAACGATCAGGTCGACGATGAAATGGGCAACTTCGATTATCTCATGGGCGAAAATATCGATTTCCGTAACCATGCCGTGACCGAAGAGATAAAATATTGGGCCCGCTGGGTCATTGAACAGACCGGCTGCGATGGTTTCCGCCTGGATGCCGTCAAACATATTCCGGCATGGTTTTATAAAGAGTGGATTGAGCATGTGCAGGGGGCCACCGATAAACCGCTATTTATTGTTGCCGAATACTGGTCACACGAGGTGGATAAGCTACAGCAGTACATCGACCTTGTTGACGGTAATACCATGCTGTTTGATGCGCCGCTGCAGATGAAATTCCATGAAGCCTCGCGTCAGGGCCGCGATTACGACATGAGTCAAATCTTCACCGGGACGCTGGTGGAAGCCGACCCATTCCATGCGGTCACGTTGGTCACAAATCATGACACCCAACCGCTTCAGGCGCTGGAAGCGCCGGTCGAGGCCTGGTTTAAGCCGTTAGCCTATGCGCTGATTTTACTGCGTGAAAACGGTGTTCCCTCGGTATTTTACGCCGACCTGTTCGGCGCAAGTTATGAAGATACCGGCGGAGATGGCCAGACATACTCCATCGAGATGCCGGTTATCGAGCAGCTTCACGAACTCATCGATGCGCGTCAGCGTTTCGCCCACGGCGTACAAACGCTGTGGTTCGATCATCCTAACTGTATCGCCTTCAGCCGCAGCGGCACCGATGAACATCCTGGCTGCGTAGTGGTGCTCTCCAACGGCGACGATGGCGAGAAAACGTTACCGCTTGGCGAGAATTATGCCAATAAACGCTGGAAGGATTTTCTCAATAATCGACAAGAGGTTATTGAGACTGATGACGAGGGCAATGCCGTATTCACCTGTAATGCAGGCAGCGTAAGCGTGTGGGTGATTGAAGAGGTGCTTTGAGGTCAGCGGGCTGGCTTTATAGCCGGTCCGCCAACATCGATTACTGCGCGGTCGTACTCGCCGTCTGGTTCTTTTTCCAGGCCTGCTCGCATTCCGGCGTTAAGCGTTCAACACGGGTTAACGTCATTCGATCGTATTCCAGCGTGTTTCCAGTACGTTCAATAGGATAAATATCGAGGCTGCTGGTCACATTATAAACCTGATTGTCGCGGTTCATTAATTTTCCCGGCTCAGCAATTACCCGCTGCCACTGACGGCAATCGAGAGTATCTCCGTCTTTGGTAACGATAAACGTCGCAATCGCCTCAGGACTTACCATTGCGCTCTGCGGTCCCTTCGATTGCCAGAACCCTTCCAGCCCTGCCGGCGCCGGCGCTTTGACCACCGCCTCATAGGTATCAACCTGAACGCATCCGGCCAGGGTAAGCAGCGCGCCAGCCATAACAATCTTTTTCATCATCCATCCCACAAACCGATAAAAAAGTATTGTGGCATTAAAGCGTTAAGGCCGCCACCCCTGCGCGATGCTCCCGTTGCTTAGCTTCGCCGTCAATCTCAGCGTTTATTCTTACCGATTATTATTAGTTGTATGAAACCTGAATGACAAATGCATTTTTTGAATAGAATATAGCCAGCGCCAATTTAATAGGCTGCCCCTCCATAAGGATAATCCGAAAATAAATTACAATTCTGGCGACGATATGCCGCGACACCGGGCATTATTACTGTCAGGGTCTGTTTATTCTTTTTCTATGGCTTTACTTTGAGAATATTCCTGGCAAATTATGAGTATTATTAGCAAATAGTTTAGCTTGGCTAATGCTTTCCGCATAAAGTCAGGTGTTACAAAAATGGACTTCATCACACGGCCTGGGCCAGATGAATTATCGTTACGTGTTGATTGAGGATGGGTCATGTCAACGATTATCATGGATTTGTGCAGCTATACCCGGCTAGGTTTAACCGGATATCTGGCAAGCCGGGGAATAAAGAAGCGCGATATCATTGAGGTGCGTAGCGCACAGAGTTTGAAAGAGCGCTGCGAATCGCTGCGTCCGGCGGTTGTGTTTCTCAACGAAGACTGTTTTATACATCACGAAGAGAGCAATCAACTTATCCGCGACATCATTACCACCTACCCCGATACTCTATTTGTTATTTTTATGTCGCTGGCCAACATCCATTTTGATCACTATTTACTTGTACGCAAGAATTTACTTATCAGCTCAAAATCCCTTACGCCGAAAGACCTTGATAACATACTGGGTAATTATCTGCAGACCGATAGCGCCAATAATCTAAACCAATTACGCACCCGCATTCCCACTCTATCGCTCAGTCAGGCCGAATCGAATATGCTGCAAATGTGGATGGCCGGCCACGCTACTTCACATATTTCCAGGCAGATGAATATCAAAGCAAAAACCGTTTCGTCACATAAAGGTAATATTAAGAAAAAAATCCAGACGCACAATAAACAGGTGATTTACCACATTGTTCGGTTGGCTGAAAACATTACTTCCGGCATTTACGTCAATATGCGCTGATGGCAAACTGGCGGCGATTACCGCCAGTTTCTGAATGGGGCCTACTCTGCTTTCTCAACAAAGATACCGTCCGGGTGCCCCACTTCATTAAAAAACCAGATCCCCAGCGGATAATCTTCCAGCGCCACAAGATACATAGTTCCTTCACTAAACGACTCAATTGCCAGTACTACCCCCGATCGACGTGGGCCACCGTCGGTCTTTACCGTGACACGATCGTTTACCTGCATAACTCGCCTCCTCTCGTTTTGAGCCAGTGTAGAACAAAAGCTGACTTCACGCAGCGTTCAGCCAGCGCAACTGACGTTTTAATAGACCGTCTATACTTAAAGAGGCCCTTTCAGAGCCGAGCGAGGTAGTGATGATGAAATCCGCTAAAGACCACGGTGTGATGAATACCGACGGGATTGACGTTAATGTCGATGCCCTGCTGGCGGCGATCAATGAGATTAGCGAAAGCGAAGTACATCGTAGTGAAGATGATCCGCATCATGTCAGTATCAATGGCCGTGATGAACACACATGGCGCGAGCTGGCCGAAGCCTTTGAGCTTGATATTCATGACTTTAGCGTTACTGAAGCCAATCGCTAAGCTCAGGTGAAAAAAATCCCGACTCGCAGGAGTCGGGATCAAACTTGCTAATGCAAGAAGCACTTGAAAATTCGTTACACCGGGAAATCCGATGCATGGAAGACATTATCCTCAATTATTTTGCATGACAAGAAGTATTCATGATGAGAATTATTGAGAAATGCGGCTTATATGTACAACCTATTTAATAACCCAGGCGCGACAAGGCTTGCCTGTTATCGTTCTTTTACGAACGGTATGCTTGCGCCATGCATTTTTTAAGAATTTTCCCATACCGAAGAGCAACAACGCGGCAATAAAGGTGAGCATCCTCACATTACCAGGCCCTACCCAGCCGAACAAACCCGATTACGTCCATTCTGCTTTGCCAGATACAGGCGATGATCGGCAATCGACTGCAGCTCCTCAAAGTTAAACTCATCTGATGTCTCGCTACTACTTATCCCCAGTGAGGCGCTGATCCGCAAACTAACGCTATTGTGCAACAATATCTCCCGGCTATGGATACGCAGACGAATACGCTCAGCAATCGCACGCGCTTGCGGCAGTTGGGTATTGGGTAGAACGATACAGAACTCTTCACCACCAACGCGTCCGGCAATATCCTGCTCGCGAATCTGTCCCATAATAGTACTGCCAACCAACGTCAAAACACGGTCCCCTGCCTGGTGACCATGTTTATCATTGATGCCTTTAAAATAATCCAGATCCAGCTGTATGACGGATATCGGTTGATTATTCCGCCGGCAGCTTCGGGCCGCCGCGATCGCCCGTTCAAACAAAGCGCCGCGATTTAGCAGCCGCGTTAATGCGTCATGCCAGGCCTGCCACTCAAGGGACGCCTGCAACACGCTCATGTTGATGACCATACGGCGAATAACCCCCCACGACACAATCAACATGAGGGTAAACATTAACCACATCAGGGTCAGTGCGATGGAAATGGTCCCGAAATCACCACGCACTCCTTCCTTCAAAGTATGAATATGCAACAGTACGCCGTCAAAGTTGCGGATCTTTTCCCAACTGATATAGCGAGTTAACTGACGTATGCCGCCATGGTTATCATTGGTCAACGCATAACGAAGTTGTTCTTGTTCCTTTGGCGAGAGCGGCGTCAGGACATCATCCGGCGCCGAAGAGGCGAGCAAATTGAGCTGCTTGTCATACAGTTGATACTCGCCCATTTGCCCTCCTTTTACCGCACTGACCAGAAAATTCTGCAGGTCGCGGATGGAAAAATCCATCGCCAGCACCCCCAGCCAGTAGTGCTCATAATCAAGAGGAATCGAGGCCGTAACCACCTGCGGTTGCGTATACCCGTCTTCTTGTTGAGTCGTTTGCCAGAGGATCCCTCGCCCTGGATTATCACGCTGGGTTTGCCGCATAAACCATGCTGACCCCGTATCTCGCGAGAACTGCGCCAGCACCTGGCTGGAACTGCGCGGGGCATCGGTTGTGGTATAAAACCCGCTGCGAGAAACGTAGGACATGCGCTCGCTGAAAATTCTGTTGTTATTGGTCAAACGCAGAAGATAGCCCAGCTCAAGGGTAGCCATCAGTTCATTGCTGGCCTGAGGATTATTACGCGACAACAGATCATCAGCGTCGACAAAAGAATCTGAAACGCCGTATACCGTCAGAGTACGCCGGTTGTTTAGCTCGACTGACCAGATGGGATCATGACGTTTACTGATGTACTCCTGTTCGGCCCGGCGCAGAATGGCGAAATCCAGCGGATTCTCCAGTGCTGATTGCATGCTGTTGCGAAAAAAGAGCAGACGATTGAGATTAAATTGCAACAGCCCATCCATTTCATGGGCCACGTTCTCAAGATTATTACGTTGGTTGGCGACGTAGGCTTCTTCCAGTACGCGGATTTCTCGCCAGATGAGCAACGTTGAAAAGAACAGCACCACGATGAAACAGATATTGACCACTCGCCCCGGATTGAAGAGGCGATGAAACTTTTTTGGCCAGAGCGGCTTATCCATTATTTACTCGCAGTACGGTCAAAGAAACCAACAACATCAACGCTCCTTGTCCGAACGTAATCAATATTAAAAGCGCCCGCACCAGCGGGCGCTGCACATCTAATTATGCTGCGAATGTTGCCCTTCGCCGCGGACCAACTCATCTTCACGGAAGGCTTCACGCTGTACGACCTGTCCGTCATACCACCGGCACTCGACCATATCGTCGGCAATGCCGGTGACCACCATCCGCGGCCCGCCGTTTTTTCGTCTGACTTCATCACTGACCAACAAGACCATTTTTGCCTCCGGTATCAGGAAGAAACTGTTTCACCTTAGACGACCCCGGCCCATTTTGCGTAGCCGGCGCAGGGATTTATTTCGCTTTACCGCGTAACGCGGTGATAGCTTTAACGACGCCAAAGACGATAGCGCCAATGATAAATCCTAGCACCAGATTAGCGGCCACAGGCAATGTGGATGCCAGCATTCCGCTTAGCCCATGGGCAAAATTCTCGATGAAATGATGCAGCGGCGCTACGCCGTGAACCACGATACCGCCGCCAACCAGAAACATCGCCAGGGTACCGACGAAAGTCAGAATTTTCATCAATCGCGGCGCGATGGCCAGGAGCGCTTTTCCAACCCACTGCGCCAGTGCGCTTTTCTTCTCCGCCAGCCAATATCCCATGTCATCGAGCTTAACAATGACGCCCACCAGGCCATAAACCCCAACGGTCACGAGAATGGCGATGCCGGATAAAATCAGGATCTGATTAAGCAATGGCGCATCAGCTACAATACCCAGGGTAATCGCGACGATTTCGGCTGAAAGGATAAAGTCGGTACGGATCGCCCCTTTTACTTTATCGCGCTCAAAGGCCTGCGGATCCTGGGCTGCAAGCGTTTCCAGCCGCTGCTGGCGCAATTTCGGATCCTCCTTATTCTTGCGCGCGTGCAGGTTATGCAGCACTTTTTCAAAGCCTTCAAAGCAGAGAAATGCGCCGCCCAGCATCAATAGCGGCGTAATGGCCCAGGGAATAAAGGCGCTGATGAGTAACGCCAGCGGCACCAGAATCACTTTATTCAGGAACGAGCCTTTTGCCACTCCCCATACCACCGGGAGCTCGCGGTTGGCTCTTACGCCTGTGACCTGCTGCGCATTGAGAGAAAGATCATCGCCCAGTACGCCAGCCGTTTTCTTGGCCGCCAGTTTTCCCATGACGGAGATATCGTCCAGCAGCGTGGCAATATCGTCCAATAAGGTTAAAAGACTACTTCCCGCCAAAATGTGCTTCCTTCAATTTCTGTTTATGAAACATAGAGTATGAGGCAAAAGCGCCCTCTCGCCCAGAGATGTCATTAGTCAACAAAAATATAACAAAAAAAGCACATTGAAAGCGCTCGCCAGCACGTTAGTTTTCACGTTAACTATATGTTCCCTTTCTATCTCTTTTCGTCGCGAGGAAGTATGTCTACCCGTCAGCTGTTACCCCTTATCGGCGCGCTGTTTGCGCTGTATATCATTTGGGGTTCAACCTATTTTGCTATCGCTATTGGCGTTGCCAGCTGGCCGCCGTTGATGATGGCCGGGATCCGCTTTCTCTCTGCCGGCGGCGTGTTGCTTATCTATTTACTGGCCACCGGCCATAAACTCCCGGCCCGCCGGCCGCTACTTAATGCGGCCCTGATAGGCATCCTGTTGCTTGCCGTCGGCAATGGCTTCGTCACCCTTGCAGAACATCAGCATGTACCATCAGGCATCGCAGCGGTGATGGTCGCCACCGTACCGCTGTTTACGCTCTGTTTCAGCCGTTTTTTTGGCATTGCCACGCGCAAGCTGGAATGGTTCGGTATCGCGATTGGCCTGGCGGGAATAGTGATGCTCAATAGCGGCGGCAACCTCAGCGGCAACCCCTGGGGCGCATTGCTGATTCTAATCGGTTCCCTGAGCTGGGCGTTTGGCTCGGTTTACGGTTCCCGTATTGAATTACCAACCGGGATGATGGCGGGCGCGATTGAAATGCTGGCGGCAGGGATAGTGCTTTCCGCGGCATCCTGGTTCTCAGGCGAAAAACTCGCTCAAATGCCCTCCTGGTCTGGAATATTTGCCGTTGCGTATCTGGCCATTTTTGGCTCGCTTATCGCCATCAATGCCTATATGTATTTGATACGTAACGTAACGCCGGCGGTTGCTACCAGCTATGCCTATGTCAATCCGGTTGTCGCCGTGCTGCTGGGGACCGGATTTGGCGGCGAAAGTCTCTCATTTATCGAATGGCTGGCGCTGGCGGTGATTATTTTCGCGGTCGTGTTGGTGACGCTGGGTAAATATCTCTTCCCTGCCCGCTCCACCGTTACGCCTTGTCAATCGGATCGATAAAACCAATGCCCTGAGTGTCGATCTGCGCGCAATTTCCACCGCCGCAGATCCACTCCTCCAGACGATCGCATAAAGCATCATCGCTTAATTTCTGCCGCCCGCGGAGCGCGCACTCCCAGACAATAAGCACCCGCCAACCTTGTGCTAACAACATCGCCAGGTCGCGGCGATCGCGCTGCACGTTAGCGCCAATCTTTTTCAGCCAGAAATCGGTACGGGTCGCCGGTACTTTAAACAGATAACAGTGATGATGATGCCAAAAGCAGCCATGGGTGAAAATAACGCAGCGGTAGTCACACAGCAGAAAATCAGGCCGCCCCGGTAGCGATGCCTCCTGAACGCGAAAAGTGAATCCGGCCTGCGTTAGCAGCGCCGCCAGCCGCTTCTCAATTGCCGTATCGCGGGTCGCGATAGCGCGCATATTTTTACTACGTGTGGCCTTATCATGAACGTCCGCCATCGCTATCTCCTGCAACGCGCCGCTTTACCGCCTCGGAAATTCGCGGCGCCAGCAGCTTCGCTACCGCGGCAAACACCGGAACAATCACCGAGTTGCCGAACTGGCGATAGGCCTGGGTATCGGAAACCGGAATACGAAAACGGTATTCTCCCGGGGCTTCGAACCCCATCAACCGTGCGCATTCACGCGGCGTTAAACGCCGCGGGCGGCGCTGTTGATTTTGTGGATCGTCAAAGTGCTTTTCGCCCAATGGCTTATCCCAACCTCGATCGACCAGAATCTCAGCGCCATCTTTGTAGTAGCGCGCCGAAAGCGTTCGCGCAACGCTGCCTGGATTGGTCGGGTCGACCAGACCGTAGCCAAAACCGTTGCCACGCGCCTGGTGTTTACGCGCGTAACGGTAGAGGTACTTCCATAAAACCGGCGTCAGGATGAATTTAGCATCGACGGTGGGATCCAATAACTCGCCAAAGGTCGGCCGCTGCGGCGGGTACAGGCTGGCGATATCGCGCAGCGTAAATCCTTCATGCAATTGTAAATCGCGACGGAAACCCACCAGCACGATACGCTCACGGTGTTGGGGTAAGAAATGACGCCCATCGATCACTTTTGGATCATCGACGCCCGCATGATCGGCATCCGCCACCTCATAGCCTAGCTCATCCAGCGTCTGCATGATAATACGGAAGGTTCTTCCTTGATCGTGGCTCTTCAGATTCTTGACGTTTTCCAGCACAAAGATCGGCGGACGGCGGGCGGCAATAATTCTGACGACATCAAAAAACAGCGTTCCCTGAGTTTCACAGGCAAAACCATGAGCGCGCCCCATGGCATTTTTCTTGGATACTCCGGCGAGGGAAAAAGGCTGGCAGGGGAAGCCCGCGAGCAGTACATCATGTTGCGGGATCGCCTCACGGATAGACTTTGCCGCCTCTTCATCACTGATATCGGCGCGCTGGCTGAGAGTGATTTCGCGGATATCGGCGTTAAAGCTGTGCTCTTGCGGATCGCAATACCAGTTAGCTTTATAGGTACGTACGGCGTGTTTATTCCACTCGCTGGTAAATACGCACTGCCCACCAATAGCTTCAAAGCCGTGACGAATGCCGCCGATGCCGGCGAAGAGATCGATAAAACGAAAGGCATAGTCTGGATGATGGCGCGGCGGAGCCGGTAACAGGCTCGCCAGATGAGCGCACTCCGCGTTAGTCAATCTACTTGCCGCACGGCTCACCGTCGCCACCCGTTTGAGTATCGCCGGGCTCCAGTGCTGGTCGCCAACCGCGACCAGCTGTGCGACCAGGGTTTTGACATCATATATCGTCATCAGCTGGCGCAATAACGCCTGCGCGTGTTCCCCTGACGGTAAAGACAGGAGGTTTTCTTGGGATAAATTTTGCGGCATAACCTCAACCAGCACGGACAATTTTTGCAGAGAGTACCACAAATAGTCGCAACGGATTTAAACCGCAGGCGCAAAGCGGCGCAAAACCGCTTCATCCAACGACAACGGGTCGCCACGCAGTTCGGCGCTCAGCTTCGCCATAAATTGCACCAGAAATTGAGCGTTATGCGACGCCAAAGCTCTTCCCTGCTCCGTTTGCATGGTCTCAGGCAGACGGAGCAATTTGCTCTGGAAATGGTCGAGAGCATATTTCTTGTCATCAAGATCGCGCTGGTCAGCAAAGGGGTCGTTAGCATCAAACAAAATCGTGTTTAGCGCGCCGGAAACAGCAAAGACACGCGCCAGGCCAATTGCGCCTAAAGCTTCCAGACGATCTGCATCCTGGACAATTTTTGCCTCTACGCTTTGTGGCAGTATAGCCGCACTAAAGCTATGTGCTTCAATGGCATGCATAACAGCAGGATAACGGTCGGCTGGAAAGTCGGGGAAAGCGCTTTGCAGGATAGACCGCGTTTTCTGCGCCGCCATCCGTGAAGAGTGATGACGTTGAGGATGGTTTTTAGCCAGGCTGACAATATCGTGAAAGTAGCAGGCCGTCAGGATAACCAACTCGTCAGCGCCACTCTCGCCGACCAGTTGCTGCGCGGTACTCCAGACGCGGCGAAAGTGCGAAATGTCATGCGCCGCATCTTCCTGTGCATGATGCGTATTTAACCAGTTTTCAAATCGTTGTTGCCATTCAGCTAATAACATGAGCGTTTCCTGATGCCTGGGACTAGCCACGAGCATAGCAACTTTAATCGCGCTGTTCATGTACCTGAATAGGGGGACGCGTGTACCAGGCTATCGCCCCAAGGATTAACCCCACTGCCCCCAGCACCAAAAAACCCAGCAGCGCGCCAATCCATTTGCCCGCCGTTGATCCCCATTCACCATCAATGCTGGCGCCGGGAACGCTTTGAATCCGCCCCACTATCCACCAGTACCGTACCATCGCCCACACAAAGTAAGCGCAAAAAGCGTAAAAAGCCCATAACGCCAGCTTTCCAACGGGCCCCCGTTTCGCTTTCGTGTCCATTAAATCCTTCTCCATACATCAACCACAACGCATCATCGTCTACCACACATTTGTGACGCAAATCACATTATACAATTATCGTGCTTATCTGGAAGCATAAGAAGGTACTGAACGCTTTTAGCCATCCACGGACGCAAGAGCGGTACTCCCCTATATATTACGGCTGTGTTCATGCTTTTAAATAAGACGATTTGCTGAAATTCAGCGATGTTCGTTATCAAACAAAATTATTTCAAATGATGACTTATCACTTTATAACCGATAATATTATTACGCCATTTACAATACACATATCATTATTATAAAAAATTAAAAAACCTTTACTATCAACAACCATAATAAGTCACTAATAAGCCACAAAAATATTCACCCCCAAAGAATAGAAAATACATATATTGAATATAAAATAAATATTTTGAAATATTTTAATATACTTTTATTACATTTTTTATTTAATTAAAAATGAACTTAAGCGGCTAGTATCGATTTGTCATTCCACAGGGAATTAGACAATTCATATTAATTATGATTAAAGGGAATACATAATGAAAAGAAAAGTATTGGCTATTATGCTGCCAGCGTTATTAGCAGCAGGCGCGGCGCACTCTGCGGAAATTTATAATAAAAACGGCAATAAACTGGACCTCTACGGAAAAGTTGACGGCCTGCACTATTTCACTGACGATGCTTCTGAAGATGGCGACCAAACCTACGTACGTTTCGGCCTGAAAGGCGAAACGCAGATCAACGATCAGCTGACCGGCTACGGCCAGTGGGAATACAATATTCAGGCTAACACCACTGAAGGTGAAGGCGCTAACTCCTGGACCCGTCTGGGTTTCGCGGGTCTGAAATTTGCTGATTACGGTTCACTGGACTACGGCCGCAACTACGGCGTTATTTATGATGTTGAAGCCTGGACCGATGTGCTGCCGGAATTCGGCGGCGATACCTACACCCAGACTGACGTCTTCATGCTCGGCCGTACCAACGGCGTGGCGACCTACCGCAACAGCGATTTCTTCGGCCTGGTAGATGGTCTGAACTTTGCCCTGCAGTATCAGGGTAATAACGAAAACGCGGGTTCTGGCGAAGGCACCAATAACGGTGGCGATCGTAAACTGGCGCGTGAAAATGGCGACGGCTTCGGTATCTCTACTTCCTACGATTTCGGTATGGGCATCAGCTTCGGCGCGGCATATGCTTCTTCCGATCGTACCAACAATCAAGTGGCTGCCTCTGCCAGCAGCGCATACGCCGGCGGCGATAAAGCCGATGCCTGGACCGTGGGCGCGAAATACGATGCTAACAACATCTACCTGGCAGCGATGTACGCGGAAACCCGCAACATGACCTCCTTCGGTAAATCCACCAGCTATCTCGGCGGCGGTATTGCCAACAAGACGCAGAACTTCGAAGTCGTTGCCCAGTATCAGTTCGATGATTACGGTTTACCGCTGCGCCCATCCGTTGCATATCTGCAGTCTAAAGGTAAAGACCTGTACAACAGCGGCGACAAAGACCTGGTTAAATACGTTGATGTGGGTATGACTTACTACTTCAACAAAAACATGTCCACCTATGTTGATTACAAAATCAACCTGCTGGACGAAGATGACTACTTCTACCGCGCAAACGGCATCGCCACCGATGACGTTGTCGCGCTGGGTCTGGTCTACCAGTTCTAAGATCCCCTCATGACCAAAGCCTGCCACGCGCAGGCTTTTTTGCGCACAAAGCAGGAGCATCGCACTAAGGATGGTCAATACCTACCCCATCATCCGAATAATGTAAGAGACCACGCGGAGTGCCACCACCACAAAAGTTTACGCGAAAGTGCGGGATTCGCGCCATTTTTCAGTGGTTCATCAAATGCTTTAACCCAATAATACAGCGCCCGATTTTGCCAGGCTCCTCAACGCTCGCTGCGTCAGTTTTAACATCTGGCTGGACCAGACCATTCTGTTAACAACTCAACACATACCGCGCTAACCTTTTGGCCTGTAACCCTACATTTTTGACCAATTGCATACACCTCGTTTGGACAGGTCATTAATGGTTACTCAGAACAAACTGAAACCCTGAAAATCCAGAGACATTGCAAGTGATTTGATGGTAGGATAACCGCCGTTTTTCGGCTTGTTTTTGCTGAAAATAGTACAACCACATAAATGAAAACGAACAAAACCTTCTCACTATTGGTTCTCGCTTACCAAGGGCGGTAGCGTGCTTTTTTAGGCCTTAATCTCTTACTTAGCGCAGCATTTAGCCTAAAATTTAGGCAATTAATTCACGAAAACTTCAGTTACCACTTCCATTTCATCGAGAAATCTGATGTTTTTTTTCCTGAAGCGGTTACAGCGAAAAGAAAGAATGTTTATCTATCATTGGATATCCCATAAGCACACTGTAAGGCAGAAACACATTTAGTAATAAATAGTCAGAAAGAATGCCATGCAGGTTATAAAGGAGTAAAAGGCTCCGTTTACGATATGAAAATCTCCAGGCGAAAGTTCAACCTATCTTGTCTGGGGAATCATTCGGCGAGGGGTGTTTTCCCTATCGCTACTCCCTCCTTTATATCGATAACGTCTCCGTTCCACCGGCTTATATTGAAAAGAAAGTTAAATCATGATGTCAAAAAAGTTAATTAATAGTCTACGTAGCTTCTCATAATTACTCTATAGCTTAGTTTAGCTCACGACTCTCGCGGGAGCATGGAGAGCTTAATTTCAGGGGTAACTGAATAAGGTGCGGTAACACAATACAAATGTTTTCAGCAGGCCAACAATGAACGAGCTCAGCACAGTGTGCTGCTCATTTCACTAACTCGACATCTCCGGTGCTACATCAGCACACCGGTTATCCTACGGATAGGGTTCTTGTCGCGTATTTTATGTATAGTTTTCTGCATCAGGCTTCTTTCGACATGGAGTATTGGTGCTATGATCGGTTTCGCTTAGTTCGGTTGGAGATTGTGATCTTTCATGATTGGTCCGATCGTGCAAACCAAGTTGAGTTCTATCAAGTGATCTACAATTATGCGCAGCTATTTAGGTGTTAAATGAATATTTTCTCTATTCTTGCTAAGACTTTTTATCGGTGTATTCATACACTTGCCACAAATAAAAATCTTGTGATTTCGCTGACTAAACGGGAAATCGGCAGTAAATATAAAGGCTCATTTATCGGGCTTCTTTGGTCATTTATCAACCCAGTGTTGATGATGGTAATTTATACCTTCGTTTTCAGCGTCGTATTCAAAATTCGCTGGGGTGCGGGCGTCGATTCCAAAGGAGAATTTGCGTTAGCATTGTTCATTGGTTTGATTTTCTTCGGGCTCTTTTCCGAATGTATTAACCGAGCGCCTTATTTAATCGTCAATAACGTCAACTACGTCAAAAAGGTTGTATTTCCGGTGGAAACACTGCCTATTGTTGCGCTCTGCACAGCTTTATTCCAAATGGCGATTAACTTCGTTGTTTGGTTGTTGTTCTATGTGGCGATCGTAGGCCTCCCTACATGGCACATCCTATGGCTACCTGTCATCGTCGCGCCGTTCCTTATGATGGCCCTGGGCGTATCCTGGTTCCTCTCTTCGCTCGGCGTTTACCTGAAAGATATCGCTCAGGTTATAGGCGTGATTACCATGATTCTGATGTATCTTTCGCCAATCTTCTATCCCATTTCCATGTTGCCTGACGCATATCACATCTTTATGCAACTCAGTCCGATGACTTATGTTATTGAGCAAGCAAGAGATTGCATGATGTTGGGCAAAAGTATCGCTTGGGATAGTTGGGGTATTTATACTCTAATCTCTTTCGTTATCATGCTGTTAGGTTATGGTTGGTTTATGTTCACGCGTAAAGGATTTGCTGATGTCATCTGAATTCGCAATTTCAGTCAAAAATATTTCGAAACGCTTTGAAATGTATGCAAATCCGAAGCATCGTTTATACCAAATGCTTTCTCTCGGTCGTCGTACATACTTTAAAGAGTTCTGGGCGCTGAACGGCGTTTCTTTTGACGTTAAACGCGGCGAAACGCTCGGCATTTTGGGCCGTAACGGTGAAGGAAAAAGTACCCTACTGCAGATTATTGCCGGCACGTTAACGGCCACTTCAGGCAGCGTTGAGGTCAATGGCAAACTGGCTGCTTTGCTGGAACTCGGCGCGGGTTTCAACCCTGAGTTTACTGGCCGTGAAAACGTTTATCTGAGTGGCATCATTCTTGGTATGACGCACAGTGAAATGGAGCAGAAATTCCCAGAGATCGAAGCGTTCGCCGACATCGGTGAGCATATCGATCAACCGGTCAAAACATACTCCAGCGGGATGTATGTGCGTCTGGCCTTCGCTGTTCAGGCTTGTATTAAGCCCGAAGTTCTAATCATAGATGAAGCGCTGTCGGTTGGTGATGAGAAATTCCAACGCAAATGCTTCGATTATATCGAATCGCTGCGCTTGCAAGGGTGTTCAATCATCCTGGTGACGCATTCCACTTCGACCGTAGAGAAGTTTTGCCAGCGAGCAATTTTGTTGCGAAAAGGCCGTGTAGAGGCCATCGGTAGCGCCAAAGAAATCATCGATCAATATCATGCCCTGCTGTACTCAGATGAAAAAACTTACCTGCGCTATCTGAATAACATTGCTAAAAGCACTAATAAATCCATCGTTCCACCAGCAGAAGAGAGCCGGGATGGTATCGTCCCCAAGGAAGGTCCTATCGTGGAACAAGTGGAGGCACAGGCAGAAAACGAACTGACCAGCGGCGCCCTTATTGAAAGTTGGATCATTAAAGATGCCCACGATCAGCCTTGCGATTTGTTCCGCGTGGGTGAGAAAGCCATCATCAATTTTGATATCAGCGTATTTGGGCCGATAGAAGAATTACAAGCAGGCTTTGTCATCAAGACAGTTGAAGGCATTACTGTATTTGGCACCAGCACCTTATACCATAAGAAGAATATACATAATGCTAAAGGCGGCGATACACTAAGGGCAACGTTTGAACTGGATCTGGCGTTATGCGAAGGCAACTATTTTATTTCTTTGGCTATAGCCAACGCTATCAGCCACGCCGATATGTCCTATCTTGATAAAAAAACCGATGTCATCGTCCTCAAGATCATAGAACCTCGCACGACAATGTCAGGTATTGCCGCATTGCCTGTTTCTTTATCACTCGAAAGGTGGTCAGGAGAGCATGAATAAATCAATACTTATTATCACTCAGTATTATTCAGTAGGCGGCCTGGAAACCTATATCAATACCCAGGTAAAGGATCTGGTCGCTCATGGCTACCAGGTTCATCTCATGTACTCCGTTATCGCAGACCCATCATTACTGCCTGACGGGCTGAGTTCGTGCCATACAAATATTCACTTAAGCAACGGTTCTATTGAACAACTCGTTCAGTGCGTAGACCTGATTCGACAAGTTATCAAAGAGGAGGGTATTGATGTCGTTCACGTCCATCCTTTTGACTGCATTTTCCCTGCGGTGATCGCCGCAGACTGCGAAAAAATACCGTCGTTATTAACTTTACACGGTCCATTGTCGCTCCAGCATTTTACGCGGAATATTTATAATCAGGCGTTGGCCATTTATTTCCTTAAAACTCTGCATACTATTTTCTGCGTTTCACAGGAAACTGCGGATCAGTTAGCGCAGATCATAGACCACCCATCGGTCATGATTGTTCCTAACCTAATAGATCCCCCCCAGACGCAGCTCGCTCTTACGGATAAGAGCGTTGACAAAAGATGGCTTATCGCCAGCAGGCTGGATGAGGATAAGGCTGCTGGGATTATAAAGTTCATTGACTTCGCCAGCCGTTGCCAAATGATTCATGGTATTGATATTTACGGTACCGGCAGTAGCGAAGACGTCATCAGAACCTACGTTAACGATAATAACTTCAGCCAGTGGGTAAGTTTTAAAGGCGTGCTTGGTAACATCCCCGCGGTCATGCCGCAATATGCTGGCTTTGCCGGCATGGGGCGCGGAGTACTGGAAGCCGGCATGAGTCAACTGCCGGTGTGTCTGGTTGGCTACGATGGGATTAAAGGTATTCTGAACGATGAAACCTTTAAACTTGCTGCTTACTGCAATTTTTCCGGCAGAAATCTGGCAAATATCGAGGAAACGGTACTTCAGGAGCAATTTGCCGCCGCGCATCCCCTGTCCCCAGATTTGCTCAGTGGTTACCAAAGCGCTGGTCGTTGGAGCCAGATCATCGAGAGCGTTTATCTCCCGAACAAGGAGCGATACGACAATCTCGATTCTTTGCAGCTCTACCGGCAACTATGTGAGGCGCCCCCCTCAAGAGAAAATGAAAGTTATTTGATCGCGGATGCATTTACTGCCGCCATATTTAAAACGTTAGCGAACCAACTGATCGCTAACAATATCGAGATTAAAGCTCACGATTATAGCATGAAAGAGACCGTCAAAATGGAAGGTAAAGTGAGTCAGGTTCCCCAGGAGCGCCCAAACAATGTAGCCAATTCAGGGAACGATATCATGGCCAAATTAACTGCTTTAGAAGAGCAAAATCAGGCTTTACAGAATGATGTTAAATCGTTAGTGCAAATTTTGACATCAGTAGCGGCAAAGCAGGAAGACTATTTTAATACTTTACCTCGGATAGGTACATCGGGCACAGGGCAAAAACTTCGCTATTTGGTCCAGCTCGCAATTAAATCGCTGACCAAAGCGGATAAACGCTATGAGCTGGCCAAAACCATTTACTGGAAACTGCCCGAGTCTGTCAGGTTAAAACTACAAACTCAACGCTACCGATACGTGCAAAAACACTTCGAGCATGCTTGCAATAGTGACAAAAAAGATACCTCCATACCTGAAGAGGTTCCAGCCTGGGTCGAAGCGGTAAACCGATCAGAAAAAGTCGTCTTCATTCCGTGCAGCTTCGAATTCGATGAACTAGTAAACCAACGGCCAATCAACGCGGCCAAATATTTCGCGGAGAAAGGGTATCAGGTTATTTTTATTGCCTGGCAGTGGACACCGCAGGAAACACTATCGAAAGGTTGCTCGCAAGTCTGGAATAATGTTTATCAGGTTCCACAGTATGAGTTTGTGAAAAATACCCGTCAATGCCAGCTACATGACAAAACCGCGTCCTTTATCATCACCATGCCAGCGAAAATCTTCCTCAGCCCGCTCTATGAATTTAGATCGCAAGGCTGCAACATCGTCTATGACATTATGGATGAATGGGAATGCTTCAATGAGGTTGGACAGGCACCCTGGTATCAGAAAGAAATAGAAGAAACCTTTATTCTGCAGAGTGATTACGTCTGTAGCGTAGCCCCTTCACTGCGTGACAAATTTGCTTATCTGCGCAGCGATATTGATGTGATTGGTAACGGCTATTCCGAAAAGGTTCTCGGCGATACACGCAATATTGCGAAAGACGACGGCAATAAAGTAGGCTATTTTGGTCACCTGACCGACTCATGGTTCGACTGGGATATCGTATTTAAATTAGCGGAAGAATTCCCACAATATCACTTCGAGATTATTGGTTATGGTGAGCCTGAGTGGGTGGTCGAGAAAGCAAAAAGTATTGCGAACATCACCCTCGTCGGCAAAGTGATGCCACAAGATCTTCATCAATACGTCAAAGAATGGTCAATCGGTCTCATTCCATTCAAAAATGGCAAACTAGCTCAAGCCGTCGACCCTATCAAAATTTACGAGTACCTTTATTTTGGCTTGCCAACGTTGGTGACCGGGATTGAGCATATTAAACGCTATCCAATGACCTATTTCTCTGACGGCAGCGATATTGTCGACTTGTTTGAAAAAACAATCAAAAGCGAACGTCACTCTGCCGAACTGGAAGTTTTCCTGCATGAAACTACGTGGGCAGCACGATTTGAGGAAATAGAGTTGAACATCCTGAATAAAAGGGGAATAAGGGAATTATATGCTTCGTAAAATAGCATTTTTCTATCCTTGGGCAACGCATGGTGGTGTAGAAAAGGTCATGCTCACCCGCGCCAGACTGTTAAATGATACCGGAAAGTATCAGGTTGACCTTCTTTTCACTCATGATTCCGGTGCAGCGAAAGCGATCACAACCGCACTTTCGGATTGTAAAAATGTTAATGTCAAAATTGTCAACTTCGATTATTTGCTGACCCAGGATTACAGTCTCATATTTTGCATCGATTTCCCTGCAGCCCTGACATTTTGTCATACACATAAATTGAAGTATTTTGCGGAATGCCATACTCCCTATAAAGAAAACAGAGCTTATTTAAATAATGTTCCGCACAGTTGTTTGGCAGTACTGTGTCCATCCATATTATTTATGAAGCAGCTTGAGCCAGAATTGCACAAAAATACCAGTCCGCTGTTATTACTGCGCAATTTTGTGCCCTGGGATCATATCACCCATGAGCCGCATACTATCCCTACGCTCCCGGCATGGTCGAGAAGACCTATTCTCTTCCTGGGACGAATGGACAAGCTAAAGAATCCGACTGAATTACTGGACGCATTCGTTATTTTAAAAGAGCGCCATCCGGGAAAATACATGCTCGTACTTTGCGGCCCGCAGTCTTCAGAAATCAACATTAACGCTGAACTGGAGTGCAGGAATCTGGTTGGCGACGCGATATCCTTACCGCCAGTGCCATTCTTAAATGTGGACAAACTGCTGTTAGCGATCTCTCGCTCCAACGGGATTTTTGTGTCGCCATCAACTGGAGAGTCATTTGGCCTATCGGCTTCTGAAGCGATTTGCGCAGACGTACCCGTTGTCTTGTCTAATATCGAAGCACATAATTATTTGGTTGCCTCGCGTGAAAACGAATTCACTTACTCGTTACATGATGCTCGCCAATTGGCAGAAAAAATAGGTTCTATTTCTGACAATTATGCGCAATCCAAGGCATCACTCGCAGCGTTAAAAGACAAATTTTCCGCCCATGCATTTATGAATGATTGGGACGAGTTGCTTCGCAGAACCGAATAGCCTTTAGCTCCCCCATACTGGCTTTCGCTGCCAGTATGGGGGAGGTCGCCGAACAAGCTATCGCTGACATTGACAATGCCGTCAGGCACTTTATTAAAAAGTATATTGATACCGATATACTTTTCTTCATCCACCTCAGCCCGAACGTACGCCAGGTCACGGACTGTCTATTGAAAGGTTACTCAGGAATTAAACGGGTCAGCGCAGTTGCCTATCGCCCTTTAAGCCCTGAACCTATCATTTAATGACCATGGCAGCGCCCTTAACGGCGACGGTGGTTCCGGTCATGTATTGTCCGCAATTTATTTACTGAACAATGCCAATGAAAATCGTATATCTTTCAGCGGTTCCCTGGTTGAGTATAAGTCAGCGCCCTCATTTTTTCGCCAAATACGCCCTGACCCATGCCACTCAGGAACTTTTGTGGATTGAGCCTTATCCTAGTCGTTTTCCTACCCTCACTGATCTGACCCCTGGTCGACATGCCCCGGAACCGGCAGGGTTGGATTTAATAGAGGGCCTACAACTAACTCGATTGGGTTTTGTTGCCCCCGTGGAACCTATCCCCTCGCTTTTTAAACTGCTTAACCATAGAAAAATAAAACAACTCATTGACGATATAACCAATTTTATATCCGAAGATACTATTCTGGTTATCGGCAAACCCTGCCTGTTAGCCAACATGCTTATTAAGCAATTTAAATGGCGACAAGTGTGGTATGACGCCATGGACGATTTCCCTTCATTTTATTCTGGCATTTCAAAGAAAAATACGGCTCATCTTGAAAAAGAAATCGCCCTACAGGTTGACCGTATATTCTGCTCAAGTCATGCCTTAATCGAGAAATTTTCGTTTATCGCTCCCCACAAAACCATGCTAGTACTTAATGCTTGTTCTGATGACATACAGAAAAGCAATCTTCCCCAACCGTCGAATGAAAAAGTCACGTTTGGCTATATTGGCACAATCGCGAGTTGGTTTGACTGGAACTGGGTGATTGATTTAGCAACTAAAAACCCGGAAGCGATCGTAAATCTAGTGGGGCCAAAAAAGACAAGAGTTCCGGAAAATTTACCGGAAAATATCGTCCTCGAACCGCCTATTCCGCATCCCAAGGTGATGGAGAAGATATCCACGTTTAACTATGTGATCATTCCATTTGTGCAGAATGATATTACTAAATATGTCGACCCAGTGAAGTTTTACGAATACAGACTGGCTGGGAAAACCATTCTGTCCACGCCGTTTGGCGAGATGCTATGGCATCATCAGGGGGAAGCCAGCAATTCAGGAATAACATTAGACATCACCATACCTGAGAACACGCTCGTCTTCCCTTCACCGCAAAAATCAAACGACATTCCAAGATGGAGTGGACGATTCTCTGAAGTCTTCATCAGTCATTGAAGGTGGACATTTCCTGACATTTTGATAAGTCGTTTTTCAAGCGAAGCGATGACTGGGGCCAAAGAGGCCCCTTGCTGCTAACGAGCCTTGCAACATACGCAGAGATTACCCCGCCGCGGCGGCGGAAAAGTTAGACCGTAAACTCTAAATAGCCATTCTAGATCTGAACTGACCGTGTCCTCGAGCCGATATCTACCGATAATCGAGAAATCAGAGAATGATTATTGAGGAAAATATACCCTGAGAGTATACCAACACTATACCAAGTGTGATGGATGTCGTTGAAGGGAATTAGCGTAAGTGATTGAATAGTGGCGGAGAGAGGGGGATTTGAACCCCCGGTAGAGTTGCCCCTACTCCGGTTTTCGAGACCGGTCCGTTCAGCCGCTCCGGCATCTCTCCGCTGTTGAGGTTGCTATAATGCCAGGTTCTTTGGCATTTTAATAGCTCCAGTCCCTTATATTGAGTTCAAGTGACGACTTTGCGAGCGATATGATGTTTAAATGGCCGTGGAAAGCAGAAGAACAGACAGGTAATGGCGAAATCCCGTGGGAACAAGCGGTTGCCATTCCGGTTTTAGCAAACCTCACTCAACAGGAACAGCAGCAGCTGTGCCAAATGGCAGCTCGTTTTTTACAGCAAAAACGTCTGGTGCCGTTACAGGGATTTGAGTTAACCCCACTACACAGCGCACGTATCGCACTACTTTTTTGTCTGCCGGTGCTGGAGCTTGGCCTTGAGTGGTTAGATGGTTTCCACGAGGTTCTGATCTACCCTGCCCCCTTTGTCGTCGATGACGAATGGGAAGATGACATCGGCCTGGTGCATAATCAACGCGTTGTGCAATCCGGGCAAAGCTGGCAACAGGGTCCCATTATCCTTAACTGGTTAGATATTCAGGACTCTTTCGATGCCTCAGGTTTTAACCTGGTGGTGCACGAGGTCGCGCACAAACTGGATTCACGTAACGGCGATCGTGCCAGCGGCGTCCCTTTTATTCCCTTGCGTGAAGTCGCTGGTTGGGAACACGACCTGCATGCAGCGATGAACAACATTCAGGATGAAATCGATCTGGTCGGCGAAAGCGCCGCCAGCATTGATGCCTATGCGGCAACCGATCCGGCTGAGTGCTTTGCGGTGCTCTCAGAATATTTCTTTAGCGCACCGGAGCTATTCGCTCCTCGCTTCCCGGCGCTATGGCAGCGGTTCTGCCAGTTCTATCGTCAGGATCCGCAACAGCGTTTACGGGAAAACGATCTACTGGATGAAGACGACGCGCGCGTTGTTCATTAAAAGCCCGCTTTGAACTAAATATCGCCAATTGAATCAGCTGGTTAAATTTAGTGTTGACACTAAAATGCGAGGCCATTACTATGCGCCTCGTTCACACGATTCCTCTGTAGTTCAGTCGGTAGAACGGCGGACTGTTAATCCGTATGTCACTGGTTCGAGTCCAGTCAGAGGAGCCAAATTTAAAAAGCCTGCTTTCGAGCAGGCTTTTTGCTTTT
>PJTY01000221.1_pt1 | contig 36750 bp, 22 predicted proteins | sample 1512121 | NCBI WGS metagenome assembly PJTY01 (sample SAMN08177680, study PRJNA422409) | Soil metagenome, whole genome shotgun sequencing project. | isolation source: Soil enriched (2) on filter paper: alkali lignin treatment | place: USA: Madison | collected 2015-01-15 | reverse complement strand
GTCCTCCTGGATCAGGTCCGGGACGACGAGGGCCTGGGGGTCAATCCGGCATCGCCGTTGCGCTCTTCCTGCTCGACCAGCGGATTGCGGCCCCAGAGCTGGTCGTAACGCCAGCCTGAAAGATCCTCCACCACCGCCTGCGCCTCGGCGCTGGTCGGGGTGCGGGCGCCGGAGCGCAAGTGCTCGATCTCGCGCATCAGCACGGCGTGGGTGGCGGGCGAGAGGCGGAAGCGTAGCGAGACGATCACGCCGAACACCAGCATGCCCACCGTGCCGATGCCCAGCAGCAGGGCGATGGTGCGGATCGCTCCGTCGGACTGCTGCACGGCCCCGGAGACGAAGCCGCCCGCCTGCATGACGAAGCCTACCCCCGCCACGGCGGCGGCCTGGGTCGCCTTGCGCACGAACGTCATCACGCCTGCGAAGCTGCCTTCGCGGCGGCGGCCGGTGACGATCTCGTCGACGTCGGCCATGTAGTTGTAGGTTGCCCAGGGGATGTAGTTGAGCGCGCCGCGGCCCAGCCCTGCCAGCGCGATGGGCAGCCAGATCATGTGGCTGGCGGCGGTGATGCCGAGCGTCCACAGTCCGATCAGCGTGAGTGCGCCCGCCGCGAAACTGGCGGCGGCTATCTGGTAGGCGCGGCTGGGCGAGGCGCGCAGGGCCATGTTGATTGCGATGATGACGGCCAGGAACTGGACGATATACATCGTGCCCAGCAGGCCCGAGGCGATTGCGGTGGTCCCCGCCAGCGCGAAGATCACGAAGAAGGTGAAGGCGGCGTTGAACACGTCCTGGCTGATGTAGCCGCCGAGATACATGCCCAGGTGCAGGCGGAAGGCGCGGATGCGCATCGTCGAAAACAAGTTGCGGTAGAGTGCCTTCAGCGCCTCCAGCGGTCCGGCCGAGTGGCGCTGTTCGGTGGGGAGCGGAACTCCGCCGGGTCCGTGGCGCTCCCAGCTGAACAGGTAGAGCATGGCCGCCGTCACCATGAACAGGGCGGCGAAGATCAGGCCCATGTAGAAGAAGGTATCGGCGCTGTCGCGGCCCAGCGCCTCGATCAGCCAGAGCGGCAGGAAGCCCGCAAGGATCGCCGAGGCCTGACCGAACAGGATGCGCCAGCCGGCGAACTTGGCCTTGGTCTTGTAGTCGCTCGACATCTCTGCGGCGAGTGTCTCGAAAGGAATGATCTCCATCGCGTAGATCAGTTCGAACAGCACGTAGCTGACGAGGTAGTACCAGAACGTCTGGCCCGGCAGCCACATGAGTGCGAAGCTGGGCAGCAGGGGGATGGCGGCGAGGATGAAGAAGCGCCGCCGCCCGAACCGGCGGCCCAGCGCGGTGGTGCCGAAGTGGTCGGAGATATAGCCGATCATCGGCGAGGCGAAGGCGTCCAGCACGCGGGCCACGGCGAAGATCGTGGCGGCCTGCCCGGCGGAGAGTCCGCAGAACTGCGTGTAGAAGATCAGGACCCAGCCGGAAATGACCGCCATCGATCCCGCCCCGAGCACATCGTTGGAGCCGTAGGCGAGGTAGTTTCGCAGGCGTACGGGACGCGCGGCCGTCTTCTGGCTTTGAGGCACTACAGGATCCTTCACCGTCTTGTTCTTTGCCGGGCCTGCCTTCTTGGGCGGTCCGATTGGATACGACTAATAAGTCGGAGTAATTGACTTGTCAGCAGGTATGAAGCGAATGGCCTCGATCATCACGGCGGGATCGCCGGATTCGAGCGAAATCTCGTGTCGGCCCGCGCCGAGCGTACCGGCCAAGGTCCGGGCGATGCGGTTGTCCAGCACTGCCATGGCCCAGTCGCGGTCGCCGGTGCGGCGCGGTATTTCAAGCGCCTCTGCCTTGCCGTCGATGCGGACGGTCAGGTGCAGAGCTTCGCCGTCGCCCGAAGGGTAAAGCGGCAGCAGGTCGATCACCGCCTGCCAGTTTCCGGCGGGCAGGGTGATCGATGCGCGCGCGGGAGAGGAAGGGGCACCGGCGCCCAGCAGCGAGCCGCTGCGGCCAAGGCCGTCGATCCGCCGCCAGCCCCTTGCGGGCAGGAACTCGTCGGGGCGCTGGATCGGCTCCGCGGTGGCGGGCGACGGTGCAGGCATGGAGGGCGCCACATCCGGGATCGAGGCCGGAGCGGGCACGACCGGCAGGCTCTGGCGGAAGCTGCGCCATTGGCCGTCCGCGGGCTCCACCGCCATGATCCCGCGCCATTTGCCGCCGGCGATCTCGCGGTTGTAGCGGCGGGTCAGCGCGGTCAGCGTCTCCTGCGCCTCGGCGGCGATCCGGGCGCGGCGCCAGCTCTCCGGCGGATCGCGGTCGCGCAGGGCATCGTGGGCCTCGGCGGCGAAGAAGCGCCGGTTGGCCGCAGCCGAAGCGGCGACCGGATAGTCCACCAGTTCGAAGAAGCTATCCATGCGGTCGGCCGGGATCAGCGGTCGCAGTGCCGCGACACGCCGTTCCATCGCGGCAAATCCGGCGAGGCGTTCGTCGGCCTCGGCAGTGGAGAGCGGGCTGGCATGAGGCTTCTCGCCTGGCAGATACCATTGCAGATGCTCGGGGCGGCGCGCGAAGTTGAGGCGGTAATAGTCGGTGAGGATCGTTGCGGCGACCCTACCCGTGCCCTTGCCGAGAGTCTGCTCGGCCCAGTGCGTCGTCCATGTTTCGATGGGCTGGGTGCGCGTCCCGTCGATATCCCAGGCGAGGCTGAGGAAGTAATCGACGGGAAGCTCGGCGGGCTTGATATCGCCGACATTGGCGATCCACATCCGGCGCGCGCCCTTGTCCCAGGCGCGGCCCATTTCCTCGCGGATCAGGGCAGGCGGGGTGGTCGAGAGCCAGAGGTAGGAAAGCGGCGCGCCGAGGTAGGAGAGATGGTAATATACGCCGTTTCCGCCGCTTCGCGCGCGTTCGGCGGGGTCGGGGAAGTGGCGGATGTAGCCAAAGTTGTCGTCGGTCCACATCAGGGTGACGTCTTCCGGCACTTTCAGCCCGGCCCGGTAAATGTCGAGCACTTCCTTGTAGGGGGTGAAGACTTGCGGCGCCTGCGGGATTCCGGCTTCCCGCAGCATGTCCCGCTGGTCGGTGAAGACCTGCTCCAGCGTGCGGCGGCGTTCTTCGTCGGTCTTCGGGCCGATCATTCCGCTGTCGTGGATGCCGCGCAGGCCGAGCGTCCAGATCGTCTCGTCGGCGGCGTTGCTTGTTACCCGCTCGCGCCAGTAGCGGCGAATGCCGTCGCGGTTGGTCAGGTAGTTGAAGTCTTCCGCCTTGCCGGTCCATTCACCGACATTGTTGCGCAGCATCGGTTCGGCGTGGCTGGTGCCCATGACGATGCCGTAGCGCTCTGCCAGCGCAGCGTTGGCAGGATCGGCGTTGAAGGCACGGCTGGCCTTGTGCATGGCGGGCCAGAGCGTATTCGCCCGCAGCCGCAGCAGAAGGTCGAAGACTTTCGTGTAGGTTTTCCGGCCCGGCGCAGGTTCCTCGGGAAACGCCCCTTGCGCCCAGGGGACGAGGCCCCAGTCCTCGTCGTTGAGGAAGATGCCGCGATACTGCACCGAGGGTGGTCCGAAGCGCTGTACTCTGCTGGAGACGTATAGCGCATCGTGGTGCTCGGGCGGCACGTCCGCCCACCAGTGCCAGGGCGAAACGCCGATCGCGCGGGAGATTTCGTAGGCGCCATAGGCGGTGCCGCGTCGGTCGCTTCCCAGGATGACCAGCGCCTGACGCACGCCGGGTTCCGGGTTCGCGACGGGCACGATCAGGAAGCTCTCCCAGGCACCGCGCAACTTTGCCGCATCGATCCGGCCTGCCGCAACGAGCCGGTCGATTTGCGGGTTGCGGCCCAGCGTGCCGATCCAGACTTGCGTGTCGGAGGACCCTTGCGCGCCGGTAACGGATGAGAGGTCGGCGCGCAGGCTGTCGGCGGCGATGTGGACGAGGTCGTGATCCTCGGGCGCGGTCACGACTTGTGCGACGCGGCCCTGTGCCGCCAGTGCGAAGTCACCGCGCATGGGTTCGAAGTGAACCCATGCGGCATCGCTCTGCGCGGCATTCGCCTGCGCCGGGTGGGCGAGTGCAAGACCCGCCGCCAGCCACAGGGCGCCTGCCGCGCGCATCGTCAGATATAGGTCCGCAGGAACTCGGCCAGCGCGCAGATCGCGAGGCTCTGTCCGTAGGGCATCGAGGTGAGTGCGATGTCCTTGTAGAACTGGAGCGTATCGCCCATCGCCGTGCCGAAGCTGACCTGCTGAAGCTCGCCTGCTCCGTCGATATTGGCGAGCACGCCCCGCACTGCCCGGATGCCCACCGCTTCGTATTCGCGCGGCAGGTAGCCCTTGCGGACGGCCTTGAGGATGCCATAGGCGAAGCCCGCCGTGGCCGAGGCTTCGAGATAGCTCGTCGGATCGTTTATCAGGGTGTGCCACAGGCCGGTTTCGGCATCCTGCGTGGCGGCCAGCGTGCGAACCTGTGCGGCCAGCGTGTCGATCAGGAACAGGCGGAAGGCATCGCCGGGTTCGAGATCGAGCAGTTCGATGATCTCGGGAATGGCGATCGTCACCCAGCAGTTGCCGCGCGCCCAGAGCGCTTCGGCGAAGTTGTGACGGCCGGTGAAGTCCCACCCGTGGAACCACAAGCCGGTCTTCTTGTCGGCCAGATACTTGATGTGGACGAGGAACTGGCGCTTGGCTTCCTCGATATACTGCGGGCGGTCCAGCAGCAGGCCGATCTTGGCGAGCGGCAGCACGCTCATCATCAGCGTGTCGTCCCAGAGTTCGCCGGGATTCTCGTCGTTGTAGACGATGTGCTGGAAGCCGCCCTCCTCGGTCTTGGGCAACCCGTCGGGCGCCATCAGCCACTCGGCCCAGGTGTCGAGATAGGGGATGTAGCTGGGGTCACCGTCCAGTTCGTAGAGGTAGGCGAGGGTGATGAAGGGCGCCACCGTGTTGATGTTCTTGGTAGGCGTGCCTTCCGCGAAGCGGTCCTCAAACCACTGGCGGATGATGTTCAGCGCGGTTTCGTCGCCGGTCTGCTCGAAATAGCGCCACATGCCGAACAGGCCGACGCCGTGGGTCCATTCCCAGCCGGCCCAGCCCTTGGTGTCGATCACGCGGCCGTCTTCCAGATGCAGCAGGAATTCGCCGGTCTCGTCCTTGATGTTGACGAGGTTGTGCATCAGCAGGTCGATCGCCGTGGTGACCTGCTGGCGGGGGATGTCATGGGTTAGGGCGGCCACTCAAGTTCTCCTGTGGGCGGTGCTGCGGCAGGGCGCGGGGTGGGTCATTTCAGGACTCCGTAATCGCGCGCCATCTGGCGATAGAGTTGCAGGAAGGCGGGATCGGCATCGTACCGGCCGCCATGGTTTTCGGGTTGTTTCGGGACGTCGGGCGTCACGGAAGGTGTCGCGCCGGGTGCTTCCGCGGCGTTGAGGCCCTGCGAGAGCAGATCGGCGCGCGGGCCTTCGCCGGCGCTCTTGCCGTCCTTCAGGAAGATCGCCTCCTGATGGCGGGTCGGCTCCCAGATGAAGCTGCCCCAGCCATTGGGATGCGCATGGGCCAGATCGTTCAGGTAGCGCTTGCGCGACGAATACTCGATCGCGAAGAAGCCCTTGTCCGGATAGCGGCGGCTGAACTCGGTGAACGTCCGCTGCCAGTCGCCCTGCGCCGCCTGCTGGTAGCAGGAGAAGCCCAGCGCATCGAAATCGACACCGCGCGCGATCAGGCTGTCGGTCCAGTGCTGCACGATTGGCCAGTGGCGGCCGAGGTGGTTGTGCAGCGCCACCGGGGTATCGGGCATCTGATCGCGGCTGGCGGCAATCCCGGCCTTCAGCAGCGCGGCGAACTTGTCGTAGCCACCTGCGTCCGAGACATGCATGTGCTCTTTGTCGGTCACCGGATTGCCGGTGGGAATGGTCAGCGGCACGCGGCCATCGGGCCAGAGCATGCCGAATGTCGTCTCGTTGCCCAGGATCGCCAGATCGGGCGCGACGCCAGCCGCTTTCATCGCCGCGAAAGTCTCTGCGGTATGGCGATGGACGGCATCGACCAGCTTGGGGAAGGGCAGGCTTGCCCATGCCGCCGGCTTGTCCTGATGCTGCGGATCGGCCCAGGTGTCCGAATAGTGGAGCGTGAGCGAGAGGTGGAAGCCCGCCGCCTTGATCCGCCGCGCAAACGCGATCGTGCGGGGCAGGTCGCACCACGGGCCGCCGGGCCGCCCCCGCGAATAGCCATTCGCGGGATCGACGAAGAGGCGCAGCTTGATCGCGTTGAACCCGGCATCGCGGAAGATCGCAAGCACGTCCTTGCGCCGGCCGTCTTCGTAGTAAGTGGCGCCCTGTGCCTCGTCTTCGGGCACCCAGGAGATGTCGGCGCCGATAAGGTAGGGCCACGGGCGCGCGCCCGACTTCGCGGCTGCGCTCGCAATGCCAGGCAGCCCGGCAAGGCAGAGCGCACCGGCGCTACCGATGCCGAACTGGCGGCGAGTGAGCGCGTCGCCGGTCATTTCAGCTGATCCGGGCGGGTGGGCGCGGGCACCATCTGCACGGGCACACCGCCCTTGACGTTGTGCAGGGTGACGAGCTTGACCGCTTCCAGCGCGTCGCCGGGGGCGCCGTCGCTCGTCACGGCGAGCGCGACGTGGTTGGTGCCGTGATGGCTCAGGATACCCTCGGGGATGGGGAACACACGCTGCGGGCCGATATGGGCGATGAACTGGCCCATGTTCCAGCCGTTGACACAGCTCAGCACGCGGTACTTGGCGGCCGAGCGCGGGGTCTCGGTATTGCCGAGGGCCAGTGCGATGGTGGCATCCTGCCCCTTGGGTACGGCCAGATCGAACTTCGTGCGATACCATGTGGTGCCCGGCTCGGCGCCGGTTGCGGGCACTTGCGCCGCGCTCCACCCGCTGTCGTCGAACAGCGGCAGGTGCCAGCCCATGCGCTCGCCATATTGGCCGCCGTTGTTGGCGGGGCCGCGCACGGGGTCGGCAATGTCCTCGCCGCCGCGTTGGCCCTGGATCCTCCATGCGATCGGCACGGCGAAGCTGCGCCCACCCGGCTGCGAGATCGAGGCGGAGATGAGCCCGCGGGCTTCCTTGTGGAAGTCGTCGGAATCGAGATCCCAGTTATGGCCGTTGTTGCGGACCATGACCGAAAGGACATGGCTGCCACCCGCCTGCGCCTCCGCCGGAAGGTCCAGCGTGACGGTGCCGGTGGTGATCGGGCGGGGCAGGCCGCTCGGCGTCTCGGCCTGACCGATGAACGTGCCGTCGAGCCAGGCCTGCACGAGGCCCGATCCACCGGCACCATAGAACAGCGAGACGGTCCTGGCCCCGGCATTGCCCTCGAAGCGGCCGCGATACCAGACGTCGCCCTCGTGGAAGCCATAAGCGTCCATCGCCATGTTCGGCTGGCCGTCAGGGCGCTGGGTGATCGTGGCATTGGGGCGACTGCCTCCGACGGCCTGCCAACTGCTATCGTCGAACTTCGGATCGGTCTCCGGCGAACCCTTGGCCATGCGCCAGCCGGTAAGGGCGGGGAGCGTGAGTTGCGCGGGGCCGGGCAGCGGCACGGTGGAGGCGAGGCTGGCCACGGTGGATGCCTTGGCCGGGACACGCGCGCCGTTCCATGTCAGCGCACGGACGGTGCCGGGCGCCCAGACTTCGAGATCGTCCGCTTCACCCGTGTCGCCGGTCAGCGCCAGCGCGCCGGACTTGAGCGAAGCATGGCGAACGAGTTGGGGGCCACGCACCAGAACGGGACCTGCCGGCGATTCCACGCGGGTATAACGGGTGCCTTCGGCCTCGTCGGCAAGGATCAGGATCAGGTCGCCGCGTCCGCCGCCGGTCAGGCGAAGGACTGTGCGGCCCCTATGCATGTAGGTGACTTTCAGGTCGCCCTTGGTGTCGTTGAAAGCGGTCTCCGCCGCGCCTTCCAGAACCGTGACTTGCGGGGCGGAGGCATAGCGCAGAACGGTCTCGCCAGGCTCTCCGGCACGGCCGTAGAGCAGCAGCAGATCGGCACTACCGGCCTTGGAAGCCGATTGCAGTTCGGAGGTCGAATAGACCAGCCGCTGTCCGCCCAGATTTACCCCGGCGACCAGCCACTTGGCATCGAAGCCATTGAGCCGCAGCGGGAATGTATAGCGTCCGTCCGGCAGCGCGGCGGTGACGGTGAAGCTGTCGTCGGTCTGCCCATTCGAGGGCTTGTGCGTCACCATCAGGAAGCGCGCGTCGGTCTCCGGGCTCTTGTTGTGGTAGACCTGAATCTGGGGCGAGGAGATCTCAGGCGCGCCCGCCGGGATCATGCCGGCAAGGTCCGGCACCGAGGCGATCAGTCCGCCGAGCTGCTTCATCTCCAGCGCCTTTTCGCGCAGGTTCCGCGCCTCGGAAATGGCGGCGCCATAGTCGTAGCTGGTGAACACCACCGGGGCAGGCAGCCAGCCCCAGCTGGTGCCGCCATAGACCATATAGAAGCTCTGGATGCCGATACCGTTGGCCAGATTGGTTCCGTAGAACACCCGTTGGAACCGCTTGCCGCGCTGGACCGCGTTGCACTCGTAGCCGCCGTTGGAGCCCCAGTAATCGAACCAGCCGCCGCCGAATTCGGCCAGGAAGCCGGGCGTCTTCGGCGAAGCGGAAGCGCCGCCCCTGGCGCCGCCGGGGCCGTAGAAGCCCCAGTCCGGCGCGGCCACGCTGCGCGTGGGCTTGCCTTCCACGGTGCAGGTGCCGCCGGGATAGCCGTCGAACGCGTACATGTCGTTGGGGCCGTGGACGACCTTTTCCACGGAAGAGCCTTCCGGCACCCAGTAGCCGTTGCGGCCCTGGTCGTTGTGGAAGATCGGCACGGTGATGCCGTCGGCGCGCGCCTTGGCGTAGATATGGTCCATGTAGCGGCGCTGCGCGGGCGTGGTCAGGGCCAGTTCGTTCTCGATCTGGTGGAGGATCACCGATCCCTTATGGCCCTTGCCGTCGCCGTTGATCTGGTGGCGGGCGATGATCGCGTTGATCTGCGTCAGCCACTCGTCGGCTGCCGCCATATATTCGGGATCATCGGTGCGGGCGCGGGCCTTCTGGTTGACCAGCCAGCCCGGGAACCCGCCGCGCGACAGTTCCGCATTCACATAAGGCCCGGCGCGGGTCATGACCCAGAGGCCCTCTTCCTCGGCCATCGTCAGCAGGCGGTCGAGATCACGGATGCCGCTGAAATCGTAGACGCCCTGCTTCGGCGAGTGATAGCCCCAGTCGAAATAGAGCGCGACGGTGTTGAACCCGCTGGCCTTCATCTTCTGCAGCACGTCGCGCCAGAGGTCCGGGCTGGGCAGGCGGAAGGGATGGAACTCGCCCGACCAGATCACCTGCCGCTTGCCGTCGATCATCAACGAGCGCGCATCGAAAGAGACGCGGCCGAAGGTCTGAACCGGAGCGGAAAGATCGGCCGTCGGCTTCGCGTCCTGCGCGAATGCGGGAGACGGCAGGGCCGCGAGCAGCAGGGCGGTAAGGAATGCGCGTTTCATGTCGCTCAGTCCATGTGGAACAGCAGCGGAAGCGGCCATTCGACCGGGCGGTTGCCCGGTTCCACTTCCATGAGCGGCGCCATGTAATCCCACCAGCGGCGCATCACCGGGTGATCGGGCAGGGTGTCGCGGCTGTTTTCCGGCAGCAGGCGCAGTACAGCGAAGAGGGAAAGACTGCCTTCGTCGAGAAAGATCGAGTAGTCGCGGATGCCCGCTTCGGTCAGCAGCGCGGAGAGTTCGGGCCAGATCGCGTCGTGCCGGCGGCGATATTCCTCGACCGTGCCGGGCTTCAACTGCATCCTGAAGGCGTGGATGGACCCCGTCCCACTATCCGGCACACCGGCTCTCCCATTTGTTCCATTATGTGGATATCAATACCGATATTTGGTAGCTCGTCCCCAAACATTCGTCAATCGGGATTCTGGCGGAGATTTTGCGCAGTCAGCTTCCTTCCGGCTTGTTTTCCTCCAGCTGTAGGCTTGGGGCGATGGTCACGGCGTCGGGCAGGGGCGGATGGGTGGGATCGAAATCCCGGACCGTAACGTAAGGTGCGAGTTCGGGAATCTTCTCGCGCACCTGCCGGGCGATGGCGGCGGCAAAGAGCCAGGCGCCGTAGTTGTCGTTGTGGGTCCGATCCTTGCCGTTCTCGGCAAATGCGCGCGGGGAAACCTCCGGTCCCAATGCCTGCATGATCGCGATACTGTCGCGGTTGAGATCGATCAGCGGCACTTTCTCTTCCGCGGCGACCTTGCGCACGGCTTCGGTATAGGCGCCGAGCGTGTCCTTGATCTTTCCGGCCGCGTCGAAGTTGCGCCGTTCCGGCGAAGTCACCAACACCGGATGCACGCCGCGACGGCGCGCCTCGGCGACATAGCTGCGCAAGTAGGCGGGGTAGGTCAGCGCGGGGTCGAGATAGGTCATCGGCCATTCGGCCTTCTGGTCGTTGTGGCCGAACTGGATGAACAGCCAGTCGCCCTCGCGCACCTGGGTCAGCAGCTTGGAGAAGCGGAGCTGGGCGATGAAGGACTTCATCGTCGCGCCGGACTTGGCATGGTTGGCGACGATAACGCGGTCGTCCAGCATGGCGGGAAGCATCTGGCCCCAACTGGCGAAGGGCTCGCTATACTGGTCGGCAACCGTCGAATCTCCGGCGAGGAACAGGCGCGGGGCCGTCGCTGCCTCGATGTGAATGGCCGAAACGCGCGGCTGGCCGAGGAACTCGAGAGTCAACTTGTCGTCCCAGCTGAAGCTGGCGAGATCGCGCTCGTCGAGCAGGACGGTCCGGCCGAAGCGCGGCGCATTGGCGGGCTGGGCGGGCAGGCGGGCATCGCGCACGTCGACGAGGAAGCTGCGCTTCACCGTCTGCCCGCGCCGGGTGACGACATCGCGCAGGAACAGGCGGCGGCTTTCGGCCTTGACGGTGGTGCGGCCCGCGCCGCGCTTGTCGCCCAGGGTCAGCGTCACGCGGTAAGTGCCTTCCGGCAGGGCGATCAAATAGAGAAAGCCGCCAGAGGCATCGCGCTTTTCGATGCCGTTGCCGCCGGGCCGATAGACCGGCATTTCCTCGGGCGCCTTGCCGACCAGATCGATATCGATCGCCGGGGGTGCGGCGGGTACGCTCGCGGCAAGGGCCAGGGCAAGAGCCGAACTCAGGGGCATTTCGGATGTCCTCTCTTGGGATGTGCGCCGGCGTTACCGCCTCGACATATCCCACATGACGGTCTGCAACGGCATATATCGGGAACCATCAGAGTCAATCGCCGCCTGCCGGTGGAAGTGAGGCGAGCCGGTCCCGGTCTGCGTGGAAATTTCGAGTGAGGAACGATTTGAAGCGATTTTGACTGGAACTGAGCGGAAATGCGATATATTGTAGAACCCAATCCCACATAGTGGGCAATGTTCGAAAAGAACAAGAATTGGGAGTGAGGAAATGGGAAGGGCCTTCTCGAAATCCGTCATGTGCAACCGTGCTTCGGTTTCGGCGCTTGTCGCGGCATGTCTTTTTGCAATCCCGCAGGCGGCGTCTGCGCAGGAGGCGGGCGCCGACGGCTCCGCGCAGGAAAGCAGTGCGCCCAGCCCTTCCGAGATCATCGTCACCGGCTTTCGCGCCTCGCTGAATGCGGCGCTGGCCGATAAGCGCGTCGAAACCGCTGCGATCGACACCATCAAGGCCGAAGACCTCGGCAAGTTCCCCGATTCCAACCTGGCGGAATCGATGCAGCGCATTCCCGGCGTGGCGCTTCAGCGCGGGGACGGCGGTGAAGGCAAGAACATCTCGGTGCGCGGCCTCGGCGCCGATTTCACCCGCGTGCGCATCAACGGCATGGAAGCCGCCGCGCAGACCGGTGGTTCCGACATCTACGGCGCGGGCAACAACGGCCGCAGCTTCGACTTCAACGTCTTCCCCACCGAGATCTTCTCGGCCCTGACCGTGCGCAAGACGCCCTCGGCCGATGTCGAGGAAGGTTCGCTCGGCGCGACGGTGGACCTCAGCGCGCCCAAGCCGATGGACCAGAACAAGGACTTCGTGCTCTCTGCCACGGGCCGCGGCGTGTGGAACGAGCTATCCAAGAAGGTCGATCCGCGGGCTTCGGTGCTGGTCTCCAAGCAGTTCGGCGACAGCGGCTTCGGCATTCTCGGCTCGCTGGCCTACCAGAAGCGCCATACCCGCGAGGTCGGCTATTCGGCGGTGGATATCCTTTCCGCCAACCAGAACGGCATGTTCTGCTCGCCGCTCGGAGTGACGCCGCAGAATCCGGCGAACAGCGCGACTACCGGCGCCAGCGCCACCAACTGCTCCACCGGCAATCCGCGCACCAGTGATCCGGCCGCCTACCAGACCGTTTACGATGCCCGCCGCGACGATCTGCCGAACACGCCTGGCAGCGGCGCCTTCTTCCCGCGTATCCCGCGCTACCTGAATTCCGCGCAGACGCAGGAGCGCATCGGCGGCACCCTGACCCTGCAATACAAGCCCGACGACGATACCGATATCTCGCTGGACCTGCTCTATTCGCGCTTCAACGTCACGCGTGACGACAACTATATCGAGGCGATCTCGTTCGGCCGCTCGGCGTCGAACCAGGGCTATCCGATGATGTCGCTGAAGGACGTGCAGCTTTCCGACCTCGGCTCGGTGGAATATGCCCTGCTCGACGGCGTCGACGTACGCTCGGAAGGCCTGCACTCCAAGTATTCGACCACGTTCAAGCAGGCGAACCTCAATTTCATGCACCGGTTCAGCGACCGGTTGACCGTGGATGCCAAAGTCGGCCTCAACGAGTCGGTGTGGAAAGACAAGGTCCGCATGCAGTACTTCATGGATGCGCTCGATACCGACAACTTCTCGATCGACTATACCGGCGGTGGGCGCACCCCGGTGCTGGGCTTCGGCTTCGACGTGTCCGATCCGAACAACTTCCTCTATGGCCCGACGCCGGGCGCGGGTGTCGTCACCGGCGGTTTCAGTCTTCAGGGCAAACCGGCCAGCAATACGACCAAGGGCATGTTGGGCGAGTTCAACGCGCATTACGAGTTCTCCGACGCCTTCAAGCTTCACTTCGGCGGCCAGTTCCGTTCGAGCGAGTTCCAGCAGCGTTTCACGACCTACTACACCGCCGATACGCTGGTTCAGGCCCTGCCGGCGGGAACCTCGCTGGCCAGCCTGACGAAGCAGATCACCGGGGTGGACAGCCTCTGGGGCAACGGCGCGCCGTCGAGCTGGGCGACGCTGGACTGGCAGAAGCTGGCCGATACCTATAACCTCTTCGATGCGCGCACCTGCACCGGTTGCGGCGAGACCAATCCCGGTGTGAAGGAGCAGCAGAGCAGCGCCTTCGTGATGGGCACGTTCGATTTCTCCGATGCCGTGGGCTTCGGCCTGCGCGGCGACGTCGGCGTCCGCTATATCCACACCTGGCAGCGGTCCTCGGGCTTCATCAACTTGTCCGACCCGACTTCGCCTACCGGCCTTCAGGGACAGTATCGTTCCGTCTCGCGCAGCTATGACGACTGGCTGCCTTCCGCGAATATCGTGATCGAGCCGGTGCAGAACCTGCTGCTGCGCCTCTCGGCCGCCAAGGTGCTGTCGCGCCCGGCGCTGACCCAGCTCGTGCCGACGGTGGCGATCAATGCCGTGACCCGGTCGGGTTCGCTGGGCAACCCGCTGCTCGAACCGATCCGCGCCAATACTTTCGACGCGGCGGTGGAATGGTATTTCCGCCCGGGCTCGCTGCTTTCGGCGGCGTTCTTCTACAAGGACATCAAGACTTACGTGCAGAGCGTGAACGCGCTGGTGCCGTTCAACACGCTGGGCCTGCCGAACGAACTGCTTACCGGCAGCAACACCACGCCGGACGAACTGTTCAACATCGCCACGCCCACCAATACGCCGGGCGGTCCGCTCAAGGGCATCGAACTCAACGCCCAGATTCCGTTCAACTTCACGTCCGGCTTCATCAGCCACTTCGGTGTGCTGGCGAACTACACGCACGTGATGTCGAAGATCAATTACTGCCTCTCCAGCTCGGGCGGCGTCTGCACCGTTACCGTGAAGGACGACCTGGTCGGACTGTCGAAGGACACCGCTTCGGGCACCCTCTACTGGGAGAACGACAAGTTCTCGATCCGCGGCACGATCAACTATCGCGGTCCGTTCATTCGCGGCATTCCTGCCTCGCCCGGCAGCGATCTGGTGGGCAACCATGCGACCACGTTCGTCGATGCCTCGGCCTCGTACAACCTGACCGACAATGTGAAGCTGATCGTCGAGGGCACGAACCTCACCGACGAGCAGAACAGCCTCTACACCGACAGCCAGCGCCAGGACACGCTGTTCCAGACCCGTGTCGGCCGCACGATCTCGGCAGGTGTCAACGTGAAGTTCTGATCTTGCAAGGTACGGCGGGGCCCTCCCACGCCGGAACTGACGGCTCCCGGATCCTCCATCCGGGAGCCGCTTTTTCAGGCGCTTTCGAGAGCGGCGGCGCGCTTGCGGTCGATCCGCACCAGCGAGCCGTGGCGCGCACCCTGCGGCATGGCGAGGCGGTCGCCGACGTCCTGCCAATGCACCATGTCACGCGTGGATTTCGCGCCCCAGCGACCGTCGCGGTAGACGTCGTAATAGCAGATCAGGTCGGCCCCGATCCGTGTCGCCATCGGGCCTTCCACCCAGGACGGGGTGAACGGCGCGCCAAGCGGTGCGAACGGCCCCAGCGGGCTGCCCGCGGAGGCGGCGCGCAGCCACTTGCGCGGCGGGTTGACGGTCTCGTCCTTCACCACCAGCCAGAGGCTGCCGTCAGGTGCTTGCGCGAACGTTCCGTCGATCACGCTGAAGCCGGGGTCGTAAAGCACTTGCGGCGGGGCGAAGCTCTCGAAATCGGCGGTGGTGGTGTACCAGAGGCGGTGGTTGTAGCCCCCCTCCGATGTGCCGGCCGTCTCGGTGAAGCGGCCTTCTACCGTGCTCGACCAGAAAATCACGGTGCGGCGCGTGGCGGGATCGTAGATCGCCTCGGGCGCCCAGCAGTTGCGGGTGCCGGGGACGGAGGCCATGACCGGGATCGCGCGCTGCGGTGTCCAGTTCACGAAGTCGCGCGTGGTGGCATGGCCGATCGTCACGCCCTCCCACGCGGTGGTCCAGACGCAGTGCCACGGCGCGTCCAGCCCCTCCCCGCGCCACAGGAAGGGATCTCGCAGCAGCTTCTTTTCGCCCACTTGCGGCACCAGGAAAGGCTTTCCGCCGCCGAGCGTGCGGAAGGTGAAGCCGTCATCGCTGAGGGCCAGTTTCAGCCCGTCCGCCTCGCCCTTGCCGGTGCTGAAATAGGCGAACAGCAGCGGGCCTTCGGGGTCGGACGAAGCGATGCGCGTGGTGGCGCAGCCTGCAAGCGCGGCTCCGCCAAGACACAGCGCGCGCCGATCGAGGGTGAAGCTCACCGCCGCGCCTCCTTCGGCGGGGTAAGCCGGACATGGGTGGGGCTGTCGCGGTCTACGGTGATCACGCCGTCCTTCTCCTTCAGTTCCGCGATCTGGAGCACGCTGCGGCGGTTCCAGTCGGGGTTCGCTTTCGCCTCGTCCTCGCCGCCCTGATGCACGAAATAGACGATATAGGCCCGGTCGCCGGAGACGATCACGTCGGGATGCTGTCCCTTGGCGCGGTCGGTCGGCGCTTGCCCCGGAGTGGCGAGGATGTGGCCGGGCTGGGTGGTCCAGTGGTCGCCGTCATCGGAACGCATGACCAGCAGGCCCTTCCAGGCGTCGGAAACCAGCCACCAGCGGCCCTTCCAGCGGAATGCCTTGGGGCCTTCGCCGGGCGTGGTGGTCAGGCGGTCCTTCACCGTCCAGTGAACGAGGTCGGTGCTGTCCGCCGTGCGGATCGCCTTGCCCATGCGCTCGTCGTTGAAGAACAGGCGGTAGCCGCCCTTCGGCAGCGCGATCACGCTGGCGTCGATCACCCGGTCCGAACCGAGGTCGAGCTTCTCGCCGCAGGTCCATTGCTTGAGGTCCTTGCTGGTGAGGTGGACGATGAAGCGCGGGGCATTCCAGTCGCGGAACACGCCCGGCACGACCGTCAGCCACATGTGCCACTCGCCGTTGAAGCGCTCGATGTCGGGGGCCCAGAGCGTCGCGCCGGTGCAGCTTTCCGGGAGCGTCGCGGTGCCGCCGTAGCGCCAGTGCACGCCGTCCTGCGAGCGGGCGGTTCCGATTGCGGTGCCGTGGACCCAGCGGACGTCCTTCTCGTCTTCCATCGGCAGGTCGGCGCGGCGGTTGGTGTAGAACATCACCCATTCGCGCGTGGCCGGATCGTAGACCGTGCTGGGGTCGGCGGCGCCGTCATGCACCGGATCGCGGAACAAGGGCTTCGGGGCGACGTCGCTTGCGGAAGCGGTCGCGGCGGCGAGCAGGAGCAGCGAGGCGCCGATCATGCCGCCGTCTCCGCCGATGGACGATCTGGGCGCGAAAAAGTCCGGATGAATTTCAACATGTTCCGATGCATAGAATGACCTTTCGGGGAGAGTCCAATATGTCGAGTGATCGCCGTCAATTCCTGGGTTCGCTGAGTGCGTTGGCGGCTGTGCCGCTGCTGTCCGGTGGCGCGCTGGCAAAGGGTGGGGAGAGTGCGGGGACGGCCGAGCGCTTCCCGATCTGGCCCGGATCGCCGCCGGGGCTGCCCAAGGGCGGCGTAACAGAGGAGCGCGTGCTGCGCTCCAACAAGAGCAATCCCGACGATTTCGCCTGGCCGCACGTCGCCACGCCGATGCTGACGGTCTGCCCGGCTGCCAGGCCCACCGGCGCGGCGGTGCTGATGTTCCCCGGCGGGGGCTATGCGCGCGTGGCCATGGGCACCAGGCCGTCCGCAATCTCGCGCTGGTTTGCGGGGCAGGGGGTGACGGCCTTCGAACTGCTTTACCGCCTGCCGCATGATGGCTGGACCGGCGGGCCGGACACGCCCTTGCAGGACGCCCAGCGCGCCATGCGCGTGATCCGCGCCCATGCCGCGAAGTGGGGTGTCGATCCTGCCAACGTGGCGACGATCGGCTTTTCGGCGGGCGGGCACTTGTGCGGCAGTATCGCCAAGCGCTTTGCGGCCAAGGTCTATGATCCGGTCGACGCGGCCGATACGCAGGACGCCCGGCCCCTGGTGGCGGGCATGTTCTTCCCGGTGGTCAGTATGGTCCCGCCGCTGGCCCATGCCCAGTCGCGCAGCGAACTGCTGGGACCGAACCCGGGCGAGGACCTGTCGCGGCGCTACTCCGTGAACCTCGACGTTCCCGCGACGACGCCGCCGATCCTGCTCGGACATGCCGCGGACGATGCGGTGGTCGATTGCGGTAACAGCCTTGCCATGTTCGAGGGATGCCGGGCGGCGAAAATACCGTCCGAACTCTACGTGATCGAGAAGGGCGGCCATGGCGCCCCCCTGTTCGAGCCGGATGGCCGTGCGGGCCTCTGGCTGACGCGCTTCGCGCGTTTCGCGGCGCGGCATGGGTTGCGGATTCCCTCCGACGGGGCGTGAACGGCGAAACCTCACTCCAGACACTCCGGCGTCCCCGCGAAGGCGGGGGCGGCGAGAGCGTGGATGTGAGGGCCACTGGAAAGGAGCCATCGCGGCTCCTCAGCGTCCCGTCGCGAGCGGAACGATCCGAAAATTGCGAATACGCACGTGGCTCTTGGTCGTGCGCAGGGCGAACCAGCCCCGGCGGTATGGCGCGGCGTCGGTCATCGTGAAGAGCCGCTTTCCGCCGAAATCCACCGTCACTGTCGCGCCGTCGGCGGCAAGCCTCATGGGCACCCAGCGATTGGGCACCAGCAAGGCGGCCGGGTCTGCCCGGTCATGTTCGGGCAGGAGCGGGCGATTGCCCGGTTCGCCGGTATAGCGGCGCATGCGCGTGGTCGTGTTGCGGTTGCCGCCGATGCCCACATAGTAGGTCTTGAGCGTGTCGTAATCGGCGAAAGCCCCGCTGCGGGGACGCGCGAAGGGCGAACTGTCCGGCGCGGCCGGGTCGGTGGCCATCCAGAACGCATTGACGTCGCTCACCGCGTCGTTCGGCCCGCCTTCCGAAACCGCCATGACCTCATACTCGATGGCGACCGGGCCGGTGAGTTCCTTTCCCCACCACAGGGAAAGGCCTTCGGGCGTATCGATGTCCATCACGCCGCCGCGCACGGTAACGCGCGAGGGCGCCTCCGCCTCGACGCGCCAGTGCGTCAGGCCGTGGCGGAAGTCGTCGACCTGCGTACCCGCATTCGCTGCCGCCGGAAGCAGCGCAAGCACGACTGCGGCAGCGAGAGTCTTCATTCCAGCGCATCCCCGATCAGCGACAGGTTCACGGTCGCGGCGATGCCCCACTGCGCGGCGTCGTTGGTGGAGACTTCGGCGATTTCATCCACCGGCTTGAGCACGGCCGCGCCCGTCACCTTGTGCGCGCCGCGTGTTTGATCGCGACCCTCGCGGTCGCCCGCGCCGAAGAACTCGCCCCAGGCGCGTTTGACGAGTTCCGGCTTGCCGAGCTGCACCCCGGCATAGGCGGTATAGCGCGAGTGCGCCTGCGTCAGCGCGCGGCCCTTGCCCGATGCACCGGTGCGGGCGCGGAATTCCGCCTCGGGCGCGTTGTAGAGTTCGCAGTAGTCCAGCCAGACCTTGCGGAATGCCGGTTCGTCGAGCAGTTCCAGCAGTTCGGCAGTGATCTCGAACACGCCGAATACGCCATTGAGGTGGCTCATGTTGACGGTGTCGCCGGGGCTGACGAAGCGCCCGCTGGCAAGGTCGAAGGCGCCGCCGCCCGCCAGCCAACCCTTGGGCATGGCCGCGATCGAGCGCATGCCCGCCACGATGCGATCTCGCCAGCGGGTGTCGCGCGTGCGCTCCCACTCGGTAAGCCAGGCGCCCAGCATCGAACCCCAGACGGTGCCGAACTGCATGAACACCTGACCTTCGCGCAGCGGTTGCTCGGCCACGACCGCGCCGGTTCCGGCGGGCGGCTTGCTGGCGTCGGCGCGGTGCAGGACCTTGCGGCCGATATCCACGGTCTTCAGCGCCTGGTCGCTGTCCACCAGCGCGCGCATCAGGTCACCGCAGCGCTCGTCGGTGGTGAGGTAGTAGTAGAAGCGGCGATAGGCGGCGTTGGACACGCGCTGTTGTTTCGAGCTGTCGGCCCAGTGCTGCACGCCGTGGCGGGTGCCCAGGCCCTTGAACCGGCCCGAGTGATAGACGTCCACTTCGCCGGTATGGCGCGTCATCGCCTCGGCGAGGCGGAACACATCGGCGCGGGCCGTGCGCAGGAAGCCGTACCAGAGCCACATGTCGGTCGAAAGCTCGCTGTTGTCCCATGCGAAGCCGCCGATGTCGTAGCGCCAGACGTGCCGGTCGTTGTCATAGCTGTGCATGACGTCGCCGTAGTTCCAGAAACCGTACCAGCGGCGCTGCTCCACTTGCCCGATGTAGAAATCGAGCTCCTGCTTGGCGCGGGTCTCGATCTTGCCGCGCAAAGGCCCGCCGGAAGCGAGCGGGCTCCACGGCCCGAACAGTCCTGCCGAATGAACCCGCGCGACATTGGCGACCAGACGCGGCGGCGTGGCGAGGCCCATGCCCATTTCGGCAAGGCGCTCGCGTGGCGGTGTGGCAGGCAGCGCCCAGATGCGGAATTCGGTGGTGCGGGCGATCCCGGAAGCATCGCCCCAGCCCGGTTCGTAGTCCTCGTAAGTCACGTCCAGACCCAGGTTCTGGGCCTCGTAGCTCTCCATGCCCATGACATCGTGATAGAAGCGCAGGTCCATCGCCGGGGCGTCGGGGGCGTGATACCAGACGGTGAAGCGCGCGGTGTCGCCGGCGGCATCGGCGACGTCCAGGCCGACCGGGCAGCGCTGCCAGAAGTCGTGCATCCCGAAAGCGACGCCGCCCGACGGCCCGCCGACATAGCCGAGGCCGGGGGCGCGGCCCGCGGTATCGACGTCGATCCAGCCGCAGCCCGGCTTGGTGCGCTTGACGATGGAGAACCCATCGGAATTGGGCTGGCGCAGGCGGAAATCGCCCCATGCCGGGATATACGCGATGTTCTGGCGCACCGCTGCGCCCATCTGGTCGAGCGGGGGCGTCGCCTGCCCCGCCACTTGCGCATCGCGGAAGGCTTTGCCGGGGTCGCGGCGCAGGCCGGTCAGGGGGCGCACGGCTTCTCCCCAGAGACCGGCATTTTCCCCCGCGAAGCGGACATGGCGATCATGCAGCTTGTCGCGCATCGGCACCGCGCCTTCAAGGCCCAGCCCGCGAATGAAGCGCTTGGCCGGATCGCCGTCGAAGATCATCGAGTGGACCAGCCGCACGCTGTCCGACCCGGCGTGGAAATAGAGGCGGACGGAGAAGGGCATCCAGTCGCCCGCCCCGTCGCCTGCTGCGCTGCGATGGCGGCCGTCGAGCTTGATGACCGCGCGGATCGGGCCGCTCTGCTCGACCGTGGCGCTTTCGATCATGCCGGTCCAGCGGGCGAGCGTAGGGGCACCGTCCTCGTCGTCAGGGCGATCCTGCGCGCTGGCGAGCAGGCGCACCGATTGCAGCACTTCGGCCGAGCCGACACGCGCCGAGCGGATCAGGGCTTCGCCCGAACGGCCGAGGGTCCAGACGGTCTGGCCTACGGTGACGGTGATCGCATCGCCCGTCTCACGCACGAACAGCGTCTGCGCGGGCTTGCCGCTGCCGGGAACGACGCGCAATCCGTTGGCGCGGCCGCTGTTCGCGGGAAGGGCGTGCCCGGTCCACTTGATCGAGCCGTCCGGCCACCAGGCCATCGGCCAGGTCTGCACCGCCTCCCGCGTGCCGCCTGCGCCTTCGAGAACGTAGCCGCGCTTGTCGAACCGCGAGCCGCGCGGCCAGGGCTGCCCCCAGGACTGGCCTTCGTGTGCTGAGGGCGCGCTGCCGTCGAGCCAGACCACGTCGTCGTCCGGCGCGATGCCGGAACCCAGTGGCTCCTTCGCGGAAGACGGAGCGGCTTGGGCTCGCCCGGCCGTGAGGGCCATGGAACCGGCGACAGCGGATGTTGCCAGAGTTTGGGCCAGCATCTCGCGGCGGCTCCAGACCAGCTTGCTCATTGTCTCTCCCTTGGGTGCGGCGTCTCGTAGTGCGCCTTATGTGGGATGATATTTCATCATGTGGACCGAATCGTCAACCGGGATGGAATGTGATTTGCGTCTGCATTGGCCAATCGCCGCCTTGTTGAGCGCTGCGGTACCTTCATCCACAACGTCATCCTGAAACGAGTTCAGGATGACGTCAGGATATGGGACTAGGGGGCGCTTCTCACCGCTCCCCGTTCGGGCCTGCGCCCAAGTAGAAGCTCGTATGCGGCGGCTGGTTGTAGGCCGTGTTCTGCCACGCAACGCCGAGCCGATAGACCGGGTCCTGCATCAGCGTGACGAAACGGTGCTTCGTGGCATAGGGCGTCGTGTAGATGCGCAGTTCGCGGTTGTCGGCGCGGCGCCAGATCACTTCCTCGCGCCAGTCGCCGATAAGGTCTGCCTGGAGCGCCGGATTGGCCTTGGTGCCGTTGTTCGAGGCAAGTCCTTCGGGCGAGAGCAGCGTGTCGGACTTGCCGTTCTCCCAGTCCCACTTGGAGATCGTGGTGCCGTCCAGCAGTTCGCGCAGCAGGTCTCCGTCCCACCAGATCGCGAAGTTCATCTGGCGTGGGCGAGGACCGATCGGCTGGCCCTTGGTGTCGTAGAGACGATCGGAGTTGGCGGCCCAGAATTCGGCGCCGTAATGGCGTGGATCGATATCGGCGGCGACCCCGCGACCGGTGTCCTGTTCGGCGGGCGTGGTCCAGAGCACTTCGCCGGTGCGCGCGTCGAGCAGGGCGGAACCCAGCCCACCGTTGCTGCGAATATCCTCGAAGACGCCGAACTTTTCGAGACCCGGACGCGCCGGATCGAGATCGCTGACGTGCATGGTGTCGCCGTGGAACAGCGGCTTGGTCCAAAGGCCCTTGCCGTCGTCATCCACCGCCATCGAACCGTAGATCACCTCGTCGCGCCCGTCGCCGTCGACATCCGCGACCGAAAGCTGGTGGTTGCCGCGTCCGGCATAGTCCCCGTTGCCCGGCGCCGAGCTGTCGAACAGCCAGCGCTGCGTCAGCTTGCCGTCACGCCAGTCCCAGGCGGCCAGCGCGGTGCGGGCGTAGTAGCCGCGCCCGAAGACCATGCTCGGCAATTTCCCGTCGAGATAGGCGACGCCCGCAAGATAGCGGTCCGAGCGATTGGCGTAGCCGTCGCCCCAGGTCGCGGCGAGTTGCTCCGGCGTCGGATTACCGCCGGGATAGCGCGGCGGATCGTAGGGCGCGGTGGCGAGCGCCTTGCCGGTCAGGCCCTCGAACACAGTGAGATATTCCGGCCCCTTGACGATGCGGCCCTGCATCGGCGCGACCTTGGTGCCGTCCGGCAGGACCTTGGCGCCGGTACGGTCCTGTTGCGGTACTTCGCCGCCGCTGCTGCGCCAGTCGGCGGAGGCATCGCCGATCACCTTGCCGGTGCCGTCGACCGTGCCGTCTGCCGTCTTCATGGCGACTTCGGCGCGGCCGTCGCCGTCGAAGTCGAAGACCAGGAACTGCGTGTAATGCGCCCCGGCGCGGATATTGCGCCCGAGATCGATACGCCAGAGCCGCGTGCCGTCGAGGCGATAGGCATCGAGGAAGACGTTGCCGGTATAGCCGGTATGGGCATTGTCGTGACTGTTGGTGGGGTCCCACTTGAGCAGGATCTCGTACTGACCGTCCCCGTCGAGATCGCCCACGCTGGCGTCGTTGGCGGTGTAGGAATAGGCCTCCCCGGCTGGCGTCACGCCATCCGCAGGCGGTTCGAGCGGGATCGACAGGTAGCCCTTGTCCCATAGCATGGCATTCTTTGGGCCGGCGCGATCGCCGATGCGTTCGACGGCATAGCGACTTGTCGCGGTTCCGGATGTGTCGACGAACGTGGTCGCCTCGCCTGGCTTGGTGACGTGCAGCGCCTTGCCGTCGCGCAGGACGCGGAAGCGCGCATTCTTCGGATCACTTGCCAGAAAACGCCAGTCCACGAGGATGCCGCCATCCTTCGCGGGCACGGCCACGGCGCCACGATCGAGGGCTTCGGCCGCCATGCGGCCAGTTGTATTCGGGGCCGAATTGGCGGCCGGAGTCGCAGCCGGTGCGGGCTGGGCGAAAGCAAGAAAGGGCAGCGGCGCCGCGAGCAGCGCGAAAGCGCGGATTTTGGCCGTCATGGGCATCTTTCTCCCGAGGTGGAACCGGTATGGTCCAAATTATAGCATTGCATCCCACATATCGGTTCAATAAGTGTCCGTCTAGAAACTGATTCGATCGGTGACCGGAAAACCGGACAGACAGTATCGACAGGGCTAGAAGAGGGGATAGGATATGCGCAAGCATACCGTTGGAAATACGCGAAATTCATCGATTTCAAAGTATTCGCGCCGCGCTTTTTCAGGGGTCTCGGCATTGGCTTTGGCGGGATCTCTCGCGGTTTCCTTCCCCGCAGTTGCTCAGACTAATTCGGATGCGGAAGGCCAATCGGGCGAAGAACAGGCGCCTTCCCGCATCGACGACAAGACCGCCGAAAAAGTGATCACGACCGCCAACGACATCGTCGTCGTCGGCACCCGCGCCTCGCTGCAGTCGGCGATCAACCGCAAGAAGCAGGCAAGCACCGTCGTCGATTCGATCGTGGCCGACGACATCGCCAGCTTCCCGGACAAGAACATCGGCGACTCGCTGGCGCGCATTACCGGCGTCCAACTCAGCCGCGATTTCGGCGAGGGGACAGCCGTTTCCATTCGCGGCGTCGAGCCCGATCTCAACCGTGTCGAGATCAACGGTGTCAGCCAGGTCAGCGCCACGGGTTCTCGCGCCGGCGATTTTCGTGAACTGGCAACCGAACTCGTCAAGTCGATCGATGTCTACAAGGGATATGCGGTCGATCTGACCGAAGGCGGTATCGGCGGCACCGTGCGGGTCGAAACGCGCAAGCCTTTGGACTTGCAGAAGCCCCTCATGACCGGCGTCGTATCCTATCAGAACCTCGATACGGCCGAGACCTGGAAGCCGCGTGTCACGTTCGTTGCCGGCACGCCGAAATTCCTGATCGACGGCCTGGGCGTCCTGGTGAACGTCACGTATAGCGACGTGGATACCCGGCAGGATTATATCAGCAACACGAACTGGTCTCGACTGGCGGACTTCGATCACTCGACAGAAAAGACCGTCGCAAACCCGCTCTACAACAATTACTCGACGTATGAGAGCTGTGCCGGTGTCGGCGGCGCGACCACGGCGGCGGCTACCGCCAATCGCCTGGCCTGCGAAACCCAGTTCTTCGATTGGGCGCCGACCGTTCCGCGCTATCGCAGCTGGGTTCGCAACGACAAGCGCATCTCCGGCGATCTGGCTCTGCAATACCAGGTTGCCCCCAATTTCCGCGCATACGGTCAGGTGCAGATCAACAAGCGTAACCAGAACCTTCAGGACACGAACTATTCGGTCGATCTGGGCCGCATAGAGCGCTTCAATCTCGATCCCGCACTGGCGGCCGGGGCGAACGGTGCAACCTCGCGACCGAGAGTGCAGCTCGGAACCTCGACGGTGAATGAGAACCATGTCGTCACGAGCCTCGTCACAGCTCTCAACGCCGTGAATATCGGCACGGCGGCCAATCCCAACTGGAATGGCGCCGCCAACATTATTGGCGTGCAACGGCGCGACTTCAGTTACGATCAGGATTCGAAGTACTTTACCGGAGGGTTCAACTGGGAACTTAACCGCCTCAGGATCGACTTCCTGGGATCCCATGCCAAGGCGACGACCGTTTCCGAAAGCAACCTGATCTCGCTGGGCACCAGTGTGGCGGGGATTACCGTAGACCGCAACAATGCCCAGGGCATCCCGGCATTTTCCTTCCCCTCCAATTTCGACCCTGCCGATCCTTCCGTATACGCGGATTTCACGCGGACGGGGGCTAATGGCCAGGTCCTGCCGGTCTATGGTCCCGCACTCCAGTATCGTCCCTCGCAGGCGAGCAACTCGGAAGACCAGCTCAAGTTCGATGCGGACTGGGAAATCGATCATCCGATCGTCAGCAAGATCGAGTTCGGCATGCAGGCCCGGCGGCAGAAATACGTCAGCTATCAGGGCGGCGGTACGCGTCTGATCGATCCTGCCACGGGAACCTACCAGTCGAGTGCCAACGTATCCTACACGACTGTCATCCAGAACAATCCGGCGCAGGCCCAGAACGGGAATACCTGGTACATCACGCCGGCGCAGTATCAGGCCTTGATCTCGTCGCTCGGGGGGACCCTCGGCGGCGCGCCGCTGTTCAGCGGACTGAAGAACGCGCCTTCGGGCATGCCGTCCAACATCGCCTTCCCGAACTTTGATGCCGACGTGTTGTCACAGTACTATGACCTGTCGGGCTTCGACCAGGATCTCGTCCGTACCGCAAATGGACTGTCGCAGATTCCGAATTACCTCATCAAGGAAACTGTGCTTTCCGGCTACATCATGGCCGATATCGACACGGAAGTCTTCGGCATGCGCCTGACGGGTAACGCCGGTCTGCGCTGGACGCAGACCAAGGATACCGGTCTCGGCACCAATATCAGCCGCGTGACCCGGTTGAACGCCACGGGTGGCACTGAAACCGTCACGATTTCGGCCCAGGAAGCACGGCTGACCAACACGTACACGGACTTCCTGCCCGCCTTCAACGCGAACCTGGCCATCACGCCCGATCTCTCGTTGCGCGCCAATTATGCCAAGAACCTGGCTAGACCGCGCCCGACCGATCTCGTGCCCAACATCAACTGCCTGGATGACCAGACCTTGACCGGCATTGATGATACCTGCTCGGCGGGCAACCCGGACCTCAAGCCCTACCGTGCGGATCAGTGGGAAGTGAACCTGGCCTGGTATCCGAATGCCGACACGATGCTCAGCCTCGGGTATTACAAGAAATACGAATCCAGCTTCGTGATCCCGAATGTCACGCGCAGCGGGGTCGACCTCTTCCATGACGGCACGACTTATACGGTACGTCAGGCGGTCAATGGTTTCGGGGCATTGCTGGATGGGATCGAGGCGAGCGCCCAGACCGTCTTCACCTTCCTGCCGCAACCGTTCGACGGTCTCGGTCTCACCGGAAACGTCACCTATGCCCGCGCGATCCGGACGAACCTGACCAACAGCGCCACGGGTGAGGAACTCAAGCAATACCCCGGTCTTTCCAAGTATACCTATAATGCCAGTGTTTTCTACGACAAGGGCTTCCTGAATGCCCGCCTGAGCTACAACTATCGTTCCAGCTGGCTCGATACGGTGCTGAGCGCCACGAACGGGAACAATCCGCTTTATCGTAAGGCCGAGGGCTATCTCGATGGCAAGGTGACGCTGCGCTTCCCGAAGTATCACTTTAATGTGTTCTTCGAGATGCAGAATATCGCCAAGGAATATTCGAAGATCTACATCAACAAGGATATGCCGGTGGATCTCTATTATCCCGGCCGTCGCATGTTCATCGGACTTCAGGCCAAGCTCTGATCCGAATGGCAAGGGAGAGCGGGAACTCTCCCTTGCGCCTGCCGCCTCCATCGCTTGCGACCCGGCGGATCGGCGGCAGGATGGGACCCGGACAGATGCGGCAACCTCCAGCCGCGTCTGTCCGGGTTTTTGCTTTAGAACGCGGTGCGCAGGCCGAACACGAAGTTGCGTCCGCGCAGCGGCGAGGCGTCCTTCACGAAGGAGGCGTGGTTGAGCGCGAACGAGTTCGTGAGGTTGGTGCCCCGCGCGAAGAGTTCGGCCCAGCGGTCGGTGCCGAGGTCGAGCTTGTAGGACAGCGTCAGGTTCAGCATGTCGTAGCCCGGCGTTTCGGTTTCGAAATCGGCGATCCGGTCCTGCTTGAACGTGCGGTAGTATTCCGCTTCCGCCGTGAACGGTCCGCTCGCGGCATCGACGCGGGTGCCCAGGCGGCCCGGCGGGATGCGGGGCAGGTTTCCGAGATCGTTCTTCAGCTTGGCGCGGACATAATCGCCGAAGAGCGCGACGCCCAGCTGCGGGATCACCTGATGGCGAACCTCGCCGTCCACGCCGGTGAAGGTGGCATCGGCCGCAACGTAATGGATCAGGCGGAAGTCCTCGTATTGGTCGAGGGTCTGGCCGTAGATGTAGTTGTCCACCTTCTGGTGATAGGCGCCCACGGTGAACGTCGTCGCGCCGCTGGTCTTGCGGAAGGTCAGGTTGATCGACTTGCCGGTTTCGAGGCGGTTCTCAGTCGATGCCATGCCTTCGAAGGTACGGCCGGTCACCATGCCGATTTCGTAGGTGTTCGAGGCGAAGTGCGGGCCGAAGGCGTAGAGTTCCTGCACGTTCGGCGCGCGCTGCGAGCGGGCTAGCGACAGGGCCAACGAGTAGCCGTCCGCCACCTTCCACAGTGCCGAGGCCGAGACCGAGAAGGGATCGTGCGAGGTCGTCGGCATGAACGCCGTCAGCGAGGTTTGCGGACGGATGCGCTGCCATTCCTGGCGGACGGCTGCCTCGATGCGGACGGGACCGAACTCGCGGCTTTCATGGAGGAACAGCGCGGTATTGCTGATGTCGAACGGCGTGTAGGTGGTCACGTCGTCCTTGATCACCGAGTGAATGCCGCTGAACTTGCTGTCCGAGTGCTGGACGCCGAAGACGCCGCGGAAGCCGGCGACGGCCTTGTGGGTCAGTTCGAAGCGCAAGTCGAACGCCTTGTTGCGATAGGCGGTGGCGACTTCGTCGTGCTCGATCTCGTCGTGGCGGTAGTTGGTGTGCGCCATGCGGAACCGGACGCGCTCGAAGCCGGGCAGGGGATCGCGATATTCGCTGCGAATGTCGAAACGCTCGCTGCGCATCTTCACGAAGATGTTTTCCTCTTCGTGCTCATGATCGTGGCCTTCCTCGCCATGGTCATGGTCGTCGTGATCGTCGTGCGATCCGCAGTGAAGGCTGGGGCCGTGGGTGTGGCAGCTTTCGTATTCGTGGCTGTGGCCGGGGAGGCCGTACCGGCCGGTCACGCGCGTATAGGCGACGCCGAGATAGCCGTCCGCACCGACCCACGAGCCGCCCGCCGTGAAGGTCGAGCTTTCGTTCCACGATCCGGGCACGCGCTTTTCGCCGAAAGCACCGGGCACGCGGTAGTCGTCAGCCTCGCGGTGCGCGCCTTCGAGGCGCAGGGCCAGCGCGCCGCTGCCTACGGTGACGCCGCCGACCACCGATCGCTCGTCGTCGCCGGTGCCGAGCCGGGCTTCACCTGCGCCGGAAATGCCGTTCGCGGGAATTTCGGTCGGGATCTTGGTGTCGAGCAGGTTCACCGCGCCGCCGATCGCGCCGCCGCCGTAAAGCAGGGCCGCCGGGCCGCGCAGCACTTCAATACCGCGCAGGAGCAGCGGTTCGCCGGTGATGGCATGGTCGGCGGAGATGCCCGAGGCGTCCTGCACATTGGTGCTGTCCGACAGAACCTGCACGCGCGGAGAGGTTTGGCCGCGGATCACCGGACGGCTGGCACCGCCGCCGAAGTTGTCGAAGTGGATACCGGGCTGGCCGGCCAGCGTCTCGCCGAGGGTGCCCTGGCGGCGGTGGGCGAGTTCGTCGCCGGAGAGGGTCACGACCGGGGTGGCCGTTTCGTCGGCGCGCTCTTCCAGCGGTGCGGAAGTGACGAGGATCTCACGCGATTCCGGGGCGGGCGCCTCGGCGAAAGCGGTAGCCGGGATCAGGGCGAGCAGGGAAACGGCGGATCGGTGCAGGATGCGGACGGACAAGAAAACCCCCTGAATTGTAAAGGAGGTTCCGTTTAGTGTGATGTGATAACATTACACAACAGGGTGAGTGCCCTGTTATCAATATGTTACAATCTGGAAATCTCGGAGGCGATAATCAGCCCGCGCTGCTCGGCGCATCGTCGTCCTTCGCGGTGGCGAGTTCCGGGGCAGGGGCGCTGCTGCCGTAAATGAAACCGAACGTGGGATTTTCGCGCGAGCCGAGCGAATGGCTCGGGCCGTACCACACGCGTACGTTGCTCCAGTCGCCTGCTTCCGAGACGTCTTCCGCCAGGGCGTTGTGTTCGATCATTCCGGGGCCGGACCAGTTGGCATGGTCGAGCATGACATGGCGGGAATCCACGACTTCGCGGATCATCGCGACATGGCCGTAGGGCATCGCGCCGGTGGACTTGAACACCAGAACCGAACCCGGCTCAGGCATATGGCCGCGCTTGTAGGTGCCCTTGGCCTGGTCCCACCAGGTCGCCGCATTGCCGTGAATGCCGATCCCGGACTGCGCGCGGGCGTAAGGCACGCACTGCAGATGCTGGGCCAGTGCTGGCGTGGCAAAGGCCTGAAGAGCGAGGGAAAGGATGGTGGCTGCGACCAGGGAAACCTTTTTCATGGAGAGACGTTATAACGTCTCTGTCTTCCGAAGGTAGCCCGGTCCCGGCGTTGTGATCGCACGGGACGCACCGTTCGTCGCGGTGGCTGGAACCGCTTCGGCTGGGCGGCGCTTAGCCGCTTCCGATCGAGTCGATAACCAGCACGAGCCGGGATTCGCCCGAGTCTGCGATGGGCGGAGACCGGTGCAGGACGGACGGTTCGGGCTGGAGCAAGCGGCCCTTGAACAGGCCGACGGCACCGGAGCGCATTTCGTTGATGGTCTGATCGCCGGGGTCATCGGCCCGCTGCCACTGGGTTCCGGGACCGCGATAGGTCGTGATCGTTCGCAATGTCACGAAGTCCGCATGGAACTTGCTGCAGGCATCGGTCTCGACCACTTCCAGCCTGATTCTGACGCGGCGCTCGCCGAGAAGAACGGTGTGGCGCATCGCCAGCGCGGCGATGTCGGCGCAGAGCAGCGGGCTTTCCGGATAGCCGCTGTCCCGCTGCAAGGTGCTGAGTTGCATGTCCGTATCACCGGCATCGCAAGCGAGCAGCAGGTCGTCGATGCTGTCGAGGTCCAGCCCCGCAACTTCCCGGACCAGTGCCGGATCGAGATCGCGCTCCCAGATGGCGAGATCGATTCCGTCGCTGGCGATTTCCCGCAGAACCTCGGGGTGGGGGCCGGTGGCCACAGTGACGGGTGGAAGCGTAGCGCAGTCTTTTTTCACGGAGAGGCCTTTTCAACGGGGAAAGCATCGCCATGTAATGTTGTAACATCACTCAATCAAGCAGGAGCCGATTTCGATGAGCGAGCGTTGCGAACCCCGGAGCCACATCGTCAGCATCCGGGGGCGCCTTCTGGCCGATATCGTGGAATCGACGGCGATATCCGCGTCCACGCTCTGCATGGTGCACTGTCTTGCCCTGCCGCTCCTGCTGTTTCTCCTGCCCGGCCTGCTCGGGGCTTTCTTCCAGTCGGAGGTGTTCCACCTGGCGGCGCTCGGGCTGGTGGCACCGGCGGCGCTGATGGCATTTGTGCTCGGCTATCGGCGGCATGGCGGGGCGGGGCCGGTCTTGCTCGGCACGGCGGGGATCGCCTGCCTCGTGCTGGCGCTTCTCCATGCCGATCTGCCGTTGGGAGAGACCGGGCTGACGGTGATCGGCAGCCTTCTGTTGGTAGCCGGTCACGCCTGGAACTGGCGCAAGCGGCTGGGCTGCGCTTAATCCTCCAGGATCAGGCTATGGTCTCTGGTGTCGCGCATGCGGATGTAGACGACCAGCGAGATGGCGATCATCACCGAAACGTAGATGTAGAAGGCGTGCTCGATTCCGGCCTGCTTGAACCACAGGGCCACGAACTCGGCGGTGCCGCCAAACAGCGTGTTGGCGAGTGCATAGGGCAGGGCGACGCCCAGCGCGCGGATATGGGCGGGGAACAGCTCCGCCTTCACCACCGCGTTGATCGAGGTATAGCCGGTCACGATCACCAGTCCCGCCATGACCAGCGCTCCGGCCACGAGCGGGTCTCGGGTCGTCGCCAGGGTGGCGAAGATAGGGTAAGTGCAGAGCACGCCGAACAGCCCGAAGCCCACCATCAGCGGCTTGCGACCCACCCTATCCGATAGCGCGCCCGCCAGCGGCTGGAGCAGCATGAACAGGAACAGCGTCACCCCGTTGATCTCGGAGGCGGTCTCGCGGCTCAGCCCGCTGGTGTTGACCAGGAACTTCTGCATGTAGATCGAATAGGCATAGAAGGCGATCGTGCCGCCTGCCGTCAGTAGCATGACCGTCAGCGTCTCGCGCGGGTGGCGGCGGATCAGTTCGAGGAAGCCCGATTGCGGGGCGCCTTCAGCGCGCGCTTTTTGGAAGCTGTGGGTCTCGGCCATGCCCCGGCGCAGGCGGAACACCAGGATCGCCAGTGCGCCGCCGATCACGAAGGGAATGCGCCAGCCCCAGGCGTCGAGCTGGGCCTCGGTCAACAGTGCCTGGAGCACCAGCAGCACGCAGATCGCCACCAGTTGTCCGGCGATCAGGGTGACGTACTGGAAGCTGGAATAGAAGCCGCGCCGCTCGCGGCCCGCCATTTCCGAAAGATACGTGGCACTGGCGCCGTACTCGCCGCCGATGGAAAGCCCTTGCATCAGCCGGGCCAGCACCAGCAGCAGCGGCGCGCCGATGCCGATCGACTGGTAGGAAGGCGTCACCGCGATCAGCAGCGATCCCGCGCACATCAGTGCGACCGAGAGCGTCAGCCCGCTCTTGCGGCCCTTGCGGTCGGCATAGATGCCCATGAGCCAGGCACCCACCGGACGCATCAGGAAGCCCACGGCGAAGATCGCCGCAGCGCTCAGCAACTGGGCGGTGCGGTCCTCGTCCGGGAAGAAGTGCGGCGCGAAATAGAGGGTAAAGGCGGAATAGGCGTACCAGTCGTACCATTCCACGAGATTGCCGGTGGAGCCTGCGACGATGGCCTTCAGCCGCTGTCGCCGGTCGGGTGCGGTGGGGGCCGGGAAAGGCGCCGGGACAGTCGACATCGCAGTTACGCCTTCTCTTGGCCGTCGGAAGAAGCGGAGAGGTATGGGAATTGCTTCGGCAGGTCCAGCGCAGGCGACGGGCAGCGGACCGGGTGCGGCTATCCCCGCGCCCGGTCCAGCGCTTTCACGGCCTCGGCGAGCTGGGCAAAGGTGTAAGGCTTGTTGAGCAGGAAGGCAGGCTCGTGCGGCAGGTCCCAGTGGCCGCCGCTGGCGATGGCGAAAGGCACGGCCCGCGCGCCGAGTTCGGCCAGGATCGGATCGGCGCGCTCACCCGCCAGGTTCATGTCGATCACCGCCACATCGAAGGCGCCCTCGCGGCTGGCCTCCAGCGCGTCGCCCAGCGTGGCGTGCGGGCCCACGACCTGGCAGCCGAGATCGTCCAGCATCTCCTCCAGCAGCATGGCCACCAGCACTTCGTCCTCGGCGACCAGTACGCGCAGCCCCTCCATGGAATTTCCCTCGGTCATGCGCTCAATCCTCGATGCTCTCGCGAATCCGCTTCGCCAGCGCATCCATGGCGAAGGGCTTGGTTATCATCGCCATTCCCGGTTCGAGAAATCCCGCGGCGAGGGCGGCGTTTTCGGCATAGCCGGTCATGAACAGGACCTTGAGGCCGGGCCGGGCGGAGCGGCCGCCGTCGGCCACCTGGCGGCCGTTGAGCCCGGGAAGGCCGATATCGGTGATGAGCAGGTCGATGCGGCGGCCGGATTGCAGGATTTCGAGGCCGGATGGACCGTCCACCGCCTCGATCGCGGTGTAGCCCAGTTCGTCCAGTACTTCGATGATGAGCCCGCGCACGACGGATTCGTCCTCGACCACCAGCACCACTTCGCCTGCGACCGCTTCCGGCAGATGGCGGCTTTCGTCCTCGCCGTCTTCCCGGTCCTCGGCGCCGCGATGGCGGGGCAGGAAGAGCTTGACGCTGGTGCCCGTGCCTTCCTCGGAATAGATCCGGGCATAGCCTTCCGACTGCCGCGCGAAGCCGTAGATCATCGAGAGGCCGAGCCCGGTTCCCTGTCCCATCGGCTTGGTGGTGAAGAACGGTTCGAAGGCGCGGCTAACCACCTCGCGGCTCATGCCGACGCCGGTGTCGCTGATGGCGATGCAGACATAATGGCCGGGGCGCAGGTCGCGCTGCTGGGCGACGTAGTGGTCGTCGAGATGGGCGTTGCAGGTCTCGATCGTCAGCTTGCCGCCGTCCGGCATGGAATCGCGGGCATTGATGACGAGGTTGAGGATCGCGTTTTCGAGTTGGTTCGGATCGCAGCGGGTCTGCCAGAGCCCGCCGGAGAGCACGAATTCGGGGGCGATATGCTCGCCCAGGGTCCGCCGCAGCAGGTCCTCCATTGAGGCGATCAGCGGATTGGCGCGGACCGGACGCGGATCGAGCGGCTGGCGGCGGGAGAAGGCGAGCAGGCGGTGGGTAAGCGAGGCGGCGCGATCCGCCGACGTGCGGGCGCCCTGAAGCCAGCGTTCGAGGTCGGCAGTGCGGCCCTGTTCGAGGCGGTTGTGCATCACGTCGAGGCTGCCGGTGATGCCTTGCAGCAGGTTGTTGAAATCGTGGGCGATGCCGCCGGTGAGCTGGCCCACCGCTTCCATCTTCTGGCTTTGGCGCAGGGCGTCCTCGACGGCGCGCTGTTCGGTCACGTCGCGGCCGACGGCGTGGATGCGGTCGCCGTCCGGCACGGCGGTCCAGGCGATCAGGCGATAGTCGCCGCCACGCGTGCGATGGCGGTTCTCGAAGGCCACGGTCTCGGTATCGGCGCTGACACTGTCGCTCACACTGGCGACCATGCGCCCGAGCGCCGAGGCGGTCACTGCGCGGTCGTCGGGGTGGATGAAGGCGGCGATGCGGCGGCCGAGCATCTCGCCCTCGTGCCAGCCGAGCAGGCGTTCGGCAGAGGGATTGACTGCCGTGATCATGCCCGAATGGTCGCAGACCAGCATGAGATCGCGGCTGATCGACCAGAGCCGGTCGCGGTCCTGGGCATAGGCGGCTTCGGCCTGCTTCTGGGCCTCGATCTCGGTATTGGTGCCGATCCAGGCGCTGATTTCGCCGCTCAGATCGACCAGCGGCAGTGCGCGGGAGAGGTGCCAACGATAGCCGCCATGGGCATCGAGCAGGCGGAACTCGGTTTCGAAGACATGGCCGGTTGCCACCGAGCGTGCCCATTTTTCCTGCGTCTCGGTGCGGTCGTCGGGGTGGATCGCTTCGGTCCAGCCTTCACTCCCCAGGCTCTGCCGGGAGCGGCCGGTGTAGATGTAGACGCGGTCGTTGATCCAGTCGATCCGGCCGTCTGCGCGGGCGGTCCAGACCTGGTTCGGCATGTTCTGGGCAAGGGTACTGAATTGCGCCTCGCTCTTTTCCAGCGCGCGCTGGATGCGGCGGCGGTCAGTCACGTCCTGCACCACGCCGATCATCCGGGCAGGGCGCCCGTTCGCGTCGTATTCGAAATCGGCTTTGCGCGCGATCACGCGCTCTTCGCCGTCGTCGGCGCGGCGAATGCGGTATTCGACATCGAGCTGGGTGTTTCCCTGCTTCCGCCGCGACTGCGTGGAGACCAGGGGATAGTCTTCCTTGACGACCAGTTGTTCGATCCGATCGGTTGTCGGGGCGCCGCCCGGTTCCTGGGCCGGATCGATGCCGTAGATGCGCCAGAATTCCTCGGTGCCGTCGATGCTGTTCGCCGGAATATCGATCGAGAACAACCCGACGCCGCCTGCCCGCTGGGCGCGACGGAGCCGTTCCTCGCTCTGGTCGAGGGCTTCCTTTGCGCGGTGCTCGGGCGTGCGGTCGCGCATGAGCTTGACGAAGCCGATCGCCTCCCCCGCGGCATCGCGCAGCGGCGTCATTTCGCTGAGACCCCAGAAGCGTTCCCCGGACTTGCGCAAGTGCCAGCGTGCGTCATGGGCGCGGCCGGTGTCCAGCGCCTCGCGGCGCTTGGCAGCGGGGCGGCCGAGATCGCGGTCTTCGGGGGTAAAGAACGTGGCCATCGGCTGGCCGAGCATTTCCGCCTCGCTCCACCCCAGCATCGCGGAGGCACCGGCGTTCCAGAGCGTGATCCGGCCCTCCGGATCGGTGGCGACGATGCCGTAGTCGATCGCGCTGTCGAGGATCTGGCGGTTGAACGCCTCCCGCTCGCGCAGCTGTCCTTCGGCGCCGACCCGCTGGACATGCGCCCAGGACCGCTCGGTCACTTCGCGGATCACGCCGAGTTCGTAATCGCTCCAGGCATGGGCGTCGCGGTCGTGGATCGCCATCAGGGCGGTGAGGCGGCCTTCCTTGACCAGCGGCATGCAGATCGTGGCGATGACGCCGATCGCCTGGAAGGTCCGCGCCTCTTCCGGCGGCAGTTCGCGGCGGTTGTCGGCAATGATCAGGGGGCGTCCGGCGTTGAGTTCACTCACCGCCCGTTCGCCGAAATTGGCGAGGCTGTAGTGCCCCATGATCGAGGAGAGGTCCGGTGCGTGCCAGTCGCCTCTTATGGTGAAGCCGTCGCAATCGGCGTCCATGTCGGCATAGGCGCAGTGCGAGACGCCGAGGTGCTCGGCGGTCATCCGCGCGGTGATCGCCAGGATCTGGTCCGCGCCGGGGCAGTCACGCACCGCGCGACCGAGATCGTCGAGGAAGCGCAGCCGGGTCTCGCTTTGCTGCAGAGCCTGGCGGGCGGCATGGGCTTCGGTCGTTTCGATCACCACGGCGATCACGCCCGCGGGCCTGCCGTCGTCGCCCGGTACAGGCGAGTAGTCGAGGTTCAGCCGGACCTGTTCGGGGTGGCCGTCGCGGTGCAGGGTTAGGACATGGTCGCGATAGCTGAGGGTGTCGCCGGAGAGGCCGACCTTCATGACATTGTCGTTGAAGTCGGCCACTTCGTCCCAGCCTTCGCGGACGTTCGAGCCGAGCAGGCGGCTGTCGCGCGCTCCGGCAAAACGAGAGTAGGCATCGTTGTAGAGCATCACGCCCTGCTCGCCCCAGAGCAGGACGAGCGGCACCGGCGAAGGCAGCATGAACCCCAGAGTCTGCTTCAGGCTGGCAGGCCAGGCCCCGATCGGGCCGAGCGGGGTTGCGGACCAGTCGAACACGGCAATGCGGCTCGCGAGATCCCCGCCGCAGGACAGAAACCCCTCGGCATTGCCCGCCATGCCCTTCATCGACCCCATCTCCTGTGCGCCCACCCGTTAACGCCCGCGCCGTTTCATTCCGCCTCGTGCCTGCTACCCCGCTGACCGGCATAGCCGAGGCAGTTGCGATGGGCAAAACACGCCTGCCGGTTCGCGGTTCCCGGATTGGTACATTTCAATGAGATCGCGGTTATGCCGCTGCGCTTTGGGCAGGTTCTTCCAGCAAGGCGGGGGAGGGGAGGTGGTTTCGCGCGGACGCTACGTGAAGGGCTTAGACTGCCGAAGCGGAGCCAATCCAGACTTGCGTGCTGCGGCGGTGGCCTTGCGTCGTATCGGGTCCACCGCCTTTGCTTCATGCCATGTCGTAGCTCCCATCGGTCGTTCAGAAGTCCTTCGACACGCGCACCGTCACTCGACCGTCGCGTTGGTTTGAGGCGCCGCGCAGGCCGAGTTCCATGTCGAATACCCAGGTCGAGAGGGTGTAGAGGCCGCCGCCTAGCGCGACCTCATACTGGTCGCGGGTCCAGCCATCGGTGCGGATGCCGTAGAACGCCTGCCCTGGGATGTCGGCGTAGTCGAGGAACTGGGCGCTCGAGTCCTGGAACTCATGCGACCATTCGAGGCGCACACGGGGGCGGAAGCTGCCGATCAGCAGGCGCTTGTCGAGTTCGAAGCG
>PJTY01000219.1_pt1 | contig 37377 bp, 40 predicted proteins | sample 1512121 | NCBI WGS metagenome assembly PJTY01 (sample SAMN08177680, study PRJNA422409) | Soil metagenome, whole genome shotgun sequencing project. | isolation source: Soil enriched (2) on filter paper: alkali lignin treatment | place: USA: Madison | collected 2015-01-15 | reverse complement strand
GGTGCAGATGGCGCCGCCCTTTTTCGTGAGTTACTCGGGCTTGGCGGCCTTGGCCTTCTCATCCTTCTCAAGCTGCGACTCTGAAACGCCGAGCAGCTTGGCCAGACGCGCCTTTTCGCTCTTCGAGAGGTCGGAGTAGTTGCGCGGCTCCGGCAGCGTGGCGCTGGCGGCCTTCACCTTTTCGACGATGGCGGGCATCTGCTCCATCAGCTTGGGCACGAAGCCCTGCATCTTCGACATCACTTCCGGCGACATCATGATGAGATAGGAATCGGCGGCATAGGCCTTGCCGGTCGGCGTCGCGAAGAAAGCGTTGAGTTCGCCGAGCTGGGCGGCGGTATATTTGCCCGCATAGGCCTGGGTCAGGCCGTCGCGGATATCGGGTTCCACCTGGGTCATCAGCGGGATCATCTCGCCCATCATCGTGCGGGTGGAGATCTGCATGCGCTGCTTGAAGGCCGGATCGTAGATTTCCATGATCTCGGCCATAGAGGCCTCGCCCAGATCCTCGGTATCGACGCCGCTGAGACCCGCCAGTTGCTTGAGCGGCAACTTCATCGTGGAATCCATGATGGAATCCATCATCTTGTCGAGCGTGCCGTTCATCAGCCTTGCGTAAGTCCCGAGGGGGAACACGTAGTCGACCGTCTGGCGGGCGGCGGCGATGCGGGCGGGATCGGTGACCGGCGCGGCCGTGGTGGCCGCGGTAGGCTCGGCGGCGAGGCTCGGCGTGGCCGAGGCGATGGCGGCCGCAGCGGCGGCAGTGAAGAAGACGAAGCGCATGATGAAGCCCCCGGACAGTCGGAAAAGTCGCGGGATCATACCTGCGAAGTGTCCGTCCGGGGAATGAAATCGCCCGTCATTTCGCAAAAGCGCCGCCCCCGCTTTCGCAAGCGGCGGCGGCTCGAAAATCGTTACAGCCCGGCTTGCAGCAGCCACTCGTGGAAGATGCGTACAGGGCGGGATTCCAACGCCTTGGGCTTGCAGACGAACCAGTAGCGGTAGGGGCTTTCGACGTCGATGTCGAAGAGCCGCGCCAGGCGGTTGTCGTGGCTGCGACGGAAGTGGTCGTCGTGCATGATCGCGATGCCAAGGCCCTGCGCGGCGGCTTCCAGCACCAGCTGGCCGGAGTCGAAGCGGTCGACCGAGGCCGGTTCCAGCTTTTCGAGGCCGATCGCGTTCTTCCACGCGTCGAGGCTCTGCGGCAGGTCCTGGTGGATCAGGAAGGTCTGTTTGGAGAGGATCGCCTCGTCGGGGACGGTGCCGATCTCCCGCGCCATCTCCTGCGAGGTGATCGCGTAGACCTTGTTGTGGTCGAGCTGGATGCGATAGTAGGCCGGGTCCGGCTCGGGCGAGAGGATGATCGCCGCGTCAAGCGTGTCGCCCACGCGGTCTTCCAGATGCGCGCCGGTGTCGATGTCGATGTGCAGGCGGGGATGCAGCTTGCGCAGTTCCGGCAGGCGCGGGAACAGGCGCTGGCCGCCGAACAGCGAAGGCACGCCGAGGTGCAGGCGCAGCACCTGGCCGCGGTCGATCTGCGATTCCACCGCCTCGGCCAGTTCTTCCAGCTTGGGGCCGACGACATTGTAGAAGGCCTGGCCTTCGTCGGTCAGCTTCATCGACTGGTGCTGGCGGGTGAACAGGCGCTTGCCGGTGAAATCTTCCAGTGCGGCGACGCGGCGCGACAGCGCGGAAGGCGAAAGGGCCAGTTCATTGGCTGCGGCCTTGGCCGAACCGAGGCGGACGACGCGAACGAAGGCTTCAAGCGCGCGCAGGGGGGGGAGTCGGCGTACTGGCAATGTCTCGTCTTTTCACTCGGGGTCCGGCGCCGCCGGAAGGCAGGCGCCCTGGGTTAATCGGTCTCTTCGGCCATTTCCGTGACCGGCGGATGCAGCCGCAGCCGCGTGACGCGGCGCTCGTCGCCATCGGTGACTTCGATGCGCCAGCCGCTGTCGTGGTCGAGAACGGTGCCGACGGCAGGAACCTGTCCGGCCAGGACGAAGGCGAGGCCGCCCAGCGTATCCACCGCTTCCTCGACTTGTGCGAGGCGGGGATCGATCCTTTCCGCCACATCCTCTAGTTCGACGCGGGCGTCGGCGTCCCACATACCGTTCTCTTGCGAAATTAGCAACTCTTCGGGGGCGTCGTCGTGCTCGTCCTCGATGTTACCCACGATTTCCTCGACGAGGTCCTCGATGGTGATGAGGCCGTCGGTTCCGCTGTATTCGTCGATCACCACGGCAAGGTGGGTGCGCTGGGCGCGCATGTCGGCCAGCACGTCGAGCGCACCGCGGGCCTGGGGCACGTAGAGCGGCTGGCGCAGCAGGCTCGACCAGTCCTCGGGCGGCTGCTGGCCGCGCGCGAGGATGGGGAACACGTCCTTGATGTGGATCATGCCCTTGATGGCGTCGAGCGAGTCTCCGTAGACCGGCATGCGGCTGTGGCCGTGCTCGGCGAAGGCCTCCACCACTTCGGCCCATGTGGCCGAGGCGGGGATCGCCACGATCTCGCTGCGGGGCACGGCGATGTCGTCCGCATCGTGCTCGCTGAAGTGGAGCAGGTTGCGCAGCATCTGCCGCTCGATCGAGGAAAGGTCGCCGCGGGCGAGGGCCTCGTCCTCGGTATCGCCTTCATGTTCGTTGATGACGCCTTCGATCTGCGCGCGAAGCGACTGATCGCCGTCGTTCTGGAAAAGCCTCCGAAATACACGCCAGAGCGTGCCGGTACTGTCCCCGTCTCCCGAGCCGGACTCGGTGTGGCGGCCATTGTCGGCCATCGTCTTGTAATACCCCTACAGGTTAAGTTCTGTCGCCATATGGGTCGGCAATGCCGATGAGGGCAAGAGCCTTTGTTTCAAGGGCCTCCATTGCCTCGGCATCCGCGTCCGAAATCTCGTGGTCCAGCCCGGCGAGATGAAGCAGGCCGTGGACGATCAGGTGGCTGGCGTGGTGCTCCACCGAAACGCCCTTTTCCTCCGCCTCGCGGGCGCAGGTCTCGAAGGCGAGGGCGAGATCGCCCAACATTTCCGGCGGCCCGTCCGGCGCGAGATCGAGCAGGTCGGCGCGCTCGAGCATGGGGAAGGACAGCACGTTGGTCGGCTTGTCCTTGGCCCGCCATTCGCGGTTGAGCACATGGACTTCCGCGTCCGAAGTAAACAGCAGGCTGGCGAGCAGGCGCGGGTTGTCGAGTTCCGGCGCCACCTGCCCCAGCGCTTCGAGCGCGGCTTCGGCAAGGTCGGCCCAGTCGGTCGCGGCGGGCCAGGGGGCTTCGATATCGATTTCGAGATCCATGGGGGGGCTTTACTTTGTGTCGTTTGCTAGGTCGAGCGTGAACGCATGCCTGGCCTTGGTGGTGATCGTAAGTTGTTGCCGACGGCAGATTTTCGTCCCAGAAGCGGCGATGCGGGCGATTGCGACAAGGCGCCCGCGATGAGGGGGAACGATAATGGCGCTATTTCTGGCTCTGGCAGCCGCTGCCGGTTCCGACGGGGTCGATGAAAACCTGATGCGGATGGTGTCGTTATACGACGAAGTCTGCCTTCATGCGTTTCCTGAAGATGATGCCGTCGTTGCACTCCTGAAAGAACGCGGTGCGCAGGAGATGTCCGCGCAAGAAGTCAAGGTCACGATGAACGACGACCCGGCACGAGGCTGGCGCTTGCCCGGTGAGTCCACCACGGTCTGGCTGGAGTTTCCGCCGTTCCATGCCTGTTCGGTTCGGTGGAATGCGCCGCGCATGCCGGACATACAGCCCTACATCACGGTTCGCGATACCTATGCCAAAGCCAATGCGCGCGAGGGTTCGATCACTGAGAAGGCCTTCGACCAGGACGTCAACCAGGTGCACATCAAGGCTTCGATGACGGCATTCGGCCGGAAGGCGGACCAAGCCGACGAAAGCGTCGAAAGCCTTTTGTTCATCGAGCAGAGCATCAACAACGAGGGGCGGCGCGCCATCGGCGAGACCGGTTATGTGCTGCGCTTCGTCCATCAAGCCTATGATCGGACGACGGCCACGAGCGAATGACGCATCCGTGGCCATCGGCTTTGCTTACTGCTCGTACTGGCTGAGCGGCCCCTCGTAGGCCTCGACGATGCGGCCGACGATCGGGTGGCGCACCACGTCCTGCACGGTGAACCGCGTCACGTCGATGCCCTCCACGCCCTCCAGCCGGCTCACGGCGTCGGCGAGGCCGCTCATGCGGTCGCCGCCGGGGATGTCGACCTGCCGGGGGTCGCCGCAGACGACCATGCGGCTGTTCTGGCCGAAGCGGGTGAGGAACATCTTCATCTGCTCGCGCGTGGTGTTCTGCGCCTCGTCGAGGATGACGAACGCGTCCGCCAGCGTGCGGCCGCGCATGAAGGCGATCGGCGCGATCTCGATCTCGCCGGAAGCGAGGCGGCGTTCCACCTGTTCGGGCGGCATGCAGTCGTAGAGCGCGTCATACAAAGGCCGCAGGTAGGGATCGACCTTGTCCTTCATGTCGCCGGGCAGGAAGCCCAGCTTCTCGCCCGCTTCCACGGCGGGGCGCGAGAGGATCAAGCGCTGGACCGAGCCGGTCATCAGCTGCGAAACCGCCTGGGCCACCGCGAGGTAGGTCTTGCCGGTGCCTGCCGGGCCGAGCGCGAAGATCACGTCCGAGCGGGCGAGCGCGCGCATGTACTCGATCTGCATGGCCGAGCGCGGCACGATCGTCTTGCGGCGGGTGCGGATCATGATCGGCGGGGCGCCGGTATCGCCGGAGATGATCCCCTCCAGCGTCGGTTCGGCCGACATGACGATCAGCGCCTCGACCGCGCCGGAATCGAGCGCCTGGCCCTGCTCCAGCCGGTGGTACATGCTTTTGAGCGTGTCGCGGGCGCGGGCGACGGCGTCTTCCGGGCCTTCGATCTGGATCTTGTTGCCGCGCGCGGCAATGTAGACGCCGAGGCGATTTTCGACCTGTACGAGATTGGCATCGAACTGGCCAAACAAGGCCCCCAGCAAAGTCTGTTCGTCGAACTCGACTTCGACACGCGCCCGGCGATGTGCTTCGGACCTGAACTGCGCCGTTTCACCGGCACGTGCTGCTTTGCGGGCCATGTGCTCCTTTCAGATGAGGATGCTTCGTTCTGTCTTGAAGATGGCTCCGTGCGCCGCTTCCTGCAAGGCGTCTCTATTGGAAAATTGCGCAGCTCATGGGGGATAACCGCCCGTTTCGGCGCGCTCTCCGGCGATTTGTCGCAGGGCTAAGACAAACCTGAAATTTTCCTGCAAACAACATTTTAAGTTCGTTCATCTTGCGTGGTGCAAACCTGAACTCACAGACCGGCCAGAACCCTTCAGGGCTCTTCGGTCCGATCGGTTCAAGGAGAAGCACAATGCGCAAGTTCATCATGGCCGCCCTGGCAGCAAGCGTCCTCATCCCCGCCGCGGCGGTGCCCACCATGGCCTCTGCCCAGAGCGCCCGCGAAGTCCGTGAAAGCGCCCGCGACGTTCGCCACGACGAGCGCAATCTGCGTCAGGCCCAGCGCTACGGCGACCGCCGCGACGTTCGCGAAGCTCGCCGAGACCTGAACGATTCCCGCCGTGAACTGCGTGGCGATTGGCGCGACTATCGCCAGAGCCACCGCAATGATTTCCGCCGCCCCGCCTATCAGGGCCCGCGCGGCTACCAGTATCGCCCGGTCGCCGTCGGCCACCGCTTCCAGCCGTCCTATTACGGCAGCCGCTACTGGGTGAACGACTATGGTCGTTATCGCCTGCCCGCGCCGCGCGCCGGTCACCGTTGGGTCCGCTACGGCAACGACGTGGTCATGGTGAACATGCGCAACGGCCAGGTGGTTGCCGTCAACAACGGCTTCTTCTGGTAAGCGCTTAAAAAAGCCCCCTTCCAAGCCGCCGAGTCCCTGGCGGGTCGCGAGGAGCCTCCGGTGCATACCGGGGGCTCCTTTCGTAGGATCGGCGTCCTTCGGGTCGTGTTGCCGATGCGATAAAGCGGTCTTGCGGGCGGGGCGGGCAAGCGGCTAGCCTTGCGCGATGAGAAGGACAACTTCCGCCAGGACGGCTCTCGCTTTCGCCCCGCTGCTCGCACTCGGTCTGTCGCTGGCCGCCTGCAAGAAGGACGCCGCGCCTTCCGAACCTACCGCCACAGCCAGCGCCGAGCCGGTCGAGGACGTGACCGAAGCCGCGCCGATGACGGCCGAGGACTGGATCCGTGCCCATCACAAGGACGCGGTCTCCAGCGATCTCGGCAAGCTGCAATATGCCACGGCGGAGACCGACCTCGACGGCGACGGTACACCCGAAGTACTGGTCTATCTCGGCGGGCCGATGTTCTGCGGCACCGGCGGCTGCAATCTCGCGGTGCTCAAGCGTCAGGACGGCGATCTGATTCAGGTGAGCGAGACCAGCGTGGTGCAGCTTCCGGTCGGCGTGCTGGATAGCAAGTCCCACGGTTGGCGCGATCTGGCTGTCAGCGTTTCGGGCGGCGGCATGGCGGAAGGCGTCTCGCGCCTGCGCTTCACCGGCCGGCGCTACCCCGGCAATGCCAGCGCGGAAGTGAGCGCAGACGCAGCGCCGATCAGCAAACCGCTGATTACGGAAGACGCGCTGAAGCCGCTGGATTGAGGATCAGCGCGAAAGCCAGCGCCGGAACGCGGCATTGACCGTTTCGGGCTGCTCCATCGGTGCCATGTGTCCGGCGTCCGCGATCACCTCGTAGACAGCGCCGGGCAGCGCCCGCACCATTTCCTCGGCCAGACGCGGCGGGGTGAGGGCGTCCGCCTCGCCGACCATGATCATCGCCGGAACCGTCACCGTGCCCAGCGTCTCCAGCGAATCGGCGCGGTCGATGATGGCCGCCTGCTGGTCCATGTAGGAGCCGAAGCCGACGCGCAGGGCCATCTGGACGACCTCTTCGAACAGCGCTTCCGGGCAGTCCGGCGCGACGAGCTGGCGTAGCGATCCGCGCAGAACGTGTTCGAACCCGCGCGAACGGGCCGTGGCGATGGCGGCGCGGCGCAGTGCCGCCTGCTCCTCGGTATCGGCGCGGGCATTGGTATCGACGAGCGCAAGGCGCATGACCCGTTCCGGGGCGCGGCGCCAGATCTCCATCGCGACATAGCCGCCCATCGAGAAGCCCGCGATGGCGAACCGTTCCGGCGCGGCGTCCAGCACGCGGCTGGCCATCAGCGGAATCGAATCGTCGTGCAGCGTATCGCCGACGGTCACGTCCGCGATATCCGCCAGTCCCGCGATCTGCGCCTGCCAGACGTGGCGGTCGCAGGAAAGGCCTGGAACCAGGACCAGTGCCTGTCTCTCGGTCACGCGGCCAGGGTCTCCAGCAGTCTGGCGGACACGGCATTGTAGCCGCTGTCGACCAGTTCAACCTTCACCAGATCGCCCACGGCCACGTCGCCTTCGAAATAGACCGACTGCAACCACGGCGACTTGCCGAGCCACTGTCCGGGCAGCTTGCCCTTGCGTTCGACCAGGACCTCGCAGGTCTTGCCGACCGAGGCCGCGTTGAAGGCGGTCTGGTCGCGGCCGAGTGCGGCCTGGAGGCGCATGATGCGCTCGGTCATGACTTCGGCGGGCACTTGCCCGGTCATCGTTGCGGCAGGGGTGCCTGCGCGGGGACTGTACTTGAAGCTGAAGCACTGCGCGTAGCCGACCGCATCGACCAGCGCGAGCGTCTCCTCGAACTCGGCATCGGTCTCGCTGGGGAAACCGACGATGAAGTCGCCCGAAAGCGCGATATCGGGCCGCGCCGCGCGGACCTTTTTCAGCACTTTCAGGTAGCTCTCGGCCGTGTGGCTGCGGTTCATCGCCTTCAGCACGCGGTCGCTGCCCGCCTGTACCGGCAGGTGGAGGAACGGCATCAGCTTCGCCACTTCGCCATGCGCGGCGATCAGGCCTTCGGTGAAGTCGTTGGGGTGGCTGGTGGTGTAGCGGATGCGGGCGAGATCGGGAATATCGGCGAGTTCGCGGATCAGTCCGTCGAGCCCGACCTTACGCCCCTTCGCGTCCTCGCCCGTCCAGGCATTGACGTTTTGCCCGAGCAGGGTGATCTCGCGCGCCCCGGCATCGACCAGCCGCAGGGCCTCGTCGATCAGGTCGGCATGGGGCCGCGAAACCTCGGCGCCGCGCGTGTAAGGGACGACGCAATAAGTGCAGAACTTGTCGCAGCCTTCCTGCACGGTGAGGAAGGCGGTCGGACCCGAGCGGCGGCGACGGGGGAGGGCGCCGAACTTGGTTTCGGCGGGCATATCGGTATCGGTGACGCGCTTGCCCTCGGCGGCGACGCGGATCATCTCCGGCAGGCGGTGATAGGCCTGCGGGCCGACCACCATCTTCACTGCGGGCGATCGCTTCATGATCTCGTCGCCCTCGGCCTGCGCGACGCAGCCCGCCACCGCGATCAGCGGCGAGGAACCGTCCGTGCGGCGTAGGCGGCCGATGTCGGAATAAACCTTTTCCGCCGCTTTTTCCCGGATATGGCAGGTGTTGAGCACGACCAGGTCGGCCTCTTCGCCTTCCGGCGCGGCAGTGATGCCCTGCTCGGCCAGCAGTTCGCCCATGCGCTCGCCGTCATAGACGTTCATCTGGCAGCCGAAGCTCTTGACCCGGTAGGTCCTGGGAATCTGGGTGGTAGGCATGGGCGCTCGCCTAGCGGAATTGCAGCCGATTTTGAAGCGGAGGTTGGTTTATCCGCGATTCCCGGCTAATCGCGCGCGTCATGAGCGATAACCAGACCCTTTACGCCGCCTTCGCAGGCCACCTCAACGCCGCGCTCGATGCGCTCGAAGCAGCCGGCACGCTGCCCGGCGGTCTGAAGCGAAGCGCGATCACGGTCGAGCCGCCGCGCGATGCCTCGCACGGCGACCTCTCGACCAATGCGGCGATGGTCCTCTCCAAGCCCGCCGGCATGAAGCCGCGCGATCTGGCCGAGGCGCTGGTGGCGGAACTGTCGAAGCTCGACGCCGTGACTTCGGCCGAGATCGCCGGGCCGGGCTTCATCAACTTGCGCCTCTCGGCCGCGACCTGGATCGCCGAACTGCGCGCCATCGGTGCGCTGGGATCGAACTATGGCCGCTCCGAGATGGGCGGCGGTACGACCGTCAACATCGAATATGTCTCGGCCAACCCGACCGGCCCGATGCACATGGGCCACTGCCGCGGCGCGGTGGTCGGCGATGCGCTGGCCACGCTGCTCGAATATGCGGGCCACAAGGTCATCAAGGAATACTACGTCAACGATGCCGGTGCGCAGGTGCAGGTACTCGCCCGCTCGGCGCACGTCCGCTACCGCGAGGCCCTGGGCGAGGCGGTCGGCTCGATTCCCGAGGGTCTCTATCCCGGCGACTACCTGATCCCGGTCGGCCAGCAGCTCGCGGCCGAATTCGGCACCAAATACGTTGCGGCGCCCGAGTCGGAATGGCTGACGCTGTTCCGTGAGAAGGCCGTTGCCGCCATGCTGGTGATGATCAAGCAGGACCTCGGCCTGCTCGGCATCCACCACGACCTGTTCTCTTCGGAAGCTGAGCTTCAGGCCTCCGGCAAGCCGGACGAGGCTGAGGCATGGCTGCGTTCGAAGGGTCTCGTCTATGACGGAGTGCTCGAAGCGCCCAAGGGCAAGACGCTGGAGGACTGGGAAGCGGTGGAACTGCCGCTGTTCAAGTCGACCGCGTTCGGCGACGATCAGGATCGCCCGATCAAGAAGTCGGACGGCACCTGGACCTACTTCGGCGCGGATCTGGCCTATCACTTCCAGAAGGCCCAGAGCGCCGATGCGCTGGTCGACATCTGGGGTGCGGACCACGCGGGCACCGTCAAGCGCATCAAGGCTGCGGTTGCTGCCATGACCGGCGCAGATGGCGAACCCACCCCGTTCGAGATCAAGCTGGTGCAGATGGTCCAGCTGCTGCGCGACGGCGAGCCGGTGAAGATGTCCAAGCGTTCGGGCAACTTCGTCACCCTGGCCGAAGTCGTCACCGAAGTGGGCAAGGACGTGGTGCGCTTCACCATGCTGACCCGCAAGCCGGAAGCGCAGATGGACTTCGACTTCGCCAAGGTGGTCGAAGCCTCGAAGGACAACCCGGTGTTCTACGTGCAGTACGCCAATGCCCGCGTTCACTCGAGCTTGCGCAAGGGCCTCGCCGAAGGTGGCTTCACCCCCTCGGCCGAGCACCTCGAACTGCTGGGCGAAGAGGAACTGGAACTGGTCAAGCTGGCCGCGCAGTTCCCCCGCATCGTCGAAGCCGCTGCCGCCGCGCGCGAGCCGCACCGCATCGCCTTCTTCCTCGGCGATGTCGCCGCGGCCTTCCACGGCTACTGGAACCTCGGCAACGACCGCGTCGAAAAGCGCTTCGTTAACGTTGCCGACGCTAACCTGACCGGCGCACGGCTTTTCCTGGCCGCGCAGATCGGGCAGCTTGTCCGCAATGGTCTCGCGCTGCTCGGCGTCGAGGCAGTGGAGGAAATGTAAGTCATGGCGAATTGGGGCCAGAATCAGGAAGGCGGGGACCGGGACGGCGAAAGCCGCAGAGGGTCCTTCCATGACGACCTGAACGCAGGGCGCTCCGGCTCCGGCTTCGAGGGTTCGGAGCAGGCTCCGAAAAAGCTCGAACTCGGTGACGAGGACGTGCGCCTGCCCTGGCTCGAAGGCGAGGACGAGGCGTTTGAGGACCAGCAGGGCGGCGGCTCCGGCCAGACCCTGCTGCTCGTCGCGCTGGCGGTTGCCGCGATTCTCGTGATCGTGGGTGGCATCTGGTGGGCGACCCGCCAGAAGACCGAGCAGCCGCTGGTCGCCAGCGGCGGCGTGATCGAGGCGCCCAAGGAACCCTACAAGACGCGGCCGGAGAATCCGGGCGGAGACGTGGTGGCGGGCACCGGCGACACCAGCTACGCGGTTGCCGAAGGCCAGTCCCGCATGCCGCAGATCGGCCAAGGCGAAGCGCCGGGACCGGGCTTCGACGGTCAGCCGGCCGCTCAACCGTCTCCCAAGCCTGCCCCGTCGGCCAGTGCTTCGGCCAAGCCGGAGCCGGTCGTAACCGGCGTGGGCGTGCAAGTCGGCGCCTATACCTCGAAGCCCACCGCCGAGGCGGGCTGGAATGCGCTGAAGGTGCAGTATCCCGGACTGTCCGGAGTCAGCCATCGCATCGTCGAGGGACAGGCGGATATCGGCAAGGTCTACCGCCTCCAGGCCGTGCCCGGCGATCTCGCGGCGGCGCGCGCGCTGTGCAGCGGGATGAAGTCGGCTGGGCTGAGTTGTCAGGTTAAGCAGTAAGTGAAGGGAAAAGCAGGGGCCATCGCCCCTGCACCCCGAAACTGTCGAGGCCACGCGCGACCTATCCGTAGTGCGCCCATGGCGGCGTCGGGAGACTTATTGGCTGCGCCGCAAGGAGCGCACGACGAATAGGCGCCGCGCGAGGTAGCCATTCCGAGGGTCTGGGGGATCATCCCCCAGGACTTCTCCCTTTCCTGTCCACACTTCCAGAACCTCGAATTCTTGCGAAAACCGCAGAATTCTGCGACGAACCGCGCTTATGACACCCGCCATTTTCGGCCTTTCCGGGCTGACCCTCAGCGCCGACGAGCGCGCGTTCTTCCGCGATGCCGATCCGGCCGGCTACATCCTGTTCGGCCGCAACGTGCAGGACCGCGAGCAGCTGCGGGCGCTGACCGATGACCTGCGGGCCATCCATGGGCGCGAGCGGCTCTACATCACCATCGACCAGGAGGGCGGCCGCGTCGCGCGGATGAAGCCGCCGGTGTGGTGCGCCTATCCGCCGGGCGAGGCGTTCGACAGGCTCTACGATCTTGCTCCCGCCAGCGCCATCGAGGCGGCGCGGGACAATGCCGAGGCGCTCGGGCTGGACCTTGCCGAAGTGGGCGTGACCGCCGATGCCCACCCGCCGCTCGACATACGCTACCCCGGCGCGCACGACATCGTGGGAGACCGTTCGTTCGGCGGTGACCCGATGCGCGTTGCCGCGCTGGGGCGGGCGACGCTTCAGGGGCTGGCGCGCGCAGGGATCGTCGGCTGTGTGAAGCACATCCCGGGCCACGGCCGCGCGATGGCGGACAGCCACAAGGAACTGCCCACCGTCGAGGCGAGCGAGGAGGAACTGGAACGCGATATCGAGCCGTTCCGCACGCTGAACGACGTGCCTTTCGGGATGACCGCCCACGTGCGCTACACGGTATGGGATGCGGAGAATCCGGCGACGCTTTCGCCTTTCGTGATCCGCGAGATCATCCGCGGGCGCATCGGCTTCACGGGCCTGCTGATGAGTGACGACCTCGACATGCAGGCGCTCACCGGCAGCGTGCCCGAACTGGCGGAACAAGCGATCGCGGCGGGCTGCGACATTGCGCTCAATTGCTGGGCGAAGATGGACGACATGATCGGCATCGCGAACCGCGTTCCGGCGATGGGCGCGCAGGCGCTCGAAAAGCTGGACCTTGCTCTGGCCTCGGTTGCGGGTGCGCAATCCACCGGAACCCACGCAGAGCTGCTCGCTCGTCGCGACGCGTTGCTGGCACTGGCGGCTTGAGCATGGACGCGCCTTTCGAACTTCCCCTCGATCTGCCTACGGGGGTGGCCGATGCCGCCGCCGGTTGGGAGGGCGAGGAGCGGGCCGAAGCCCGCAAGGAAGCGCTCTATCTGGAAATCGAGGGCTGGGAAGGTCCGCTCGACCTGCTGCTCGACCTCGCGCGGCGACAGAAGGTGGACTTGCGCCGCATCTCCATCCTCGAACTGGTCGCAGCCTATCTCGATTATATCGACCGGGCCGAGGCGCTGCGGCTGGAACTGGCGGCGGACTATCTGGTGATGGCGGCCTGGCTTGCCTACCTGAAGTCGGCGCTGTTGCTGCCCAAGGACGAACAGGCCGATCCCAGTCCCGAAGAACTGGCGCTGCGACTGCAACTGCGCCTCCAACGCCTCGGCGCCATGCGCGAGGCGGCGGCGCGGCTGATGGGACGCAACCGGCTGGGCCGCGACGTCTTCGTGCGCGGTGCGCCGGAGGGTCTGCGGGTGGAGCGCAAGTCGGCCTGGCAGTGCTCTTGGTACGACCTTGTGCGCGCCTATGGCGACGTGAAAGTGCGCAGCCAGCCGGTGGTCCACATGGTCCGCGAGCGCATGGTGATGACGCTCGACAGCGCCATCGCCCGCGTGTCCTCCATGCTCGGCGTCTCGCTCGACTGGATGGATCTTCGCGATTTCCTCCCTCCCGCGAGCGAAAGCTGGGCCAATCCGCAATTGCGACGCTCGGCGCTGGCTTCCAGCTTCGTCGCCGCTCTCGAACTCGCGCGTACCGGCAAGGCCGAGATCGCGCAGGAGCAGACGTTCGGTCCGCTCCGCCTGAAGGCCTGTAAGTAAGATGGCTGGCAAGTAAGATGACAGAACCGATGGACGACCTTGTCCGCGCCGTGGAGGCGACGCTGTTCGCCGCCGAGCAGCCGCTGACGGTCGAGCAGATATCCAATCACCTCGGCCAGGCCGACGTGCGCCCGGCGCTCGCCCGGCTGCGGGCGGACTACGAAGGGCGCGGCGTGCTTCTGGTGGAGCGCGGCAAGCGCTGGCACTTCGAGACCGCGCCGGACCTCGCCCATCTCCTGCGCCGCGAGAAGGAGGACGTGCGCCGCCTCTCGCGTGCGGCGACCGAGGTTCTGGCGATCGTCGCCTATCACGAGCCGGTCAGCCGCGCCGAGATCGAGGCGATTCGCGGGGTGCAGACCGCCAAGGGCACGCTCGACGTGCTGATGGAAGCGGGCTGGGTGCGCGTCGCCGGGCGCCGCGAAGTGCCGGGCCGTCCGGTGATCTACGCGACGACGCCCGATTTCCTGGCGCATTTCGGGCTTGGCTCGCTGCGGGAGCTGCCGGGGCTGGAGGAGTTGCGGGCGGCGGGCCTGCTCGATCCTGTGGATGACGAGATGATCCAGACCGGCCTGCGTCCTGGAAAAGTGCCTGGAGAAGATGAAGAAGTTGAGGATGACGACAAGGAAGGCCTTGGCGATCCGGACCTCTTCCCGGAAGATGACCGCTAAGCGACCGCAGTTGGTCATATCAATGACGGACTGGCAAGTTCGCGGTAAAATGCCTAGATGGGCTTTATGCGGTCGGAATCGGTCGCACGGTTTTTGGAGTTGAGGTTATGGGTAGCTTCTCGATCTGGCACTGGATGATCGTCCTGGTGATCGTGCTCGTGCTGTTCGGACGCGGCCGCGTGTCGGAAATCATGGGTGACTTCGGCAAGGGCATCAAGAGCTTCAAGCAGGGCATGAACGAGGAAGAGAACAAGACCTCCTCGACCACCGCCCCGCAGATCACCGCCCAGCAGGGCGATGCTCCTGTGAGTCCGGCGAAGGCCGAGAACAAGACCGAGCAGTCTTAAGAACGCGTCGGACCCGCGCTCGCAATGTTCGACGTAGGTGCTTCAGAACTGCTTCTGATCGTCATCGTGGCGGTCGTCGTCATCGGCCCGAAGGACATGCCTTTGGCGATGCGGACGGCTGGGCGATGGATCGGCAAGATGCGCAAGATTTCCGGTCATTTCCGCTCCGGCATCGACGCCATGGTGCGCGAGGCCGAACTGGAGGAAATGGAACGCAAGTGGCGTGAGCAGAACGAGGCCATCATGAAGGCCAATCCCGTTCTGCCCGACATGAACCAGATGCAGGCGCCAACGGGTTCGGAAACGCCTTCGCTCCCGCAACCGGCTGAAGATGCGCCGGTAGCCGAGGGCGCAGCGGGGGAGGCCCAGCTTCCGTCCAAGCCCAAGCCCTCGGAGCAGGCCGAAATGCATCTTCCGCCGCCGCCGCCCTGATCTTTCAGACCAAGTTCCTCTTTTAGAAGCCGCACCATGCAGCCCTTCCGCATTTCAGACATAGACGATACGCAGGCGCCGCTGCTCGAACACCTGGTCGAGCTGCGCACCCGGCTTCTGCGCGCCTTCCTGGCTTTCGCGGTGGCTTTCGGGGTCTGCTTCTATTTCTCCAGCGACATCTTCGCCTTCCTCGTCCGTCCGCTGACGGAGGCGTTTCCGCCGGGGCAGGGCAAGCTGATCTACACCAAGCTCTACGAGGCCTTCTTCGTGGAAGTGAAGATCGCGCTGTTCGCGGCGTTCTTCGTCAGCTTCCCGGTGATCGCCAACCAGATCTGGCAGTTCGTGGCTCCCGGCCTCTACGCCAAGGAAAAGAAGGCGTTCCTGCCGTTCCTGGTGGCGACGCCGATCCTCTTCACGATGGGCGCGGCGCTGGCCTATTACGTGGTGATGCCCACGGCCTTTCACTTCTTCCTGACCTTCGAAGGGCAGAAGGGCGGCCTCAAGCTGGAAGCGCTGCCCGGCACCGGGGACTATCTGGCGCTGGTCATGCAGTTCATCCTGGCCTTCGGTATCAGCTTCCTGCTGCCGGTCTTGCTGATGCTGCTCAACCGTGCCGGGATCATCACCCGTGCGCAGTGCGTGGGCGCGCGTCGCTACGCCATTGTCGGCATCTTCATCATCGCCGCCGTTGCCACCCCGCCGGATGTCGTCTCGCAGCTCCTGCTGGCGATCCCACTGCTTGCACTTTACGAAGGCACGCTGCTGTTCATGTGGTTCACCGAAAAGCGCGATGCGCGTAGTAAGGCGGACGAAGAAGCGCAGACCCAAGCCGAGACCGGCACGCCGACGGCCTGATAACGCGCGCAGTTTCTGTTCGCTCTGGATTGCTTCGCTACGCTCGCAATGACGAGACAGGGGTGCCGGTTGCCTGACGATGGCGCCGGGAGACCTCACTGGCAGTGAGTGCACGACAATGATGCGCGCGCGAGGCCGACATTCCGAGGGTCTGGGGGATCATCCCCCAGGACTTCCTTTCCCCGATCCTACCGCGGCAACCTGCCGGTACAGACATACTTGAGCACAAGCCCGTCCTCGCCGGCCCATTGCACGGCTGAGACGGCAGGGTTGGCGTCGCTCCAATCCCGCAAGACGACCCCATCGGGCCGAACGATCTTCCAATGGTAAGCGAGCGCGCGGCTTCCGGCGCAGTCCACCGCGCGGTCGGTGTAGAGCAGGGTCCCGGCCGGATATCCCGCGTTGGGCCGGAGCAGGACCTGCATCTGCTGGAACTGCCGCCCGATCATGCCGGTGCGGACACTGGCCCTGTCTATGTAGACACGGCGCCCCAGCAGGTTCTCGACCTGGGGCACGAAGAGCCGCTGCCACTCCGCCGCCGTGCTTGCCGCGACGGCGGGTGCTGCCAGCAGGCCCAGCAGAAAAAGCCCGCCCCGCAGCGCCCGCATCAGAGCGGCGATCCGTTCTCGTCGCGGTAGATGTCGCGGCGGCCGACATGGTTTGCAGGGCCGACGTAGCCGTCCTGCTCCATGCGTTCCACCCACTTGGCCGCCGTGTTGTAGCCCACGCCCATCTGGCGCTGGAGCCACGAGACCGAGACCTTCTGGTTCTCGAACACCAGCTGGCAGACCTGACGGTACTTGCGCTCTTCGGGCTGGTCGGACGCGGTGGCATCGAGGTCGTCGAAGCCGAACGAGCCTTCTTCCGGCTCGTTGGTGACGGCATCCACGTAGTCGGGCTTGCCCTGTCCGCGCCAGTGATCGGCGACGTGTTCGACCTCTTCGTCCGAAACGAACGGGCCGTGGACGCGCTTCACCGGGTCTGAGCTGGGCTTGTAGAGCATGTCGCCCTTGCCCAGCAGCTGTTCCGCGCCCTGTTCGCCGAGGATGGTGCGGCTGTCGATGCGGCTGGTGACGGCGAAGGACACGCGGGTCGGCAGGTTGGCCTTGATGACGCCGGTGATGACGTCGACCGAGGGGCGCTGCGTGGCCATGATGAGGTGGATGCCCGCCGCGCGGCTCTTCTGCGAGAGGCGCTGGATGAGCACTTCGATTTCCTTGCCGACGGTGACCATGAGGTCGGCCAATTCGTCGACGATGAGGACGATCTGCGGCAGCGTCTCGTAATCGAGCTGGCGGTCCTCGTAGAGTTCCTCGCCCGTTTCGGGGTCGAAGCCGATCTGGATGCGGCGGCCGAGCGGCTTGCCCTTGGCGGCGGCGGCGCGGACCTTCTCGTTGAAGCTCGCGAGGTTGCGCACGCTGATCTCGCTCATCTGGCGATAGCGGCGCTCCATTTCCTCCACTGCCCACTTCAGCGCGCGCACGGCCTTGGGCGGCTCGGTCACGACGGGCGAGAGCAAGTGCGGAATGTCGTCGTAGCTCTTGAGTTCCAGCACCTTGGGATCGACCAGGATCAGGCGGCACTGCGCCGGGGTCAGGCGGTAGAGCAGCGAGAGCAGGATCGTGTTGAGGCCGACCGACTTACCCGAACCCGTCGTACCGGCGACCAGCAAGTGCGGCATCGTCGCAAGGTCGGCCACCACCGGCTCACCGGCGATGTCCTTGCCGAGAATGATCGGCAGCATGCCCTTGTGATTGGCGAAAGCTTCGGAGGCGACCATCTCCTTGAAGGAGACCATCTGACGGTCGGCATTCGGCAGTTCGATGCCCATGACGGTCCGGCCGGGGATCGAGGAGACGCGGGCCGAGATCGCCGACATGTTGCGGGCGATATCGTCGGCCAGACCGATCACGCGGCTGGACTTGATGCCGGGTGCGGGCTCCAGTTCGTACATGGTGACGACCGGGCCGGTGCGCACGGCGGTGATCTCGCCCTTCACGTTGAAGTCGTCGAGCACGGTTTCGAGCAGGCGCGCGTTGCGTTCGAGGCTGAGCTTGTCGATCTTCGGCTGCGAGTTCGGCGGCGGATCGTTCAGCAGGTCCAGGCCCGGCAGCACGAACTTGTCGAACATGTCCTTCTGGCGGTTGCCGATGTTGAGCTGCGCGGGGGTGGCGCTGGCCTTGGGGTCGCTGATCACGGGCGCCTTGCGCGGCTTTTCCGCAGGGCCGTCGAAAGTCGCGGCGGGCGGAGCGTCGATGCGGGGGGCAGCCTTGGGCTTGTCGACATCCTCGGCAATATCGCGCGCCTTGGTCTTTTGGGAGGCGGCAGGGGCGGCCTCGCCTTCACCGCGCAAGCGTCCGATCCGGCCGGGCAGCGTCAGCAGGCGCACCCAGTCGACGGCGAAGACCCGCCCCGCCAGCGCGACACCGGCGAGTGCGCAGAACAGCGCCAGCACCAGCTTGATCCAGCCCTGCACGATCTCGGGTGCGAAAGCGGCGAGACCGGTCACGGCCTTGGCGCCGAGCAGGCCGGTGATGCCGCCCATCGAGGCGGGCAGCACGCCGCCGGGCGCGGTGAAGACCAGGGACATGACCGTGGCGATCAGCGTCATCGCGATCGCCAGCACGGCCACGGGAAGCCACCAGCGCTGGTTGGAGTGCTCGATCTCGTTGTCGTCTTCCTCGACCAGCAGCCAGAGCTTGCGGGCGAAGACGTAGAGCAGGGGAACGAAAAGCGCCGAAACCGGGCCGAACAGCACCAGCGCCCGCTCGGCCACCCAGGCGCCGACCGCGCCCATCCAGTTCTGCGCCGGGCCGCCCGCAGCGGTCGAGGCAGAGGGGTCGGTCTGGTGGTAGCTCACCAGCGCGAGGGCAAGGAAGGTCATCGCCGCGAACAGCGTCAAGGCGCCGCTCAGTTCGGAGGCGCGGCGCAGCGAGCGCTTGAGAACGGCGCGCCAGTTCGGCTTGGCGATACGCCGTCCGGGCGCGAGGGGCCGGGTGGCCATTAGGAATTCCCCCTGAAATCGGGCTCTGATCAGGCCCCGGATAATGCGCTGCGGCGGGACTCGCCGTCAAGAATGGATCGGGAACAGGCTTGTGGGCGACTCGGCTGCAATTCAGGCAAGGCCCTGGATCGCCGCCCATTTTCGCGACGGTAGATGGCGCGCGCGATGGCGGGTCATGCCGCCCAGGGCAATGACCGGAACGGTGGATCGTGCGGCGAGAAGGTGGAAACGCACCGGCCCCAGTGTCGCCGCGCCGGGATGGGAACGGGTTGGGTAGACCGGCGAGAGCAGGACCGCATCGGCGCGAGCACGGTGGGCGCGGGCCAGTTCGTGCAGCGAGTGGACGGTGGCGAGACGCAATATCGCGGGACCCGGGGCGAGCTTATCCGCCGCTCCATAGGCGCCGTCGGCGTTCCAGGCCCGTGCCTGCCGCGCGGTTCCGGACAGAATAACGCGGTGGCCGAAGCGCCGGGCCGTGCGGGCGAGGGCATCGAACCGGGCGCGCCGCGCCGCCGGATCGAGGTGATAATGCCGATAGATCAGCCCCGATCCGCGCGGCAGGCGGGCGAGCGCCCGCTCCAGCGCGTGGTCGTTGCGGGCGTCGCTGATGAGCCAGATCTGGGGAAGAGGCGGGTGGCGGTTCGGCACGAAGCCGCTATAGCAGCGCGCCATGGATCAGCCAGCAACTCCTCTCGAAGACATCCGCGCCCGTATCGCCCAGGCCGCCCGCATCGCCGGGCGCAAAGCTGCCGCGGTCGAACTTGTCGCCATTTCCAAGACTCACCCGGCCGAGGCGATCGCGCCCCTGATCGCGCAGGGCCAGCATGTGTTCGGTGAGAACCGCGTGCAGGAAGCCGAGGCCAAGTGGCCTGCCCTGCGCGAGGAAAACCCCGAGGTGCGGCTGCATCTCGTCGGCCAGCTTCAGTCGAACAAGGCGGAGGATGCGCTGGCTCTGTTCGATTGCATCCATTCGGTGGACCGGCCTTCGCTCGTTACCGCGCTGGGCAAGGCGATGGACAAGACCGGCCGCCGGGTGCCCTGCTTCGTGCAGGTGAACATCGGTGCCGAAGAGCAGAAGGGCGGCTGCGCGATCGCGGAAGTGCCTGCGCTTTTGGCCTCTGCGCGCGAGGCGCAGCTTCCGATTGCCGGTCTGATGTGCGTACCGCCGCTCGGTATCGAAGCGGCACCGTTCTTCGCGCTGCTGGCGAAGATCGCAGGCGATAACGGCCTCGACCAGCTCTCGATGGGCATGAGCGAGGACTTCGAAACCGCCGTGATGCTCGGCGCGACGCATGTGCGCGTGGGCAGCGCTCTATTTGGGGTGCGGGGTTGAGGCTCTAATCCAGGGGCGAGAATTTTTCCCTTTTGATCGGCGTCAAATCTTTCGCCGCGAAACGGGAGCATGGGGCTCGCAAGGAGATGCCGATCTGCGCCGACCTTGTCTTTTTGCGATGAGACCGGCGTGGATGAAGCTCGGCAGCGATACGGCTGTCAGGTAGCGGATCGGACTGGGGGCAGTTCCAGATGCGCGGCATCGAAACTCCGAGCGGAAGGTCGCAGGCGTGGCGGCCATTCAGGCCCCCTGCTTCCCGTGCTGATCCCGGGTGGGGGACCGGCCGTCATCGTCATCGCCGCCAGAGGTAATCGTACTTCTCTATCCTCGCCTGAGCCGGGGGGCTTTCAGGTCGGGATCGGTTCGTTCGGAGAACCCCTCCCTCGCAAGGGGGAGGGGTTTTGCCGTATTCAGGCCTTCAGGCGGGCATCGAGCGCGGAGATGACATCGTTCTGGCCGTTCAAGAGGGCCTGAACCTGATCCCGCGCGGTATCGATGGCCTTGGCGCCGGGCGATTCCTCGACCGGCTCGGCCTGACGGGCGTCGGCATAGAGCGAATCGAGATCCGCCAGCGCCGCCACGGTCGTGTCGCGGCTCGCCTGAAGTGCGGAGACTGCGACTTGCGCTGAAATCCACGAATCGCTGGTGCGTGCTGCGCGCGCTGCTGCGGCAACCGCGCGGTCGGCGGCAGGGCGCTTGGCGGCGAACTGCTTGTCGGATGCCTGTGCGGCGGCGACGAGGCCGCCGATTCGGGTGGTCAGGTCGGCGGTGGCCGGGGGAAGCTGAATCGGCGGCGGTGGCGGTTCGGCGGCTGCCGGCATGGCGGTGCGCTCCACCGGGCGATAGGCCAGCGAAGGGTAGCTTCCCGCCGTGGAGCAGGCTGTCAGGCCCAGGGCCAGACTCAGGGAAAGCGCGGAAATGAGCCCCGATTTCGGGGCAGAACCCAAGGAATGGGCGGAGAAACGGACTGGTGCGCGGATCATGGACCTGCCATAGCATGGTCAGGGACGATCGCGAGCGTCAATCCATGGCAAGTCCATGGCCCAATCGCGATTTCGGGCCTTTCCCCGGCCACTCCTTGGTTGACACGAATCGGTCGCTGGACTAACGGCACCATTCTTTCCGGAACCCCATGCAAATGGGGATGCCGGTGCGTCGCCCGCAAGGCTCCACGGTTCCTTCCTGGACCAGAGCGGCCGGGGCAAAGTTGTTTCGGCCTGTTTAGGGCTCATTGAGATTAGGTAAGGGCACCATGTTCGCAGTTGTGCGCACGGGCGGCAAGCAGTATCGGGTTGCCGCCGGAGACAAGATCGCGGTTGAAAAGCTGGCTGGTGAAGCCGGTGAGACCATCACGCTGGGCGACGTTCTGCTCGCCGGCAACGACGGCGAAGTCGCTGACGCCTCGAAGATCACGGTTTCGGCCGAGATCATCGCTCAGGCAAAGAGCGAAAAGGTCGTGGTGTTCAAGAAGCGCCGCCGCCACAACTATCGTCGCAAGAACGGCCACCGCCAGCAGATGACCCTGCTGCGCATCGTGTCGGTCGCCTGAGCCAAAGATCGGAAGGACTGAGCAATGGCACATAAGAAAGCAGGCGGTTCGTCGCGCAACGGTCGCGACTCTGCGGGCCGCCGCCTTGGCGTTAAGAAGTTCGGCGGTCAGGAAGTGATCGGCGGCAACATTATCATCCGTCAGCGCGGCACCCGCGTGTATCCGGGCGTGAACGTCGGCATGGGCAAGGATCATACCCTGTTCGCGCTCGCCGAAGGTCGCGTGCGTTTCCACGATGGCAAACTCGGCCGTAAGTACGTGTCGGTAGACGCCATGGCAGAAGCCGCCGAATAATCGGATGGTCGATGAAAGGGCCATCCTTACGGGATGGTCCCGCCGATCTTCACAGATCGGCTGAACGAGGGAGAGGGGCCAGCCCGTCTCCCTCTTTTCGTGTCTCCCTCACGCACGGCACAGCGGTTCCACAGAGCGGTAGCCCGTACAATTTCTTACGAATTTGCGCGGATATTTCAGGCTCTTCGGACGTTGTGCGTAATCGCAATGTCACGCGCAAATCCTAGGGGAAGCGCGGGGCGGATGAGTGGAGATACTCTATGTTCGTTCGCAGCGAACGGCTGTTCCTGAGGCCCGGCTGGACCGAGGATCAGGAAGAATTCCTGGCCCTGATCGCCGATGAGGGCGTCGTGCGCAATCTGTCGCGCGCACCCTGGCCCTACACGGGCGAGGATGCCCGGCGCTTCCTCGATGCAGCGCAGGACATGCTGCTGCCGCGCTTCCTGATCACCCAGCCCGGCGCCCACGGCACGCGGATCGTCGGCTGCATCGGTCTTTCCCTGCTCGATGGCGAGGTCAATCTCGGTTACTGGATCGCCCGCGAGCACTGGGGACAGGGCTTTGCAAGCGAGGCCGCACGGGCGGTGCTCTCGCTGGCGCGGGCGATCGGCCACAAGCGGATCGTCGGCAGCCACTTCGTGGACAACCCGGCTTCGGGCCGCGTGCTGGAGAAGGTCGGTTTCCGGCCCACGGGCCGAGTCGTCGAACGGTTCAGCGAGGGCCGGGGGACAAGCTGTCTTTCGCGCGAATATGCGGTGGAATTCGATTCGCCCGGCGACTGCGATGACGACCGTCCGAATCCCGGTTTCGGCGGCGGCCAGACCGTCGCGGACAAGCGTGCGGCCTGATTTGCCATCTCTCGCGTAAGTATCTCATAAAAAGGCGCTCTTCGGAGGATGGCGACATCCGCCGAAGAGACCGCCGCGGCAGTTCCCCCGGCTACAGCAGGATCCGTAGCAAAATCCGTGCAAAGCAACTCTCTTTGTGCATAGTATGGGGCGCAAAATAATAAAAAACGGAGGACTGCCCATGTTCGTCCGCACGGAGAGACTGTTCCTGAGGCCCGCCTGGCCGGAAGACGTCGACGAACTCGTTGAGGCCATTTCCGACGAAGCTGCCGAGCGCAACCTGGGCGCTAGCGAGTTGCCGCGTTCGACGGTGGCCATGCGCGATTACCTTGCAAGACCGCGCGATCCGCGCCTGCCGCACTTCTTCATGTATTTGCGCGCGCCCGGTGGCCCCAAGCTGGTGGGCGGCATCGGCCTAGGGCAGATCGAGGACGACGTGGAACTCGGCTATTGGATCGCCCCCTGCCATCGCGGACGGGGTTTTGCCCGCGAAGCGGTGCGGGCGGTGCTGGCGCAGGCCCGGGCATTGGGCCATCGCCGCGTGGTTGCGAGTCAATTCGCCGACAATCCCGCCAAGCGCGACGTTCTGGAGGAGACCGGCTTCGCAGACAGCGGTGCCGAGCGCGAACGCTTCAGCCACGGCGAGCCGGTGCGGGCCAGAATCTACGTCGCCAATCTGGTGGAGCGGCCTTTCCTTCACGCGGAGTCGGCAGCGGAGATTTCGGCCTGAGCGCCTGTTTCGTCAGGCCGGAAGCTCCAGCCACTTCGGCGCGAGCTTGGGGTCGATGTCTTCCACGCGCAGATGGTCCACGGCCAGCCCGAGTTCGGGATAGGCGGCACGGCGGCGTTTTTCGTCCGAGCGGGCGAGCGGCACCACGATCAGGCGGCGGTTGATCTTCTGCCGCCAGTTCATGCGCGCAGTATTCTCCTGCCCGACGTAGCAGCCCTTGTTGAAGCTGACGCCGTTCAGTTCAACGGCATTGCATTCCAGCCAGAGCGTCTCGCCTTCGCCGAGTTCGGCGCGGCCTTCGGGCACGCCCATGGCCAGGCGGTGGGCGCGCCACGCGTCATCGGCGCCCTCGGCTTCGGAAGGATTGGTGGGATCGATCGGCGCGATCCAGCGTTCGCCGAGGCCGTGGTGGCGCGGATCGGCGGCGGCGCCGTCTCCGGAATGGGCGCGCCAGTGGACTGCCAGCGAATCGTCGCGGACAATGTCGATGGCGCGGCGCAGGCGGTACATAGACAGGCGCTTGACCAGGGCGTCGGCCACTTCCGCCTCGCAGTCGATCAGCAGGCCCCAGCCGGCCTTGTTGCTTCCGGGCCAGACGATGAAGTCGAACAGCGCCTTGCCCTGCGGGGAGAGCAGCGCCGTCCAGGTGGGCAGGACTTTCGTCACGTCGGCGGTTACGAGGCCCTGCAGGAACTGGGCGACGTCTTCGTTCGAATCGGGGCGGGGGGAGAGCCGGATAAGGGCGCGGTCGAACAGGCGGCTGGCGGTCATGCCCGATAAGTGGGGCAGGGCGCGCCCATGCGCAAGGCGCGGAATTCGGCAAAAAGCGCAACCTGCAAGGAGTAGGCAAACGACAGGGGCGATCGGGGCCGCTACCGAAACGCAGCCCCTGCAGGGATCGACGGCTTTTCTAAAGATTGGAACGGTTCCGTTTAAATTATCTCGATTCCCCGATGCTCTTTCGCAGGCTATCCCCCGCTTCAGGAATTTCACCTCTCTGCCAAGGATACCCGAGATGACCGGACGCACTGCCCATCCCAAAGTCGAAAAGCTGATCGTCGATCGCTGGTCGCCGCGCGCTTTCGACGGCAGCGAGATTCCGCAGGAAGACCTCGACGTGATCTTCGAAGCTGCCGGTTGGGCGCCTTCGGCCTACAACGTGCAGCCCTGGACTTTCCTCTATGCGAAGAAGGGCGATGCCAACTGGGACTTGCTGCTCTCGCAGCTGATCGAGTTCAACCAGGGCTGGGCCAAGGATGCCTCGGCGATCGTCTATGTCGTTTCCGATAGCCAGATGCGCTCGGACAAGGGTAACTCGGACAATCACAGCCACAGCTTCGACGCCGGTGCCGCCTGGGCGCTCGCCGCGCTTCAGGCGCAGGCGCTGGGCTATCACACCCACGGCATGACCGGCCTGAAGTTCGGCGATGCGGAAAAGGCGCTCGGCATCCCCGCCGACCACCGCCTCGAAGCCGCCTTCGCCATCGGCAGGATGGGCGACAAGAGCCAGCTTCCCGAATTCCTTCAGGAGCGCGAAGTCGCCTCGAACCGCAAGCCGGTGGCCGAGATCGCCAAGGCCGGCAAGTTCGCCTGATATAACCGGAAAAGCATAGGGCGCTCCGGACCCTTCCCCCTCCTGTCACCGGAGCGTCTTTGCAAGCCCGGTCCGCCTTTCCCTTGGGCGGACCGGGTTTTTCGTTTCAGAACTTGCGCTTCACACCGACCATGAGCCGGTTGCTGACCATGCCGTTGGGAAAACCCTGGCTTTGCAGGTGCACATCGGCGGTGGTGTTCTCGTCCAGCTTCATTTCGAGGCGCGGCACGGCGCTCGGCATTTCATAGTCTTCGGGCAGGGGCCGCAGCCGCTCCTTCTCCGGATCGGGCGCGCAAACCACGATCTCGCCGGGGCGGCCTTGGGGGCAGCGGGGCGGTACCACGCTGAACCGGGCTCCGGGAGAATTGCGCATTTGCCTGAGATCGAAGGAATCCACCGTCTGCTCTGAAGCGAGAGGGGCGGCAGGTACGGTATCGATCGCAGGCATGGGGATGCTCCATCGGGAGCGGGCAGGCAATCACCCGATCGTGGCCGATTTGCGGCACCACTGGGCCGGAGCCGTGACGAACCCGGTTACATTTTGGCTATCGCCTGCCCAAGCACGACTCGGCTCGCCATGACGGCAAGAGAGGTTCATAGGCCCCCCGTTCGTTCAGGACATAGGGAGGTCGGCGCCGGTGGCGGCTGGATTGTTGAAGAACTCGGGGCAGTGGAGCCTGAAAACCTATCTCGCATGGGCACGCGGCGCGTTCGGCGGGCTGCTGGGCATTGCGCTGGCGGGCGGTATAACGATGCTGCTCGAAATGAAGGGCGTGGAGATGGGTGGGCTTTCCACGCTCCCGTTCCTCGTGGCGCCGCTCGGCGCTTCGGCGGTGCTGGTGTTCTGCGTTCCGGCCAGTCCGCTGGCGCAGCCGTGGTCGGTGATCGGCGGTAACATGATCTCGGCCATCGTCGGCCTTTCGATGGGCCATCTGCTGGGCAACCCCTGGCTGGCCGCTTCGACCGGCGTGGGTCTGGCGATCGTGGCCATGTCGCTCACCCGCAGCCTCCATCCGCCGGGCGGAGCCTGCGCCCTGCTTTACGCGCTCGGCGCGACGGGAGAGCAGCACTGGGGCGTCGGCTATCTGCTGCCGCTTGGGCTGAACCTGATCTTCCTGTTCCAGGTCGGCTGGCTCTACAACAATCTGACCGGCCATCCCTGGCCGCACCGCGCACCGAAAGTGCAGCACAAGGCGCCGGAGCCTTACACGCGCGAGGATATCGAGACGCTGCTCGGCGAATGGGACGAAGTGCTCGATGTCGACGTCGACGATCTCGACGCTTTCGTGCAGGCGCTGCTGGTGAAAGGCCGCAAGGCCTGAGTTCAGGCCGTCGCGGTTTTGCGTCTGCGGGACAGAAGGTCCCAGCAGAACACCGCGATGGCCGTCCAGATGAACAGGAAGCAGAAGACCTGAATCGGCTTCAGCGGCTCACCGAAGACGAAGAGGCCCATCAGGAACACGCCCGTGGGCGTCACGAACTGGATGAAGCCGAGCACTGAGAAGTCCAGCTTGCGTGCGGCTCCGGCGAAGAGCAGCAACGGAATCCCGGTGACGATGCCCGCGCAGGCCAGCAGCAGGCTGGTGGTGAGCGACTGGCCCATGGCAAGTCCTGCCGGGCTGGTGCCTTGCCAGATCAGCATGCCCAAAGCGGGAACAAGCAATACCAGCGTCTCCACCGTCAGGCCGGGCAGCGATTCGACCGGCGTCAGCTTGCGAACGAGAGCGTAGCCCGCGAAGCTGAGCGCGAGGCCCATGCTGATCCACAGGGTATCGAGCGCGCCCCAGGACAGGATGGCCACGCCGATCGCGGCGAGGCCCACCGCCGTCCACTGCATCCGCGACAGGCGCTCGCGCAGGAACAGGGTTCCGGCCAGCACGTTGACCAGCGGGTTGATGTAGTAGCCGAGGCTGGCCGCGAGGACATGGCCTTCCATGACCGCGATCACGTAGACCAGCCAGTTGGTGCCGATCAGCAGCCCGCTCAGCGCCAGCGCGCCGAGGATGCGGGGATTGCCGAGGGCCGCGCGCAGTTGGGCGCCCTGCCGCAGCACCGCCACCATCACCAGGCAGAACGGCAGGGTGAACAGCAGGCGCCAGGCCACGACTTCGAACGGCGAGACCGCATGGAGCGCCGCGAAGTAGAGCGGGAACAGGCACCAGATGAAATAGGCGCCGAAAGCCTGGGCAAGGCCGCCGGAGCGGCGAGAAGAAGCGGTCTGCATCGAATATCCCGTGAGTGGCTTGCTGCGATAGGTGCGAAAATGCCGGTTTCGCAAGCGGTTCGTCGCAACACGTCCTTCGCCTCGTCGATATTGCCGAATCTGACAGCTGTGTTGCGGGTTGTTCAGCTTCGTTCGCTTAAAGCTGAATGCGTACCGCGGATCGAGCCTCAAAACGGCACCCTCCCGGCAATGACGAGGAGATTTGAGATGAACGCATTCTTCAAGGCAACCGCCCTCGCTGCCGCAACGGCCAGCCTGGCGACCGCTCTTCCCGCTTCGGCTGCCGTCAGCTTCGCGCCGACGCACAGCTTCGTTGCTCCCGGTGAGCAGGAATACGGCCACTGGCGCGAGCGTTATTCCCGCGAGGACCGTCGCCGTGGCTACGGCAATCGCGATCACTACTATCGCGGCGACCGAGGCTATCGGGGCGACCGTCGTGGCTACGACTGCCGCCGTTCGGGCGGCACCACCGGCCTCCTGGTAGGCGGTGCGGCGGGCGCGCTTGCTGGCCGCGCCATCGACACCCGCGGCGATCGCGCCACCGGCACCGTGCTCGGCGCCGCCGCAGGTGCCCTGCTGGGCCGCGAAGTGGAACGTGGCGGCTCGCGTTGCCGCTAAGCTAACCGAACAAGGACTGGCTTCCCCGCGAGGACGGCGACTTGCGGGGGAGACCTCCCGAACTCCAGGAGTACGGGTGGGAGAGGGCGTCTGCGACCTTAGGGCCGCAGGCGCCTTCGACCTGTCCGGCCGGTTCCCGCTTCGTAAGGTCTTGCGCCCGTCTATCCCATTAGGGGTCATCCCATTTTGGAACGCGGGCCGCTTTAACCCTGTGCTGCGCTTGAATTTACGCCGTTTACCGGGAAGGCTCGATTCTTACTGCGATGCTGCGGCGAGCTTTTGCTCGGCACAAGAAGGACGGGATCATGAAGGCTACCGCCACGAGGGTTATCGCTGTCGGCCCCGGTCTGGGGCTTCTCGCACTAGCGGGTGCGCTGGCGCTAGCGGGCTGCAATTCGAAGCAGAAGCCCGAAGCGGCGGAAAGCGATTCGGCCATCGGCGGTTCGCTCGGAGACCGGATCGTCGTCGATCCGGAGAAGGCGGGCGGGAGCACATCTGCCGCAAGTGGCGCTGCGATAACGCTGGCGCCTGCCGCCCGCACGCCTGAAGCCGTGGCCGCCGCGAAGAAATCCGCGGCCGATGCTGCCGGGGGCAAGCTTCTGCCCGCGCCCGCGCCGCAGAAGGGTGGCGCCCCGGCGCTGGCGCAGAATGCCGCCTCGGCTGCGCAGATCACCGATGCCGCGCGCAAGGCGAAGACCGACTGCGCGGGCAAAGTGCAATATTCCGAGGCCTGGGCGAAGAAGCTCCCCGCCGCCATTCCCGTCTACCCGCGTGGCGCGGTGCAGGAAGCGGCCGGAACCGATGCGGAGGGCTGCGCGCTGCGCGTGGTCAACTACGCCGTCCCGGTCTCGCCCGAGGATGTCGTGAGCTTCTACTATTCGATGGCCCAGCGCGGCGGCTACAGCGCCGAATACCGGATCGACGGCGGCGACCACGTGATCGGCGGCCGCAAGGGCGGGCAGGCCTATGTGGTCTATGCCCGCAAGCTGGACGGCGGCGTCACCGAGGTCGATCTGGTCGCCAGCGGGAAGTAACTTGCCGCAGGCCCTTTATCGCAGGCCCACGCCGATCATCGCGCGGGGCTGCTCCATTTCGCCGGATGCGACCGGATAGGCGCAGTAGTCCGCCGCGTAGTAGCCGCTCGGATGGTGGCTTCCGGAAAGCCCGATCCCGCCCATCGGCGCGGCATGGCTCGGCCCGGTGGTCGTGCGGTTCCAGTTGACGATCCCGGCGCGGACATTGGCCCAGAAACGGTTGTAGTCCTGCGGCGACCCGCCCACGAGCGAGGCGGCGAGGCCGAAGCGGGTGTTGTTGGCCTCGGCGATGGCCTCGTCGAAATCGTCGACGCGAATTACCTGGAGGATCGGACCGAACAGCTCGACATCGGGGCGGTCCTTCATCGCCGTCGTGTCGATGATCGCCGGGCTGAGGAACGGCAGCGTCTCGTCGCTGCGCACCAGATGCTTGATCGCACGGCCGCCGTTGCTCAGCAGGTAGAGGAAGCTCTCGGTCAGCCCGTCGGCCGCCAGGGTGTCGATCACCGGGCCCATGAACGGGGCCGGTTCGTCGAAGGGGGCGCCGACGATCACGCGATCGGCCAAGGCCTTCACTTCCGCAATCGCGGCATCGTAGAGGCTGCTCTTCACGATCAACCGGCGCGCGGCGGTGCAGCGCTGACCCGCCGAGGAGAAGGCGGACTGCACGATCAGCGCGGCGGCGTCCGTCAACTTGGGCGTATCCCAGAGGACGATCGGATTGTTGCCGCCCATCTCCAGCGCCACCAGCTTGTCCGGCCGGGCCGAGAGGCGGCGGTTGATCGAGATGCCGGTATTGGCGGAACCGGTGAACAGCACCCCGTCGATGCCGTCATGCGCCACGAAATCCTGCCCTTCCAGCGGCCCGCCCGCGGCGAACTGCATGACGGCGGCGGAAACCCCGGCGCGGTGAAAGCAGCGCGCGAGCATCTCGCCGGTGGCGGGGGCTTTCTCGCTCGGCTTGAAGATCACCGCATTGCCCGCGAGCAGCGCCGGAACGATGTGGGCGTTCGGCAAATGCGCGGGGAAGTTGAACGGTCCGAGCACGACCAGCACGCCGTGCGGCTTGTGGCGCACGGCCATCGTACCCTGAAGCGCCGAATCGAGTTTTCGCTGGCTGGTGCGCTCGGCATAGGCGCGGATCGAGACTTCGACTTTGGCGACCACGCTTTCGACTTCGGCGCGGGCTTCCCACAAGGGTTTGCCGACCTCGCGGGCGATCGTGGCGGCCAGCTTTTCGGCGTCCTTGCGCACTTCGTTGGCGAAGCGGCGCAGCAGTTCGATGCGGGTGGCGAGCGGCTGCGCGGCCCAGGTCGGCCAGGCGCGCCGGGCGCGACCGACCACCTCGTCGACGTCGCAAGGCCTGCCGCGCCAGATCTCCGCGCCGGTCGCCGGTTCGTAGGAGACGATCTCGGTCACGTTCCCGGCCTCGCTGGCGACGGAGGGTTGCCGGGTGCTGTATGCGCTCGCTGTCGCGCCCATGAAGATGCTGGTCCGCTCTCGATAACTCGCTGTCGGACATGCTCTTGCACAGGTATTCCTACCGGGATGCTAACGGCCGATGTAATCCTTTGGGGTCAGCCTTCCGGCTTGTGACCGGCGGGCGTGGGCGCAGGGCCGAGTTGGCGGCCAAGCTCGCGGATTTCCGCGACGCGGGCGTGGAGCGCGGACCAGTCGTCATGCTGGTCGATTGCGCTCCAGATGCGTTCGACTTCATCGATCAGCGTGCTTGGCGGGAGCGCCTGCTGCCAGAACGGGTCCGAGGTCTCGGCGGCCGGGGCGTAAGTGCCCAGAAGTTCGCCGAATCGGTCCTGCCCCGCGTTTTGCCTGTCGTCCCGTCCGCCCCGATGGCGGAAGAAGAACTGCTCGGGCGCTTCGCCGCTGGCAAGCATGGCCTGTTCGGCGGCCTGGATAAGTGCGCTGTCCTGCTCCTGTCCTTGCGGTACGACGCCCAGACGCCAGGTGAAGCGGCGGCTCATCGCCTGCTGATAAAGCGGCGCGAACCGATCGAGCGCGGCCACCAGCGGTTCGGTCGTCGTCAACATGCTGAGGGCGATGGCCAGCTGGCCGCAGTTCCACAGTACTGCCTCCGGTTGGCGGCCGAAGGCATAGAGGCCGGAATGGTCGAAATAGGCGGCGGTGAAGCGCGGGTCCCAGCGCGGCAGCCAGCGCCAGGGGCCGTAGTCGAAGCTCTCGCCCGAAATGTTCATGTTGTCGGTATTGAGCACGCCATGGACGAATCCGGCGACCATCCAGCTCGCCGCGAGGTCGGCCATGCGCTCGACCACCTGATGGAGCAGGATCACGGCGGGTTCGTCACGTCCCGGTGCGTCCTCGGGAGGCAGGTTGCCGGGGAAGGTTTCGAGGCAATAGGCCACGAGCGCTTCCATGTGCTCGCGCTCCTCCAGCGCGAGCAGGCGCTGGAACGTGCCGATGCGGATATGGCCGTGGCTGAGCCGGACCATCACCGCCGAGCGCGTCGGCGAAGGCTCGTCGCCGCGCCAAAGCGCCTCGCCGGTCTCGATCACCGAGAACGTCTTGCTGGTATAGACGCCCAGCGCCTCCAGCATCTCGGTGGCGAGAATCTCGCGGACCGCCCCCTTCAGCGTCAGCCTGCCGTCGCCGTCGCGGCTGTAGGGCGTCTGGCCCGAGCCCTTGGTGCCGAGGTCCAGCACGCGGTTCTCGCCGTCGAGCATCTGGGCATGGAGGAAGCCGCGCCCGTCGCCGATGTTGGGGTTGTAGTTGCGGAACTGGTGGCCGTGATAGCGCAGCGCCAGCGGGCGCGGCAGGTTGCCCGGCAGTGCCTCGAAACGCCCGAAATGGGCGGTCCACGCCGGGTCGTCGAGCGCGTCCAGACCGACGGCAGCGGCCCAGCGGTCGTTGCGGAAGCGCAGGATATGTTTCGGAAAATCGGCAGGGGACACCGGACTGGCGATCCAGTCGGCGATAGCCTCGATACGGGGGGCAGGGCGGTAGACGCTTGCTTGCGGTTCGCTTCGCATCGGGCAATAGTGGCGATCCGATGCCCGTCGATCAAGCCGGGCCACAAGATGAGGTTGCGGCTTCGGCATGACGGTATTCGAGGATCGGTTCTGGTCGAGCCGGGATGGATTGAAGCTGCATTTTCGGGATTATCCCGGCGAGGACGAAAAGCGTCCGCCGATCGTCTGCCTCCACGGCCTGACCCGCAACGCCCGCGATTTCGACGTTCTGGCCGAGCGCCTCTCGCCGCGCTGGCGGGTGATCTGCCCCGACATGCGCGGGCGCGGCGACAGCGAATATGCCCGCGATTCGGCCAGCTACAATCCGGTCCAATACGGCGAGGACCTGCTGGAACTGCTGGAGCAGGAGAAGATCGACCGCTTCATCGCCATCGGCACCTCGCTGGGCGGGCTGATGACGATGGGGCTGGCCACCTTGATCCCCGACCGGATCGCGGCGGCGGTCATCAACGACGTCGGGCCGTTCCTCGAACCCGATGGAGTCGAGCGGATCAAGGACTACGTGGGGCAGGGGCGCAGCTATCCCACCTGGGTCCATGCCGCCCGCGCCCTGGAAGACAACCAGAGCGAGGCCCATCCCGGCAAGCCGCTCGATTTCTGGATCGGCCGGGCCAAACGCCTGATGACCGTTTCGAACGCCGGGCGCGTGGTCTTCGACTACGACATGAAGATTGCCGAGCCGTTCCTGGGCTACGATGTCGATGACCAGCCCGATCTCTGGCCTGCCTGGGAAGCGCTGGCGGGGCGGCCGGTGCTGGTCCTGCGCGGGGCCTTGTCCGACCTGCTTTCCGCCGCGACTCTGGAAAAGATGCTCCGCCGCCTGCCGGGCACCGAGGCGGTGACGCTGGATAATGTCGGCCACGCCCCGACGCTGGACGAACCCGAATCCGTCGCCGCGATCGAGCGACTGCTGGCGCAAGTCCCCTGACGGCTGCCGCCTTGCGCATTCTCCATCTCCATTCCGGTTTCTCGGCGGGCGGCAAGGAATTGCGCGCGGTGCGGCTGATGAACCTGTTCGGCCCTGGTATCGCCCACGCCGTCGTCTCGGCGCAGCCCGGCGCGCACGGCGCTGCCGCGCTGCTGGACCCTGCGCTGCCGGTGGAGTTTCCCGAAGACTTTCCCAGCCTTCAGGGGCGTCCGACCCCGCGGCGGCTGTGGCGGATCGCGCAGGCGATGGCAGACTTCGACCTCGTGCTCACGTACAACTGGGGGGCGATGGACGCGGTCATGGCCCATCGCCTGTTCGGCGGGCTGCTCGGCCTGCCGCCGCTGGTCCATCACGAGGATGGCTTCAACGAGGACGAGGCTGCGGGCCTCAAGCCCGCGCGCAACCGTTTTCGCCGCATCGCGCTGCGGCGGGCTTCGGCGCTGGTCGTGCCCTCGCAGCGGCTGGAGGAGATTGCGCTCACCGCATGGCGACAGCCGCGCGAGCGGGTGCGGCTCATCCCCAATGGCATCGATTGCAGCGCCTATCTCGACCGCCCCCGGCCGGACATGCTGCCGGGACTGGTCAAGCAGCCGGGCGAGCGCTGGGTGGGGACGCTGGCGGGCCTCCGGCCGGTGAAGAACCTGCCGCGACTGGTGCGCGCCTTCGCGGGATTGCCCGAGCCGTGGCGGCTGGTCATCCTCGGCGAGGGTCCCGAGCGGGCGGCTATCGCCGAAGCAGCGGCGCAGTGCGGCGTGGCGGACCGGGTGCACTTGCCCGGATTCGTGGCCGATCCTTCGCATGCAGTCGGCCTTTTCGACATTTTTGCGCTTTCGTCCGATAGCGAGCAGTTCCCGATCTCGGTTGTGGAGGCGATGGCGGCCGCCCTGCCGGTGGCTTCACCCGCCGTCGGGGACGTCGCCCGGATGGTATCGGTGGAAAACCGGGGACTTATCACGCCGCCCGGAAACGAGGCCGCACTGGCCGCAACGCTGGCCCGGCTGGCGGGCGACGACGGGCTTCGCGCGCGCCTCGGCGCGGCCAACCGGGCTTTTGCGCGCAGCCATTACGACGAGGCGGAAATGCTCGCCGCCTATAGCCGCACATATGGTGAGGCACTGGGGCAAGACCGCCTGATTTGACACGCCGACATCATTCAGCAAGGCTTCACCGCATGGGGTGCAGCGATCATCCCCGTTGAAAAGCCGTGGTCATTCGCTAAACAGCCCGGCAACCATTTCCGATTTTCCGCAGAAAGCGCCCGAAACTTGGCTCTGCCTCCTTCCAACAGCACTCCGACCAATCCCAAGTCTGCCGAGCGACTCGCCGCGCAGCAGGATGTTTTCCTGCGCGAGGTGGACGACGCCCTGCGGCAGGACCAGATGGAAGGCTTCTTCACCCGCTACGGCAAGCCCGTGATCGCGGCTGTGGTTCTGGCGCTCGCGGCCTTCGGCGGCTGGCTCTACTGGAGCCATCGCCAGAGCGAGCAACGGAGTGCCGATGCCGAGGCTTATGTCCAGGCGATCGACAGCATGAAGTCCGGCAACCTCGATGCCGCCAAGGGCAAGCTCGAAGCGCTGGCCAAGGGTACGGGCGGCAGCCCGATCTCGGCCAAGCTGATGCTGGCTGGCATTGCCGCCGAGCAGAAGCGCCTGCCGGACGCGGTCAAGCTCTACGGCGAAGTGGCCAACGACGCCAAGGCGCCGCAGCCTCTGCGCGATCTGGCCGCCGTGCGCGGCGTTGCCGTCAACTTCGACGGCATGAAGCCGGAAGACGTGGTTTCCCGCCTCAAGCCTTATGCCGCGCCGGGCAACCCCTGGTTCGGCGTTGCCGGTGAACTGGTCGGCATGGCCTATATCAAGATGAACAAGCAGGACCAGGCCGGTCCGCTGTTCGCCGCCATCGCCAAGGACGAGCAGGTCGAATCGGGCCTGCGCAGCCGCGCCCGCCAGCTTGCCGCCGTGCTCGGCGTCGATGCGATCGACGACGTGGTGGACGAACGCGGCGAGCCGCTCGGCCAGATGAAAAATGGGGCCAAGGCCAGTGCGCAGCCCGCGCCTGCTGCCGGAGAATGAACGTGGTTGAGAAGAAGCATATTTTCGGCCGTGCGGGCGTCGTTTCGCTGATCGCTCTGGCGCTTGTCGCGGGCCTTTCCGGCTGCAAGTCGAACAGCAAGGGCCCCAAGACCCCGACCGTGGGTGAGCGCGTGCCGATCCTCTCGCGCATCGAGAGCGGCGCCAAGGTCGATCCGACGCAGGAAGCCGTCTCGGTGATCCTGCCGCCGCAGCATGAGAACAGCGAGTGGGCGCAGGCCGGTGGCAACGCCGCCAAGTCCTACGGCCACCTGGCGCTGGCCGATCATCCGAGCCGCGTCTGGACCGCGCAGATCGCCGGTTCCACCAACCGCGCCCGCCTTGCCGCCGCACCCGTGGTGGCGGACGGCAAGCTCTTCGTGATGGACACCGACGGCGTCGTCCACGCCTTCGATGCCAAGACCGGCGGTTCGCTCTGGACCAAGAGCTTCTCGGTTTCCGGCAAGACCGAGAATTCGATCTTCGGCGGCGGTGTCAGCTACGAGGGCGGCAACCTTTACGTCACCACCGGGCTTGGCGAAGTCGCCGCGCTCAAGGCGGCGGACGGCAGCCAGGTCTGGACCAAGAAGCCCGGCGGCCCGCTGCGCGGCTCGCCGACGATCGGCTTCAATTCCGTCTACGTGATGACGCAGGACAACCAGATCTTCGCGCTGAATGCCGCGGACGGCAATGTGCTGTGGAACGAATCGGCCTCGCTCTCGCAGGCGGGCGTGTTCGGCGTCGCCGCTCCGGCAGCCGGGCAGGGTACGGTCATCGCCGGTTATTCCTCGGGCGAACTCGTGGCCTATCGTTACGAGAACGGCCGCCAGGTCTGGTCGGACGCGCTGTCGCGCACCTCGATCTCGACCGAAGTGGGCAGCCTCACCGACGTCGACGCCGATCCGATCATCGATCAGGGCCGCGTCTATGCGCTGGGCCAGGGCGGCCGCATGGCAGCCTATGAGCTGATCACCGGCCAGCGTATCTGGGAACTCAACCTCGCCGGCATCTCGACGCCGATGGTGGTGGGAGACTGGGTCTTCACGCTCGACGATCATGCCGAGATCCTCGCCATTGCCCGCAATACCGGCAAAGTCCGCTGGCTGACGCAGCTGGCGCGCTACCAGAACGCGAAGAAGCGCAAGGGGCCGATCTTCTGGGTCGGTCCGGTGCTCGCGGGCGGCAAGCTCTGGGTCGGCAATTCGCGCGGCGAACTGGGTACTGTCGATCCGGCAACCGGCACGCTGACGCCGTTCGTCGAAGTGAAGGACCCGATCTCGCTCGCGCCGGTCGTGGCGAACCAGACGCTTTACCTGCTGGACGATTCGGGCCGGATCTCGGCGTTCCGCTGAAAATGTCCGCCGTTTCCGGAAGCTGTCCGGGGCGGCGGGACTTTCGGTATTTCGCACCTCTTAACCAATTCCGGGTAGTCCGGGGCGCATGAGCAGCGCCCCGAATCCCGCGAAAATGCCTCCCGCGAAAATCCGGCCCGCCAGCGATGTCTCGGCCGGCGTCGGCCCTGCCGGACTGGCGGCACTGCTCGGCTGGCTGCTGGTCTGCCGCAACTGGGCCCCGATCTCCGAAGTCCTTGCGCTTCCCGGACCCCATGCGCCGATGAGCGGGCCTTATGCCTCGGTCGCCACGCTCTTCGTGACCGGCACGGCCATGGCGCTCTGGTCGGTCCTCGTGGACAAGGTCCATCTACGGCCCTCGACCGGCATCGACTGGAGCCTGCGCCGCCCGCTTTCCGAGACGCTCGACCTCTCCATCACCAAGCTCGCGGGCCTCTGGGCGACCTGGGCGCTGATCGGGGCGTTCTACTGCGTCGGCCGGTGGTATTGGGACGGGCAGTACCTGTTTGCGATGGAAGTGATCGGCGCGGCGGCGCTGCCGGTCTTCCTGCTCTCGGTCCCCTATGTGTTCTGGCTGGATCGCAAGCTGATCGAGCCGCGCGACCAGGCCTGGCACTTCGGCGCGCTGCTGATCGGCCGCGAGGCCTGGGACCTGGAGGCGGTGAAGAAGCACGGCCGCGCCTGGACGATCAAGGCCTTCTTCGGCGCTTTCATGATCTCGATCCTGCCCGGCGGTTTTGCGCAAGTCGTCGAGGCGAACTTCGGCGCCATGATCCACGATCCGGTGCCGCTGGCCTCGACGGTGATCGCGCTGCTGTTCCTGATCGACGTGCAGATCGGCACTGTCGGCTACATCTTCACCTTCCGCCCGCTCGACGCCCATATCCGCAGCGGCAATCCGCTGCTGGCGGGCTGGGTGGCGGCGCTCATGTGCTATCCGCCGTTCGTCTGGGGCACGATGGGCCGCGCCGACGTGCTGGGCTACGAAGTCAACACCCCCGGCTGGTCGTACTGGCTGCAAGGCCACACGGTGCTGCTGTGGTTCTGGGCGGCGCTGATGGTGTTCCTCACGGCGGTCTATGCCTGGGCGACGTTCGCCTTCGGCCTGCGCTTTTCCAACCTCACCTATC
>PJTY01000217.1_pt1 | contig 37545 bp, 30 predicted proteins | sample 1512121 | NCBI WGS metagenome assembly PJTY01 (sample SAMN08177680, study PRJNA422409) | Soil metagenome, whole genome shotgun sequencing project. | isolation source: Soil enriched (2) on filter paper: alkali lignin treatment | place: USA: Madison | collected 2015-01-15 | reverse complement strand
TCTTCGAATTCATCCAGCGCAAGGGCGACGACGGCTTCGGCAACGGCAACTTCAAGGCGCTGTTCGAAAGCATGGAACGCGACCAGATCCGCCGCGGCGTGTTGAAGCCTGTCCTGAGCCCTGTCGAAGGGGTGGATGAGCCTGCGGAGTAAACAGGTTGGGAGGGAGGGCAGGTCCACGCAGGTCTGCCCCCAGTTCCCGGGAGAGTGAAGATGACTGACAAGACCCCCGTTCTGGGCGGAATCCACCATGTCGCCTACCGCTGCCGGGACGCGAAGGAGACCGTGAACTTCTACCGCGATGTGATGGGCATGGATTTCATGCTCGCCATCGCCGAGGACAAGGTGCCCTCCACAGGCGCGCCCGATCCCTACATGCACGTTTTCCTCGATTGCGGCGGCGGCAATGTGCTGGCCTTCTTCGAACTGCCCAACGCGCCCGACATGGGCCGCGACGAGGCGACCCCGGCCTGGGTCCAGCACATCGCCTTCAAGGTCGAGAGCGAGGAGGGGCTGCTCGCGGCAAAGGAACGTGCCGAGGCGCGGGGGCTGTCCGTGGTCGGCCCGGTTCATCACGGCGTGTTCAAGTCGATCTACTTCTTCGACCCCAACGGCCATCGCCTCGAACTGGCATGGCAGTTTGGCAGCTCCAGCCAGATGGCCCAGCTCAAGGCCGTGGCCGAGGACATGCTGGAGGAATGGTCGCGCACCAAGAAGGCCCCGCGCCACGCGGCGTGGCTGCACGAAAAGATCGCGGCGGAGACCTGAGCCGGTGAAGCTCCACGGCTACTGGCGCAGTTCCACGAGTTATCGCCTGCGCATAGCGCTGGGTCTCAAAGGGCTTGAATACGAGCAGGTTGCAGTCAACCTGCTCGACGGGGAGCAGCGCTCCGCGGAATACCGCCGCCTAAACCCCTACGGCGGTGTTCCGGCGCTGGAGATTGACGGGCGCGTCTACGCGCAGTCGATGGCGATCCTGGAGTGGCTCGACGAGAGCTTTCCCGATCGGCCGCTGCTCCCCCGCGATGTCGAGGACCGCTTCGCCTCGCGCGAACTGGCGATGGCGATCGCCACCGAACTCCACGCGCCGCTCAACCTGCCGGTGCTGAAATACCTGAAGCACGATCTCGGCCATGTGCAGGAAGAGGTGGACGGCTGGTATCGCCACTGGGTCGCCCGCACGTTCGAGGGCGTCGAGGCGCGGCTGGAGCAACGCGGCGCGGGGGATTTCCTGTTCGATGCGCCGGGACTGTTCGAGTGCGTGGCGGTGCCGCAGCTTTACAATGCGCGGCGGTTTTCCTGCGATCTCGATGCCTACCCGCACCTGACCCGGATCGAGGCGGCCTGTCGGGAGCATCCGGCGTTCATCGCGGCGCATCCCGACCATCAGCCGGACAGCAAGTGAGATCGAGGGTCAGTCCTTCGGCGTGACCCAGACTTCGACCGGCGCCACGAACTTGCCCGGCGCGGGCTTGCCGACATGGACGCGGTCTGCGGTGACGAGTTCGCCGCTGGCGAGGTTGAAGCTGGCCCAGGGCTTGGGCATGCGGCCGAAGGTCATCTTCTGGATGGGTTGGCCGGTGGTCGAATTCATGATGGTGGCGATGATGCTCATCCGCCCGCCCGTAGCGAGATCGAAGAGATTCGGTCCAGCGGGTGGGCCGAGCTATGCCCAGCCCAGTTCTCAGCCCTCGGCAGGCGCCAGCAGCAGGTCCCGCAAGTCATGCAGGCTCGGCAGGATTTCCGCACAGAGCAGGGTCTGCTCTTCGGTGGCGGGCAGCAGGTCGGGCACCATGACCGTGGCGATTCCCGCCGAAGTGGCCGAGCGCACGCCTGCCGGGCTGTCTTCGATGGCGACGCAGTGCGCCGGATCGACGCCGAGGCGGCTGGCAGCCAGCAGATAGGGTTCCGGGTGCGGCTTGGCCTCGGTCACGTCGTTGCGGGTGACGACGACGTCGAAGTAGCGCAGCAGGCCGACCTTCTCCAGTCGCTGCTGCGCGTAAGGCGCTTCCGAAGACGTGGCGATCGCCATCGGTATGCCCGCCTTGGCGAAATGTTCGAGAATGACCTCGGCGCCGGGCCGCAGCGGAATTCCCGCTTCGAGCATGGCGGTGAAGGCTAGGTCGCTCTCGTCGAAGAAGCGGTCGAGCGGGAAGTCCGGCCCCATGTGATCGGCCACGAGGCGGCGCGAGCCGTCGCGGTGGATGCCGACCATCGAATTCTGAAGCTCCGGTGAGAGCGGATAGCCCATCGCCTTGCCGGTGACGGCGAAAGCACGGCCATGCACGGCTTCGGTATCGAGCAGGGTCCCGTCCATGTCGAAGATTGCCGCGCGGATGGGATCGGGCAGCACGGCGGAGCGAAGGGTATCGGGAAGCGAGGTCATGGGGTCAATATGACCTTTCACGGTGGCGGAACCATTGCAAAACCCGAATGTGCGGTTGCGAAAAGCGCTTCGTCGTCCCGGATCGGGTCCGGGACGACGGAATGTTCAAGCGTTGACGTACGTCACCGTATCTCCCGGCCCGACGCCCAGCAGTGTCGCGGCGGTAGCATCCAGCGTCACGCCGCCGTCCGCAGCGTCGACTTTGCCGAGACAGGCGCGGAAATCGGCGAGGCGGCCGGTGGCGACGAGGTGGCTGGCTTCGGCCTCATCCGCCGGAGTGATCGCGGCGATCACCGCGGTGCGGGCATCCTGCACGGTGCGGATCAGGTCGGTTTTCGCGAGCATGGTGGGGCCGCCGTCGAAGATGTCGACGTAGTTCTGGAACGCGAAGTTCTCGTTTTCCAGCATGCGCATGGCCGGGCGGCCGGAATAGTGCGGCTGGCCCATCACCTGCCGCGCCGCCTCGGACAGCAGGGCGCAGTAGATCGGGTGCTTGGGCATGAGGTCGGCGATGAACTGGTTGCCGTGCTTGGCGTTGAACTCGTCCGCGTCGCGGAAGCTCATGTCGAAGAAGCGCCCGGCAAGACCGTCCCAGAACGGCGAGTTGCCGGCATCGTCGATGGCGCCGCGCAGTTCAGCCAAGGTGGTATCGCCGAAGCGCGCGCGGTGCGTCTTGATGAACAGGTAGCGGCTGCGCGCCAGCAGCTTGCCGACGCCCGCCGAACGCTCGGTGGCGTCAAGGTAGAGGCCGCCCACTTCGCTCGCCCCGTCGAGATCGGTGCAGAGCGTCAGCATCTCGGCGCGGAAGGTGCGGTCCAGTTCCTTGGAATGCTGGGTGATCCGGCCGAGGCGGTAGGAGTAGAACGGAAACTCGGTACCGACTTGCGAGAAGGCCTGACAGGTGCCGCGCACTTTGCCGGTTTCGGTGTCTTCGAGAATGAAGACGAAGAGGTCGTTGGCGATCTCGTCGCTGTCGCGGGCGAAGCTTTTGGCGGTGCGCTTCAGCTTGGCGTCCAGCGTCGGCTTGTCGGGTGGCAGGTTGGTGAAGCCGCCGCCTGTGCCCTTCGCCATGCGATAGAGCGCTTCGAGGTCCTTTTCCTGGGCGGTGCGCAGGAGGAATGTCATGCGGGCAGAACTCCGTGGCGGTCGAGGCGATGAAGGACGAGAGCGGTGAGGCGGGCGCGGGCATCGAGCGAATCGGCCAGCAGGTATTCGTCCGGCGAGTGGATCGATCCGCCGAGCGCGCCCATGGTGTCGAGCACCGGCACCCCGCAGGCGGCGATATTGTTGCCGTCGCAGACGCCGCCGGTATCCTTCCAGCTCATCGGTTGGCCGAGGTCGGCGGCAGCCCGGCTGACCATGCCGTAGAGCGCCTCGGTCTTCTCCGAGATCGCCTTGGGTGGGCGCGAGACGTGGCCGTGGATGTGCATGTGCACCTTGTGCGCGGCGGAGACTGCGGCGACAGCATCCTTGATGAAGGCCTGCGCCTCGGCGGCGAGTTCGGGCGTGGCGGGGCGCATGTTGAAGTGCAGCACAGCGAGGTCGGGCACGGTGTTGTTGGGCGCGCCGCCTTCGATCTTCGCCGGGTTCACCGAGAGGCCGGGACGGCGCATGGCGGCAAGGCGCAGGGCAAGGTCGCTGGCGGCGAGCAGGGCGTTGCGGCCGTCCTCTGGGTTGCGTCCGGCATGGGCGGAGCGGCCATGGACGACGACGGCGTAGTTGCCCGAACCGGGCCGCGCGCGCGCCATCTGGCCGCCGGGTAGTGCCGGTTCGTACGTCAGCGCGGCCAGCTTGGCTTTGGCCAGATCGGCGATGAGGGCGGCGGAGGAGAGCGAGCCGGTTTCCTCGTCGCTGTTGATGAGGACATCGTAGCCGAGCGTCGGATTGGCGCGCTCGTAGGCGGTGAGACCGGCCAGCATCAGCGCGAGGCCGCCCTTCATGTCCGCCGTGCCGGGGCCGTTGAGCGTGTTCTCGTCCAGCCAGTCACAGGTCTGGAAGGGGTGATCGACGGGATAGACGGTGTCCATGTGGCCCGTGAGGATCACCCGCCGCTCCGCCTCGGGGCGCACCGAGAGGATGAGGTGGCGTCCGTGGACGACCTCGCGGGTACTGCCTTGGCTATCCACTTTCTCGACCGGAGCGGGATCGGCCAGCCTGACTTCGCCCGGAAGCGCTGCGAAGGCATTGGCAAGGTGCCCGGCCATTGCGGCGAGGCCTGCGATATTCGCGGTGCCGCTGTTGATCGCCGCCCAGTCGAGCGTCTGAGAGAGGATGGGGGCGCGTTCAATGGGAGCGAGAAGGTCCCGTTCCTCTCCCGTCAGGCCCGTCATCCGCGCAGCTTGCCAATCAGCGCGCCGCTGTTGCCGTCCACGCTCGCCGCCTCGAAGCTGGCGACCGGATAGGCGCAGTAGTCGGCGGCGTAATAGGCGCTGGGGCGGTGATTGCCGCTCTCGCCCAGACCGCCGAACGGCATCGATCCGGCTGCACCGGTGGTCGGGCGGTTGCGGTTGACCACGCCCGCGCGGCTTTCCAGCACGAAGCGGTCCCACAAGGCGTCGTCAGTGCTGACGAGGCCCGCCGAAAGGCCGAAGCGCGTGGCATTGGCAGCGGCGATGGCGGCGTCGAAATCGGGCACGCGGGTCACTTGCACGATGGGCGCGAAGATTTCCTCGTCGGGCACGTCAATGCCGGTCACGTCGAGAATGCCGGGCGTGACGAAAGCGCCGCTGCGACCTTCGATGCCCTCGAAGGCGCGGACTACCGTGGCGCCGCGCTCGACGAGGTCGGCAAAGCGCGCCTTGGCGGCCTCGGCGGCCTGCACTGAGATCAGCGGGCCGAACCATGGCTCGGGCGTTTCGTGCCATTCGCCGATGGTCACGCGGTCCGCCAGCGCGGCGACCGCATCGACCAGCGCGGTCCCGAAGTCGTTGTCCGGCACGATCAGCCGGCGCGCGCAGGAACAGCGCTGGCCGGTGGTGATGAAGCTGGACTGGACGACGACAGAGGCGGCCTCGTCCACATCGCCGTCCCACGCGACCAGCGGATTGTTGCCGCCGAGTTCGAGCGCGAGGATCACGTCGGGCCGGTCCGCGAAAATGCGCCGGAAATGTGCACCCGCGCCTGCGGAGCCGGTGAACAGCAGCCCGTCGATATGGCCTGCCACCAGTGCCTCGCCGGTGGCGCGCGCGCCGTGGACGATCTGGAACACGCCTTCGGGAAGGCCCGCTTCGGCCCCAGCCTCAAGCCACGCATCGGCTATCGCCTGCCCGGTCGCCGGGGTCATTTCGGAGGGCTTGAAGACCACCGTGTTGCCCGCCAGCAGGGCGGGGACGATATGGCCGTTGGGCAGATGGCCGGGGAAGTTGAACGGGCCGAGCACCGCCATCACCCCATGCGGGCGGTGGCGCAGCACGGCGGCGCCGAAGGGCATGTCCTGCCGCTTCTCGCCCGCCCGCTCGGCCTGCGCGGCGATCGAGATGCCGACTTTGCCAATCATTGAGGCCAGTTCGGTGCGGGTTTCCCAGAGCGGCTTGCCGGTCTCGCGGGAGATTACCTCGGCGATCGCGTCCTTGCGGGTTTCCAGCACCGCCTTGTAGCGCTGCACCGCCTCGACCCGCGCGGCGACGGGCAGGGCGGCCCAGGCCGGAAACGCCGCATGGGCGCTCTCCAGCGCGGCATCGACGGCGGCGCTATCCGCAACTTCGCCTTCCCAGACCAGCGCGCCGCTGGCCGGATCGAACGACTGGAGCAGACTCATGCGCCCCTCGTCACCGCGAAGATGCCGGTGGCATTGCCGGAATCGAAGGTGAGATCGAGCTTGCCGGTCTCCGGATCGATGTCGCGGGTGATGAACTCATAGAACGAGCCCGGCACCGGCAGCGGCACTTCGCTGCCGTCGGCCTCGCGGAACGGGCGTACGACCTTGTCGGCGAGGATCGCGGTCTGGCGCACCCGGCCATTCTGCGAGATCTCGACCGAAGGCTTCATCGGATAGCCGTCTTCCTTGAGTTCCTCGGCCAGCACCGCGACATTGGCGGTGCGGGTGGTCGCGTGGTTAAAGGCATTGCCTTCGGTGGCGATCCAGGCGCCTTCCTTGGTCTCGCTAAGGAGCACTTCGTAGTCGGCCAGCGTGGGCGGCTCGTGCTGGCGCTCGAAGCAGGCGAGCGCACCCTTGAGCGCAACGACGGCCTGGTCGAACGGGCAGCGGCCTTGCGCGGCCAGCGCATCGAGCGCAGCCCATTCGGCCTCGCCCAGCGGGTCGGTCGACGTGCCGAAAACATTGGCGCAGGCCGCCTGCGCGCCTTCGGAAAGCTGGTCGACATGGAGTTCGGATACGAAGAACTGCGGGATCGTTTCCGGCAGGTCGCGCTGGACATAGGCGCGGCCGGTCATGCGGAGCTTGGGCAGCGGATAGAGCCCGCCCACTTCGTAGCCCAGCGGCGCGAGGAAGCGTCCGAACGCCTCGTGGCCGCTCGGCAGGGCGCCGGTCTCGCCGTCGATCGTGCGCAGGGCGCCATGGTCGAAGGCGATGGTCTCGCCCGCCTCGCGCACCGACTGCACATAGCGCGCGGCGGTCGGCACCCGCTCCAGCAGGTCGGCGAAGAGCGCGGCGTTGAGGGCCATCGCGACTTGCGCGCGTGAAACGGTCTCGTCGCTGCCCGAGAGCACGGGGTCGATGGTGAGGACGGTGAGAGCGGAACTCGCGGCATCGGCGCCGATCGCCGCCGAGACGAGGCGGAAGAGCGTCTGATCCTGATCTGCGAAAAGGCTGGAGGCGGAGGGCATCGTATTCCCGTCGTTTCTCTGTTGCGCGTAGATCGGACATAGGAAAGCCCCATGGTCAAGTCCATGCCGCGCAGAACCGGGCAGCGCTTTTTTGTCTATACTTTTAGGCGCGATGCAATGGCGCGGAGATGCGATTCGCAACTGCACAAATGTGAACGCAACGCTTTTCCGCGCTCTGCATGGCTTTGGCGACGGGCGGCCTGCCGCTTTATGTAAGAAATATTGCAGTGCAACGGGAAACTCATGGCACCCTTCGGGCTTTCATTGAGCATTCTCCTCCTTCTCTTGCGGGGTGCGCATGAACCTGATGCCCCATGACCAGCAGCCCGCTCCTCCGGCGCCCGAAATATCGGGCGAAGAACGGTGCGGGAAATCGACTACCGCCAAGGTCCGTTCGATCTTCGAAGTGGTTCCATCCGGCAGTGGTGTCGACATGGAGGAGCACCTGCCGGAGCGCGCTCTGCACGTCGCACTGATCGGCAACTTCGCGCCGCGTAAATGCGGGATTGCCACGTTCACGACTGATATCTTCGAACAGCTGCGCGCATTTCATCCCGAGATGACGCTCGACGTCCATGCGCTCGACGACCCTGCCCAGCCGCTCGCCTATCCGGGTGTGACCGGGACGATCGCCTGCAACGATCCCGAGGACTATGCCCGCGCCGCCCGCCAGATCAACGAGGCGGGGGTGGATGCGGTCTGGCTTCAGCACGAATACGGCATCTTCGGCGGCCCCGACGGCGAGATGGTGCTTGGTTTCGTGGACCGGCTTGCGGCACCGCTGGTGCTGACGCTGCACACCGTGCTTTCCGACCCGTCCGAGCGCCAGCGCGCGATCCTGCGCCATCTGATCGCCCGTGCCTCGCGGATCATGGTCATGTCCCGGCACTCGCGCGACCTGCTGGAAAGCGACTACGGCGCCCCCGCGCGCGTGCTCGAAGTGATCGAGCACGGCGCGCCCGACCGTCCCTTCGGTCGCCACGACGAATTCAAGGAAAAGCTGGGGCTGGAAGGCCGCAAGGTGCTGATGACCTTCGGGCTGCTCAGCCGCGGCAAGGGGCTGGAGCATGCGATCCGCGCGCTGCCCGCGATCGTCGCCTGCCATACGGAGGCGGTCTACCGCATCGTCGGCGCGACCCACCCCAACCTTGTCGCGCACGAGGGCGAGGCTTACCGCGAGGAATTGCAGGCGCTTGCCGAACGGCTCGGCGTCTCGGCGCATATCGCCTGGGAAAACCGCTTCCTGGAGACCGACGAGCTGCTCGATCAGCTCGAAGCCTGCGACATCTATCTCACGCCTTATCTCGGACTGCAGCAGTCGACTTCCGGCACGCTCAGCTATGCGGTGGCGTTGGGCAAGGCGGTGGTTTCAACGCCCTATGTCCATGCCCGCGAATTGCTGGGCGAGGAGATCGGCCGCCTGATCGAGCCGGGTTCGAGCGAGGCGATCGCTGAGGCCGTGAACGCCCTGTTCGATCGCCCGGCGGACCTTTCCGCGATGCAGCGCCGCGCCTGGGCGCGGGGTCGCGAGATGATCTGGCCGCGCTTCGCCGATGCCGGACGGCGCCTCGTCGCCCGCGCTTGCGCCCCCGAACCGGCATTGCCGCAGATCACCGCGACGCCGGGCCTGGCCGCGGTGCTGGCGATGAGCGATGCCACCGGCATGCTCCAGCACGGGGTCGGCGTCGTGCCTGACCGGCGCCATGGCTATTGCCTCGACGACAATGCCCGCGCGCTCATGCTGATGAACGTCGCGCGCGGGTCGCCGGTGGCCGAGCGGATGAAGTGGAGCCTCGTCTATGCCGCCTTCGTGCAGTCGGCCTGGAACCCGGAGCTGGGCCGCTTCCGCAATTTCATGCGCTTCGATCGCAGCTGGTGCGAGGACGAGGGTTCGGAGGACTCGAACGGCCGTGCGGTCTGGGCGCTGGGCCAGACTTGCGCGCGGGCGCCGGACCAGAGCTTGTCGGACTGGGCGCTCCAGCTTTTCGAGGAGGTCCTGCCCGCGCTTGCGATGATCGAATCGCCACGCGCGCGGGCTTTCGCGATGCTCGGCGCCTGCGCGGTGCTGCGCCGCGAACCGCGCCACGCGGCGGCCCTCGACTGCGTGCGACAGGGCGGCGATTTTCTGATGCGCTTGCTTGGCCATGGCCGCCGCCCCGACTGGGCCTGGTTCGAGGCGGTGCTCGGCTACGACAATCCCCGCCTGCCGCAGGCGCTGATCGAGGCCGGGCTGGCGCTCGGGGACGAGAGCTGGATCGGCGCGGGGCTGGAAACGCTGGAATGGATTTGCAGGCAGCAGGTCTCCGCGCGCGGGCAGTTCCGACCGATCGGTTCGGAGAGTTTCGGCAAGCCCCATGCCTACCTGCCGTTCGACCAGCAGCCGCTGGAGGCGCAGGCCGCCATCGAGGCTGCATGCAGCGCCTGGGCCGCGACGCGCGGTGCGTTCTGGGGCGAACATGCCCTGATCGCGTGGCAGTGGTTCTTCGGCGGCAACGATCGCGGGGTGGTGCTGGCCGATATTGCGACGGGCCGTTGCCGCGATGGGGTCACGCCGAGGGGCGCGAACGCCAATTGTGGTGCGGAATCCATTCTCGCCTTCCAACTTTCGCATTATGCTCTGGCCGAGCTTGCCGTTTCGGCGCCGCTGGGACGCGGCGGCGGATTGGGTGGCGGATTCGGAGGAGGATTGCTTGAATCGGCCCGAGAACGTCTGGTCTGAACCGCTCCACATCTTCGAGACTCGTCTCTACGCCGATCCGGCGCGAGTCGTTCTGCGGCCCTTCCACCTCGGTTGGCAGGGCAAGAACGCGCCCGGAGACCGTGCCACCCGGCTGGTCGAGGACGTGGCCGGGCTCAGCGAGGAGCAGGTGGCGAGTGAGTACGAACGCGTTCTGCGCGACTTCAAGGAGCGCCACTGGCAGACCGAGAAAATCTTCGCCGAACGCTTCGACGAAGTGGCGAAGAACCTGGAACTCGATCCCGCGCAGTTCTCGGAAACGCGCCAGCGGCTGATCGGCGCCTATTTCTGCCACGAATATACCTTTGCGGCGGCGGCGCTGATGAACCCCTCGATCGTCCCGGCGCCCGACCAGTCGGGCATGCAGGGCGATGCGGTGCGCTTCATCATGAGCCTGCGCGCGGTGGGAGAAGGGCACATCAGCTCGATCGCTTTCCGCGAGGGCATTGCCGAGGCGGACGGCACGTTCTGCCTCTGGCCCCAGGCCTCCTTCGCGACTTCGGTGGAGCTGGACGAGGAAGAACAGGTCGATTGCGAGGAGACCGTCTGGGTCCATCGCCATGCGGAATCGAACCTTTCGAACACGGTGATCTTTCCGATCACCGAGCAGCAGCGCGGCGGGCTGGAGGATTTGCGCCTCGTGCGCTTCGACCACGGCGACGGCGATTACGAGTGGGTGGGGACCTACACCGCCTATTCCGGCAGTTCGATCCGCTCCGAACTGCTGCGCACGCGCGATTTCCGCAGCTTCGAACTGGAGCCGATCCGGGGTCGGGCCGGGCGCAACAAGGGCATGGCGCTGTTTCCGGAAAAGATCGACGGTCGCTTCACGATGGTCGGGCGGCAGGACGGCAAGAACCTGTTCCTGCTGCGCTCCGACGCGCTCGACACCTGGGACGACGACGGCGTGCTGCTGATGGAGCCGAAGTATCCCTGGGAGTTCATCCAGATCGGCAATTGCGGCAGCCCGATCCCCACCGAGCACGGCTGGCTGCTGTTCACCCACGGCGTCGGCGCGATGCGCAAGTACGCGCTGGGCTGCGCGTTGCTCGACCTTAAGGACCCGTCCAAGGTGCTGGCGCGCACGGTGGAGCCGGTGCTGACGGCGGAAAATGCCGACCGCTCGGGCTATGTGCCGAACGTGGTCTATACTTGCGGCGCGCTGAAAGTGGGGGAGCGGCTGCTGCTGCCTTACGGCATTTCCGATAGCACCGTGGGGTTCGCCACCTGCGAGATCGAGAACCTGCTCAAGCTGATGGCGTAAGAGACGGCCTGTTCCTCCCCCTTGGGGGGAGGGGGACCATGCGCAGCATGGTGGAGGGGCAGGCGGCGGATAGACAGACCTCGATCGGCGCGTTTTTCAAAGCGTTTCAATGAGGTGGCACGCGATCTCGCGCGTGCCCCTCCACCACCCTGCGGGTGGTCCCCCTCCCCGTTCCGGGGAGGAAAGGCCACCCCGTCAGCCGTGGGCGCCGAACTCGTTCGCCAGCGCGGTGGTGATCCGCAAGGACAGGGCATAGCACCGCGCAATCGGGTCGATGAATTCGCGGTGGATCTGCGCATAGCCGGTCGCGCTCGAGTCCGGATAGTCGCTGGGCTTGTCCACCTTGAAGTCGTCGATGGAGGGGAAGCTCGTCGGGAAGGCGCGGCGTAGCTGCCCGAGGCCGTCCTCGACGCGCAAGGTGAAGAACATCTCCAGCACGTCGTCGCGGCTGATGTCGTTCGCGCGGCTGAACTGCGGCACCATGACGGCGCGCAGGAACATGTGCTTGAACAGGGCGATGCGCAGCGATTGCAGTACGCCGAGGCTGCGGCGGGTATGCTCGCGGTCCGGCAGCGGCGCTTCGTCCGGCAGCAGGTCGAGCAGGAAGTGCAGCTTCATCGCATCGACGCGCAGGCGCGAGGCGAGGCGGCGATAGACGCCGGTGCGGTCGTCCTTGGTCAGGTATTCCGCCAGTTTGAGGCAGGCGTCGGCGATGTGCTGCTCGTCGCCGCGATAGGGGCGGCTGGCCCAGTAGGCCGAGTTGAACAGCTCGCCATAGGCCGCCACCGTCTTGATCGAGGCCAGCGCATTGGCGTGCCGGGCAAGGCGCATCAATTGCTGGCCGCGCTCGCTCTCGCGCAGCAGTGCGGCCACTTCCTCGCGGTTGCCGTCCGACGCGGTGCCGATGCCCGCGATCACGTTCACCGGATAGCCGAGCTGCTGGAGGATCGCGTTATGCGGGATCGCGCGGATCTGGCGCAGGCTCATCGAGCGGTCCGACGCAAGGTCCGACTGGCGGCGCGATTTGCGGCTGCCGGTATCGTTGAGCAGGCCGAGGCCGAACGCCGTGATCGCGCGGCTGTAGGTGCTCGATTCGAGATGCTCGTGCTGCACGCCGCGGATTGCGCGGTAGAAGTCGAGGCTGAGGTCGGTGCGGCGATAGAACAGGTCGGTCGGCGCATCGGCATCGGCGCCCCACAGCGGCATTTCGGCCATGCGGGTGAGCGTGGCGAGCGCCAGTTCGTCCGAGCCGAACCAGAGGTAGCCGTCACCGCCCTGGAACGAGACTTCCGGCTCCAGCCGGATGCCCGCGCGCAGGAAGCGGCGGCGCGCCCAGGGGCTCATCGGCCACTGGAAGCGGTCCTTGAGGCTGGACGGGTGCGCGCCGCGGCCCATCGATTCGCCGTGGGTGTTGAAGATCAGCGCCGAAACGTCGGTGAGACCATTGGCGACCATCGCTTCGGACAGGCGGCCTTGCAAACGCTCGATGGCGAGCGCGGCAGGCACCTGCCCGACGAAGCGCCCCGCATCGGAAAAGCCGGTCTGGATCGAGACGCGGCCACGCTTGTGGGCATAGTCGCGGTAGGCAGGCTCGGCCAGCACCGCGTCGAGGAAGCGGCCGCCGTGTTCCAGCGCGGTCTCGGTCTCGAACAGCGGCGAGACGTCGACCTTCTCGTCGATCCCGAACATCCGCGCGAAGTAGAGCGCGGCGAGGATCGTGGTCGGCTCCTCGCATTCGGCCACCAGCATGCGGATCGGCGCGTCGGCGTCGATATGGCCGAGGATCTGCGCCATCGCCAGGAACTGGCGCACGGCGGTGGAATTCTCGATCGCGAGTGCGGCGAAGTTGGATTTCAGCGGGGTGACTTCGGCCAGCAGCTCGCGCATGCGGACCAGCGCAGCCTGGCTGGCGAGGTTCAGCTTGCCTTCCGGATCGATGCGCAGGCGGATCGCGTTCTGCAGCTGCGAGGCGTTCACGCGGAAGTGGATCCAGCCCATGCCGAGGCCGTCCGCGCGCATGGCGGCGGCGGCCACGAGAAGCGTGCGCGCCTGGTCCTGATCGGCGTGGCGCGCCTCTTCCTCCAGCCGGGCGATCACGCCTTCGAGGCTGACGAGCCGGTCAGGGTGTTCGGCGGTGAGGGCATTGGCGGCTTCCGACAGGGCTTCGGGCGAGGACAGGTCGGCGGCGAAGCGGCGGACCATGTCCTGCGTCAGCGCGGCGGCGCGGGCAAGCTGCTGCGAAATCTCCGGCGCGGCCTGCGCGAGGCTTTCCGCATAGCGGCCAAGGCGCTCGGCCTTTTCCTCCAGCCGGTAGCGGATCGAGGTGGACCAGCCGATATCGGTGCGGCCGTCCATGTCGTAGCCGACCCACGAGGCGAAGCGCGCGGGCATCGGATTGAGGCCCTTCCAGCGCTTGGGCCAGCGGGCGGCGGCAATATCGAACAGGCGTTCGTTGATGCGGTCGCGGGCCTTCTGGCCGCGGGCGATCGCTTCCATCGCCTTGCCGTGCTCGTAGTCGAGCGTGATCGTGTCGCGGTCGGGCGAGGCGGCGCAGACGGTGGCCTCGCTGTGGTCGCCGGTGGAGGCGGCGTGAGTCACGGCCTCGGTCTGGGCGGTGGACAGCAGGAAGGTAGGATGTCCGGTGAAGACGACATGGGCGGCGGGGCGCTGCCAGCGCACGGCGAAGGCGGTGAAATCGTCTCCCGCTGCCGTGGCGTCGGCGGCGGCGTCCAGCCGCTTTTCGTTTTCGGCCGGAGCGATGGGGGCGAGCAGGCGGTCAAGCCGCGCAGCGCGGGCGCGCAGCCCTTCGCACTCCATCTCGGCGACGAGGGCCTCGATCTGGTCGAGGCCCATTTCGCCGTTTTCCAGCTGGCGCGACAGTTCGAGCCCCAGCTGGAAAACCGGATTGTAGAGCGGCGTCTGGGCGGTCAGGACATGGAGTTCCTGAAGCCTGCGGTCGAGATCGTCGACCGTGGTCAGCGCCGCCCCCGTCATCGGGGAAGCCCCGCGGCGAGGCGGGCTGCCGCCTCGATCTTGGCCACATCGGGCTTGCCCTTGGGGACCATCCAGCTGCCGCCGACGCAGAGCACGGCATCGAGACCGAGCCATTCCGGAGCGTTCTCCGGGGTGACGCCGCCGGTCGGGCAGAACTTCGCCTTGAACAGCGGTGCGGCGATGGCCTTCAGTGCCGGAGGACCGCCCGCCGCCATGGCGGGGAAGAACTTCAGGCGGTCGAACCCGCATTCCAGCGCGAACATCACGTCGCTGGCATTGGCGGTGCCGGGCAGGAACGGGATCTGCGACTTGTAGGCGGCTTCGGCCAGCATCGGGGTGAGGCCGGGCGAGACGATGAATTCGGCGCCTGCGTCGATCGAGCGCTTGAGGTCGTCCGGCGAAAGCACCGTGCCCGCGCCGACCACGGCGCCGGGAACCTGCTTCATCACCTTGATCGCCTCGATCGCGCATTCGGTGCGCAGCGTCACTTCAAGCGCGGGCAGACCGCCTGCAACGAGGGCTTCGGCGATCGGCAGGGCGTGTTCGATATCCTCGATCACCAGCACCGGAATCACCGGGGCGAGACGCATGACCTTTTCGACGGCTTCGGAGATGCTGCTCATTGGACGTGCTCCCTGACATAGGCGGCAGCCGCGCCGAAGAGGCCGGGCTGCGGATGGGTGATGAGCTTGACCGGCATCTGCGCCATCATGCCCGCAAAGCGGCCCTTGGCGCAGAATCGCTCGGCAAAGCCCGAGGACAGAATGGTTTCGCGGATACGGTAGCCGAGGCCGCCGGCGATCACGACGCCGCCCGCACCGTGGGCCAGCGCGCAGTCGCCCGCCGCGCTGCCGAGGGCGAGGCAGAAGCGATCCACCGCGGCGGCGGCCAGCGGATCGGACTGGTCGGTCCCGGCGGTCCAGATCTCGACGTCGGTCATCTCGTGCACCGCGCGGTTCTCCATGGCGGCCAGCGTCTGGTAGATATCGACGATGGCGGGGCCGGAGACGACGCGCTCGGTGGAGACGCGGTTGTGACGCTTGCGCAGGCGGGCGAGGATCGCGTCCTCGATCAGGTCGAGCGGGGCATAGTCGGTATGACCGCCTTCGGTCGCCTGCACATGATAGAAGCCGCCCTTTCCGTGGGGCAACCCGTTGCGCCACAAGTGCGCGACGCCAAGGCCGGTGCCCGGGCCCAGCACGCTGAGCGTGCCCGATGCGGGCAGCGGCACGTCCGGTCCGGCGAGGTGCAGGAACTGGTCCTCGGGTGCCAGCGCGACGGCATAGGCGACCGCCGCGAAGTCGTTGACCACGGTGTAGTGTTCCACGCCCAGCTTTTCCTGGATCAGGCCGGGGCGGATGATCCAAGGGTTGTTGGTGAAGCGGATCACCTCGCCGCCGACCGGCCCGGCAATCGCGATCGAAACGGCAGCGGGCAGAGCACCGCCCATGCGCTCGCGGAAGGCTTGCCAGGCGAGCTGGAAGCTGCCGTGGTCGCTGGTGTGCAGGGTGACGGGTTCGCCCAGCGTGATCTGCCCCGCGTGGCTGACCGTGGCCAGCGCGAAGCGGGCGTGGGTGCCGCCGATATCGACCGCAACGAGGTCGGTGGTCCCGGAGTCGCTCACAATCCCGCGACCTCCAGCATCGACGAGCCGCCCTGTTCGGCGCCGCCCGCATTGATGCGGAACATCGCGAAGAGTTCGCGGCCCATGCCTTCGGCAGGCGCGGGGAGCGGGGCGGGGGTACGGCCCGAAAGGTCGGCCGTGGTGGAAAGCGTGCCGTCCTCGGCGGAGAGGCGGACGATGTCGCCGTCCTGGAGATAGGCGATCGGGCCGTCGGCCAGCGCTTCCGGCGTGACGTGGATGGCGGCCGGAACCTTGCCCGAAGCGCCCGACATGCGGCCGTCGGTGACAAGCGCCACCTTGAAGCCGCGATCCTGCAGCACGCCCAGCGGCGGCGTCAGCTTGTGCAGTTCGGGCATGCCGTTGGCGCGCGGGCCCTGATGGCGCACGACCACCACGACATCGCGGTCCAGTTCGCCCGCCTTGAAGGCATTGATGACGCCTTCCTGGGTTTCGAACACGCGGCAGGGCGCCTCAATGGTCCAGCGCTCCTGATCGACCGCGCTGGTCTTGAAGGTGGCGCGGCCGACATTGCCGGAGACGAGGCGCATGCCGCCGTCGGGCAGGAAGGGCTTGGCCACCGTGCTCAGCATGGTGTCGTCGCCGCTGACCGCGGGGGCGGGCTTCCACTTGAGTTCGCCGTCATCCAGCGTCGGCTCGGTGGCATAGGCCCGCATGCCGTCCTTCGAGACGGTGAGGATATCCTCATGCGCAAGGCCCGCATCGAGCAGTTCGCGCACGACCCAGCCCATGCCGCCAGCAGCGTGGAAGTGGTTCACGTCGCCCGAACCGTTGGGATAGACGCGCGTGATGAGCGGCACGGCAGCGGAAAGCTCGTCGAAGTCCTGCCAGTCGATATGGATACCGGCGCAGCGGGCCATGGCGGGCAGGTGGATCGCGTGGTTCGTCGATCCGCCGGTGGCGAGCAGGCCGACGATGGCGTTCACGATCGCCTTTTCGTCCACGAGATGGCCCATCGGACGGAAGTCGTCGCCCTTGCGGGTCATCTCGGTCACGCGATGAACGGCGGCGCGGGTCACGGCCTGGCGCAGCGAGGTGCCGGGCGGCACGAAGGCGGCGCCGGGCATGTGCAGGCCCATCATCTCCATCATCATCTGGTTGGAGTTGGCGGTGCCATAGAACGTGCAGGTGCCCGCCGAGTGATAGGAGGCGCTTTCGCTGGCCAGCAGTTCCTCACGGCCGACCTTGCCCTCTGCATAGAGCTGGCGGACCTTCTGCTTCTCCTTGTTGGAGATGCCGCTGGGCATCGGCCCCGAGGGAATGAACACGGCGGGCAGGTGGCCGAAGCGCAGCGCGCCCATGACGAGGCCGGGGACGATCTTGTCGCAGATGCCCAGAAGCGTCATGCCGTCGTACATCGCGTGGCTGAGCGAGACGGCGGTGGAGAGGGCGATGGTGTCGCGGCTGAACAGCGAGAGTTCCATGCCGTCGAAGCCCTGAGTCACGCCGTCGCACATGGCGGGCACGCCGCCCGCGACTTGCGCCGTCGCGCCCACTTCGCGGGCGTAGAGCTTCATCTGCTCGGGATAGCGGCCATAGGGCTGATGCGCCGAGAGCATGTCGTTGTAGGCGGTGACGATGCCGACGTTGATCGCCTTGCCGGTGGCGATGGCGGGCTTGTCCTCGCCGCTGGCGGCAAAGCCGTGCGCGAGGTTGGAGCACGAAAGGAACGAACGGTCGGAATGACGGCCGGCTTCACGCTCGACCAAGGCGAGATAGCGTTCGCGGCTGGGCTTCGACCGTTCGATGATGCGATCGGTCACGCGGGCGACCACCGGGCTGAGGTTGCTCATGGGGTTACTCCTGCACTTTCCGTCTGTCTTTTTTGTCTCAGCCTCCCGAAGCCGCCGCTACGGGATCTCCCGAGCGAGGCTTGAAGGCATTTAGGTAACCGGTGTCAACATCTATCTTCCACCGGTTTGCGGGGAATTGCTTGCAGCCCGGGCATAAGAGGGCGCCCACGCACCCCGGTCATATAGGGTGCGTGTCAGGTTCATGCCCGCGCCGGTTGCCTTACTCGTGCCACGTGACGCCATCGCGCTCGGCGAGGGCGATGGCGGCGGAGGGGCCCCAGCTTCCGGCAGTGTAGGTCTTGGGCTCCTGAGCCTGTTCCTCCCACTCGGTACGGATCGCGTCGATCCAGTCCCACTGCGCTTCCACTTCGTCGCGGCGGACGAACAGGGTCTGCTCGCCTTCGATGAGGTCGAGCAGCAGGCGCTCATAGGCGATGCGGCGCTGCGGACCCGCGAAGGCGTCGGGCATCGAGATGTCGAGCGGGATCGAGCGCAGGCCGAAGCCGTTGCGATCGAGGCCCGGCACTTTGGCCATGAGCGAAAGCGTGATGTTCTCGCTCGGCTGGATGCCGATGACCAGGCGGTTGGGCACGGTGCGCGCGCCGCGGCCGTGGAAGATCGAGTGCGGCACGTCGCGGAACTGGACGACGATCTCGGTCGTGCGCCGGGGCAGGCGCTTGCCGGTGCGCAAGTAGAAGGGCACGCCCTGCCAGCGCCAGTTGTCGATATGCGCCTTGATCGCGACGAACGTCTCGGTGTTGGAATCCTTGCCGAGTTCGTCGTCGTAGCCCGGCACGGCCTGGCCGCCGATGGCCCCGGCGCGGTACTGGCCGGTGACGGTCTCGTTGGCGGCGACCTTGCGCAAGGAGCGCAGGATCTTCACCTTCTCGTCGCGCACGCTGGTGGCGTCGTAGCTGACCGGCGGCTCCATCGCGACGAGCGCGAGCAGCTGGAGCATGTGGTTCTGCACCATGTCCCGCAGCGCGCCCGAATCGTCGTAATAGGCAACGCGCGATTCCAGGCCCACGGTCTCGGCCACGGTGATCTGCACGTGGTCGATATGCGCTGCGTTCCACAGCGGTTCGAACATCAGGTTGGCGAAGCGCAGCGCCAGCAGGTTCTGGACGGTTTCCTTGCCCAGATAGTGGTCGATGCGGAAGATGCGGTCTTCCGGGAAAGCGCGGGCGACGGCGTCGTTGATGACCTTGCTGGAGGCAAGATCGACGCCGAGCGGCTTTTCCAGGCCGATGCGCACGTTGTCGCCGGCCAGACCGCTGGCCTGAAGGCCGCGAATGGTCGGCTCGAACAGGCTGGGCGCGGTGGAGAGGAAGATCGAGAGGCCGTCTTTCGGCTCACCCACTTTGGCCGCCAGCGCGTTGAAGCCTTCCATCTGGTTGGCGTCGAGCGTCTGGTACGACAGGCGGTTGAGGAACCGCGCCATGCCGCCGCGCCGGTCGGCGGGCAGGAACTGTTCGAGCGAAGCCCGCGCGAAGTTGCGGAATTCCGCATCGTCATGCTCGGAACGGGCGGTTCCGACGATCTCGATCTTGGGATCGAGCAGGCCTTCGGCATCGAGCGCGCAAAGCGAGGGGAGAAGCATGCGGCGCGAAAGATCGCCGGTGGCGCCGAACAGGAGCAGGCGGTCGGACGTGAATGGGGCCGAAATCGAATTGGTCACTGGGCGCAGTCCACCTTCTGGGGGTTATACACCGATATGGTCATTTTCCGCCGGGGATCGGCGGGTTCCTCCTCCTGTGCACCCCTGCCATGAGCCCCGCGAGGAATAGATGCCTCTTCGCGGTTGCAGCATGACACGGACTGCGTGGGTCGTGCTAGGCGAGAGTGCGCGAAACCTCAACCTCGTTTGCACGGATTGAACGGGAGAAGTGCCTGCATACGTATTTAGAACCGTAGAGGATGCGATTTTCCGCAAGTTCGTTGCGGCGGCGTCTTTGTCCTGTCGTCAGGTGCGGGCATGGAGAAAGATCGGCGCCGCGGAAAACGGCTGCCATGAAGGATAGAAAGCGAAGATCATGGCCGGTGACGGCGTCCACCTCCTCGAACATCTCCAGACCCCCGCGATGATGGTCTCGCGCGGGCAAGTGCGCTTTGCCAACGGTGCGGCGCGGGCACTGCTGGGCGCGCATATCGTCGGACAGGACGTGCGCATCGCCATCCGCGAGCCGCGCGCGGTCGCCGCGATCCTCAGCGACGAAGGCGGCATCGCCCGGGTCAGCGGCCTTTCCACCGGCGGCAGCGTCTGGGAAGTCGATTGCCGCGTGGTCTCGCAGACCGACCGGCTGGTCAGCCTCTACGACCTGTCGGAACGGGTCAGCGTCGCCAAGTCGCACGCCGATTTCGTCGCCAATGCCAGCCACGAACTGCGCACGCCGCTCGCCAACGTGCTCGGCTATGTGGAGACGCTGCACAACCCCAAGGCGGGCGGCGACGAGAGCGTGCGCACGCGCTTCCTCGACACCATCCGCCACGAGGCGCAGCGCATGCAGGCGCTGATCTCCGACCTCATGTCGCTGTCGCGGATCGAGGCGGTGAAGCACGAAGTGCCGTCCGAACGGGTCGAAATGGTGGCACTGGCGCGGGAAATCGCGGGCGAGGCGCGCGGCGATGCGCAGATCGAGGTCCAGTCCAACAGCGCCCAGGCGGTGGTGACGGGCGATCGCGGCCAGCTTGCGCAAGTGCTGCGCAACCTCATCGACAACTCGCTGAAGTACGGCAAGCAGGGCGGCCCTGTGGATGTCAGCCTCGAATCGACGCCGACCGGCTGGGTGCTGGTGACGGTGCGCGATCACGGCGACGGCATCGCGCCGGAGCACCTGCCGCGCGTGACCGAGCGCTTCTACCGCGCCGACACCAGCCGCAGTCGCATGGTCGGCGGGACCGGGCTCGGGCTCTCGATCGTCAAGCACATCGTCGAGCGCCACCGGGGCCGTTTCGATATCGACAGCCGACCGGGGCAGGGCACCACCGCCTCGCTGATGCTGCCGCTGCGCAAGGAAGAGGCGGCGCGGTAAGGGGAGCGCGGTTCGAGCGTCCTCAGAAGTCCAGCTCGAACCGTGTGCCAACCACTTGTGCATTGTAGTCGGTCTTGCCCGAGGGCAGGGCCTTGGCGCCGGTGTAGTCCATCAGCGCATAGTTCACGTTGAAGCGCAGGTTCTGGATCGGCTCCCACACGAGCGCGGCGATGTAGCCGTTCTGGGTGCCGCCGCGAATGTCGCGGTCGTTGAGGTCCAGCCAGTCGTAGCGCAAGGTGAAGAGCAGCGAGCCCATGCCGCCTTCGCCCATCGGATGGGCGGGCTTCTCGACGCGGAAGATGCCTTCCTTGTAGCCGCGATGGTCGCCCTTGGTGAGGAAGATGCCGGTCTCTGCATAGGCGCCCTGGAAAGTGACGGTGGAGGCATCGACGCGGTTGGCGGTGAGGGCGTGATACTCGGCCGCCGCATGCCAGCGGCCGCGAATGGCGGCGAACTCGACGCCGTAGTGGTCCTCTTCGGACACGTTCATCACCGGCGTACCGATCAGGCGGGTATTCGTCGAATGGACGTAGGGGCGCTGGCGGTAGCGGGTGTCGCTTTCCGCCAGACGGCCGAGGCGGCGCCAGTGGGCCGAACCGCCGAAGTGCAGCTGCAGGTCGCCGAGCTTCGGCGCGAACACGAGGCGGCCGTCGAGACCGTAGCTGTTGTTCTCGTCGCCGCCGTCGACGCCGTCGCTGTCGTTGGCGAGCGCGCCGATATCGTCGGTGAACACGCCCGCCTGCGCCAGCCACGGTCCCTTGCCGTACTGGAAGGCGAGGCCGAGACGGCGCTCGAAGTTGAAGGCGTCGGTGAAGGCGGCGCGCTCCATCACGCTGCCGCTGGTGTCGCCGGTGAGTTCGTCGAGCGACTGGAACGAGTTCTGGTTGCCGAGCCGGACCTGCCACGGGCCGTTGTGATAGCCGACATAAGTATCGACCAGATCGACGGCATTGTCGGAGAGTTCGAGTTCCAGCTTGTAGTCGAACCCGGCGCCCAGAGCGCCCTCGGCGCCGAGGCGGATGCGGCGCATCTCGTTCGAGAAGCCGAGGCCCTTGTCGTTCAGGCTGCCCGGACCCTTCACGTAGTTGGCGTCGGCCTGGATGCGGCCCTTGACCTTGAACAGGCGGTCGCCCTGCGCGAATTGCGGGCTGCCCTTCCACTCGATGGCGGTCTCGTCCTTGGCCTTTTGCTTGGTGGCGGGAGCGGCGGTCCCGGCGGCAAGGGCGGGGGTTCCGGCCGGGGCGGTGTTCTGCGTCGAGGCGGCAGCCGCATCCGCAGCGGGAGCGGCGGCGTTTAGCCGGGCTTCCATCGCCTCCATCTGCGCCTTCATCGTGCGGATCTGGGCGCGCAGGGCTTCGGCTTCTTCCGCCGAGATCGCCTGCGCCTGCGCGGCGGAGGCGGAAAGAACGACGGCGACGGCCGTTGCACAAGCCATGACGAGACGCATTAGGGCATTCTCCACTGCGCGGCACCGATATGCCGGTCGCGACGGGGGGCGACTATTGCCGTCCAATGACACTTTGATGACTAATGTGACTGTCGATGTGACAAATATGACGACGGGCACGCGCCTATCGGCTGGGCGTTTGCGGCCCGGATCGGCGGTGGTGGATCGTTCGCAACGGGCGCGAAAGGGCGGTTGATTAGGGCACGTTTCCTCGGAGGCCATGCGTAAGCCTTTCTGACATCACGGAAACGGCCATGGCTCTGCGCCGGACGTCTCTCGCGGCATCGCAGGGACGTGCCTCCGTCACGGCGACGGGAACACCGTCCGGCAGACCTGCCGACGCTCCCGACAAGGCGCGGCGTGCAGGTGTCTGTTCGCGACAGAATGCAGACGTAATGTTGCTATCAGAAGACTCGTCGAAGGGAGTCGGGGAATCGCCGCGTGCGATTCGCTATTGTCGCATCACCGTCATGTTTCTGTGCCGCCCACCGTTCCGACCCAGGGTTCGATGCCGCCGAAACCCCAGCATTTGCGCGGCTTGGCGAGTTATGTCACTTCATTGTCATGGAAGTGTCATCCTACCCCAATAGGGGCGTCGCAGAGATAAAACCCAAGGGGTTAAAACCATGCGTTCGACCAAGACCATCATCTTTGCTGCCGTCTCCGTCCTCGCTCTGAGCGCCTGCGGCGGATCGGGCGGTTCGAGCGCGGGTTCGCGCGACTTCGTGCGGGCCGTCGGCTCCTCCACCGTCTATCCCTTCGCCACCGCCGTTGCCGAACAGACCGCGAAGGCGGGCGGCAAGTCCCCGGTCATCGAATCGACCGGCACGGGCGCGGGCATGAAGCTGTTCTGCGCGGGCGTTGGCGCCCAGCACCCGGACATCGAGGACGCCTCGCGCCGGATGAAGAAGTCCGAGTATGACGAATGCGTCAAGAACGGCGTGACCGAGATCGTCGAGATCCAGGTCGGCATCGACGGCATCGCCTTTGCCGAGGGCAAGAACGGCCCCAACATGAAGCTGACGCCGACCGACATCTACAAGGCGCTGGCCGCCAATCCGTTCGGCAAGCCCAACACTGCCAAGACCTGGAAGGACGTGAACCCGTCGCTCCCGGCCGAACCGATCCTCGTCTACGGCCCGCCCTCGACCTCGGGCACGCGCGACGCGCTCAAGGAACTGATCCTCGAAGCCGGTTGCAAGACCGACGCCGCCACCAAGGCGCTCAAGGACAGCGACAAGGACAAGTACGAGGCGACCTGCCACGACATCCGCGAGGACGGCCCCTATGTGGACGCCGGTGAGAACGACAACCTGATCGTCCAGAAGATCTCGCAGAACCCCAAGGCTATCGGCATCTTCGGCTACTCGTTCCTCGAATCGAACGCGGGCACCATCAAGGGTATCCCGATGTCCGGCATCGAGCCGACTTACGCCTCGATCTCCGACTTCTCGTACCCGGGCGCCCGTCCGCTCTACATCTACGTGAAGAAGCAGCACCTCGCGCCGATCAAGGGCCTCCAGGCCTATGTCGCCGAATGGGCCAAGTCGTGGGGTCCCGACGGCACTCTGAAGGCCAAGGGCATGGTCATCTCGCCCGATGACGTCCGCGCCAAGAACGCCGACATCGTCGCCAAGATGACGCCGCTCGATCCCTCGGTTCTGAAGTAAGCCCCCGCGGGGGCAGGGACGCGAAGGGCGGCCATACATGATTCTTACCGGAGTACTTCTGGCCGTTCTCGGCCTCGGTCTCGTCGGCTGGTTTGCCGCACGGGGCCGGGCCCGGCTGCTCCATACCGGGCGCGGCACGATGCATTCGATGCCGGGCTATCACGCCTGGCACGTCGCGCTGTGGATCGTCTTCCCGGCGCTGATCGCCTGGGGCGCGTGGCAGGCGGTGATGCCGGGGCTGGTCGACGGGGCGGTCATGGCCGACCCCGTGGCCGCGCAGCTTCCCGCCGATGCCATGAGCCGTGCGGCCATCCTCGCCGAAGCCAAGACCATCGCCGACAACCCCGATGCGGTTGCCTTCAACCCGCTGGCGAACACGCTGGCAGGGCCGGTGCGCGACGCCCACGGCCGCTTTGGCCTGATCGGCGGACTGCTGGTGGCGATCGTCGCGCTGGCAGGTGGCGGCTGGGCCTTCACCCGCATCCGTGCGAACTACCCGGCGCGCAGCCGTGTCGAGCGCGGCGTGCTGGGGCTGCTGCTGGTCGCCTCGCTGATGGCGATCCTGACCACCTTCGGCATCGTCGCCTCGCTGGTGTTCGAAGCGGGCATGTTCTTCAAGGACGTCTCGCCGATCGACTTCCTGCTCGGCACCCACTGGTCGCCCGGCTCGGCGCGCGGTGACAACCTGGGTGAGAGCTTCGGCGCGGTGCCGCTGTTCTGGGGCACGATCTACATCGGCGCGATCATCGCCATGATCGTGGCGATCCCGCTCGGCCTGATGAGCGCGGTCTACCTCACGCAATATGCCTCGCCGACGATCCGCAAGTGGCTGAAGCCCATGCTGGAGATTCTCGCGGGGATTCCCACGGTGGTCTACGGCTACTTCGCCGCCCTGACCGTCGCGCCGATCTTCCGCGACTTCGCCGCTTCGCTCGGCATGGCCAACCCCTCGACCGAGAGCGCGCTGGCGGCCGGTGTGGTCATGGGCGTGATGATCATTCCCTTCGTCTCCTCGATGGCCGACGACGCGCTTGCCGCCGTGCCCCGCGCGATGAGCGACGGTTCGCTGGCGCTGGGCGCCACCAAGTCCGAGACGATCAAGAAGGTGTTGCTGCCCGCCGCACTGCCCGGCATCGTCGCGGGCGTCATGCTGGCGATCAGCCGCGCCATCGGCGAGACCATGATCGTGGTCATGGCCGCAGGTGCCGCCGCCAACCTTTCGGCGAACCCCTTCGCCTCGATGACCACGGTCACCTATCAGATCGTCCAGATGCTGACCGGCGACCAGGAGTTCAACAGCCCCAAGACGCTCTCCGCCTTCGCGCTGGGCCTGGTGCTGTTCATCGTCACCCTCATCCTCAACATCATCGCCCTTCGCGTGGTGAAGCGCTTCCGGGAAGCTTATGAGTAACGCATCTCTCCGTAACGCGCGCCCGGGCGACGCCTCCTTCGGCAACGCGGTCCCTGGCAATGCCCGGTGGCAAACGCCGGAGGCCCTGCGCCGGATTTCCCGCCGCAACGCCGCCGAGCGCCGCTTCAAGCTGATCGGCCTGGGCGCGATCGTCCTCAGCCTCGCCTTCTTGGCGTTGCTGCTGGTGATCATGCTCAAGAACGGCCTTTCCGGCCTCGACTGGTCGTTCCTGACCGGCTCGGACTCGACCGATCCCGATCTCGCCGGTGTCTGGGGCGCGACCAAGGGGTCGCTGCTGACGATGCTCGTCACCCTGCTGCTCTCGTTCCCGATGGGCGTGCTGGCGGCGATCTACCTGGAGGAGTTCGCTCCCAAGGCGCGCTGGATCGAGTGGGTCGAAGTCTCGATCAACAACCTCGCCGCGGTGCCTTCGATCATCTTCGGTCTGCTCGGCCTTGCGGTGTTCATCAATACGCTGGGCATGCCGCGCAGCTCGCCGCTGGTCGGCGGCCTGACCCTGGCGCTGATGACGATGCCGGTCATCGTCATTTCGGGCCGCAATGCGATCAAGGCGGTGCCGCCCTCGATCCGCGATGCTGCTCTCGCGATCGGCGCGAGCAAGATGCAGACCGTGTTCCATCACGTCCTGCCGCTCGCGCTGCCGGGTATCCTCACCGGCACGATCATCGGCATGGCCCGCGCGCTGGGTGAAACCGCGCCGCTGCTGATGATCGGCATGCGCGCCTTCGTCGTCACCCCGCCGGGCGGGATCACCGACCCGTCGAGCGTGCTGCCGATGCAGATCTTCCTGTGGTCCGACGAGATCAATTCCGGTTTCGTGCAGAACACTTCCGCCGCCATCATCGTCTTGCTGGTCTTCCTGCTGGCGATGAACGGCCTTGCAATCTACCTTCGAAACAAGTTCGAAGTGCGCTGGTAGAAACATGACAAACGCCAAACTGCCTTCCACCAAGCTCACGGCCCGCAACGTCGACGTCTTCTACGGCGCGAAGAAGGCCATCAACGATGTCTCGATCGAGATCGACAACGGCATCGTCACCGCCTTCATCGGCCCGTCGGGCTGCGGCAAGTCGACCTTCCTGCGGTCTCTCAACCGCATGAACGACACGATTGCCGACGCCCGCGTCACCGGCGAGATCCTGCTCGACGGCGAGAACATCTACTCGCCCGACATGGACCCGGTGGCCCTGCGCGCCCGCGTCGGCATGGTGTTCCAGAAGCCGAACCCGTTCCCGAAGTCGATCTACGAGAACATCGCCTATGGCCCGCGCATCCACGGCCTGGCGCCGTCGAAGGCGGACATGGACGGGATCATCGAAAGCTCGCTGACCAAGGCGGGCCTGTGGGACGAAGTGAAGGACCGGCTTAACGAGCCCGGCACCGCGCTTTCGGGCGGCCAGCAGCAGCGCCTCTGCATCGCCCGCGCCATCGCCGTCAGCCCCGAAGTGATCCTGATGGACGAGCCGTGCTCTGCGCTCGACCCGATCGCCACCGCGCGTATCGAGGAACTGATCGACGAGCTGAAGGAAAGCTTCGCCATCGTCATCGTCACCCACTCGATGCAGCAGGCCGCGCGCGTCTCGCAGCGCACCGCCTTCTTCCACCTCGGCAACCTGGTGGAATACGGCGACACCAGCCAGATCTTCACCACCCCGCGCGAGGAAAAGACCAAGGACTATATCACCGGCCGCTACGGTTAATTCGCGGCGACAAGGTGCTATAAGTCAGGGAAATTCAGGGAAGACATAAATGGTCGATCATACAGTCAAGGCCTTCGACAGCGAGATCGGGCAGCTTCGCGGCCTCGTCGCCGAAATGGGCGGCCTCGCCGAAGTCGCGATCCGCGACGCCATCGTCGCGCTTACCCAGCATGACGAGGATCTCGCGGCCCAGGTCGTCGCCGCCGACGCCCGCCTCGATGCGCTGGAAGCCGAAGTGGACCGCCTTGCGGTGCGCACCATCGCGCTGCGTGCGCCGATGGCCGACGATCTGCGCGACGTCATCGCCGCGCTCAAGATTTCCGGCGTGATCGAACGCATCGGCGACTATGCGAAGAACATCGCCAAGCGCGTCAATGCCCTCGAGAACCGGCTCAAGATCGAACCGCTCGAACTCGTGCCGATGATGGCCGAGATCGCCGAGGGCATGGTTCGCGACGTGCTCAACGCCTACGGTTCGCGCGATGCCGCGCTGGCGCAGGAAGTGATCCGCCGCGACGAAAAGCTGGACCAGTTCTACAACACGCTGTTCCGCTCGCTGCTGACCCACATGATGGAGAACCCGGCGACGATCTCCAGCGCGGCGCAGCTTCTGTTCATCGCCCGCAACCTCGAGCGCATCGGCGATCACGCCACCAATGTCGCGGAAATGGTCTACTACGCCGCCACCGGCGAATACCACGCCGAGCGTGACAGCCAGACCGACGATACGAGGAACCTGCCGTGAACCCTTCCGTCCTGGTGGTCGAGGACGACCGCGCGCTCTGCGAACTGCTTACCTGGAACCTCAGCGCCGAAGGCTACAACGTGCGCAGCACCAGCGACGGCGAGGAAGCCCTGCTGATGGTGCAGGAACAGGCGCCCGACGCCATCATCCTCGACTGGATGATCGAGCACGTTCCCGGCATCGAAGTCTGCCGTCAGCTCCGCAAGGACAAGGACACGGCGCAGATCCCGATCCTCATGCTCACCGCCCGCGGCGAGGAAGAGGACCGCATCCGCGGCCTCAAGACCGGCGCCGACGACTATGTGACAAAACCGTTCAGCCCGCGTGAGCTGCTGGCCCGCATCGAGGCGCTGCTGCGCCGCGCGCGGCCCTCGCTGGCGGGCAATGTGCTCCAGTGGGGCGATATCGAGCTGGACGCCACCAGCCACCGCGTTCGCCGTTCGGGCGAGGCGCTGCACCTCGGTCCCACCGAGTTCCGCCTGCTGCGCTATTTCATGGAACGCCCGAACCGCGTGGTCTCGCGCCAGCAGATTCTCGACGGGGTCTGGGGCATGGACTCCGACATCGACGAACGCACCGTGGACGTCCACATCCGCCGGTTGCGCAAGGCGATCAACCGCGACGGCGACACCGACCCCATCCGCACCGTCCGCGCAGCGGGCTATGCGATGGACGTGACCTGATCCGGCCCGGCCGGGGAAGGCGATCGATCGCCTTCCCCGGCCGGACCTCACATCTTCAGAACTTGTAGCCGAGACCGACTGCGACGATATCGGAGTCCGGCTCGCGATTGCTGACCAGAACGTGCTTGTACTCCAGCTTGGCGTAGACGTTCTCGTTCAGGTCCTGCTCCCAGCCGGTGCTGAGGCCGACAGCGTCGCTGCACTCACGGCAGTCCTTCGACTGCCAGTTCGCCGCGGCATAGAGCTTGGCGCCCGGCAGAATCCGCGCACCAGCGCGGCCGCCGACACCCCAGACCACCCGGGTATCGTCCGCCAGCACCTTTTCCGCGATGCCTTCCACGCCCACGAAGAAGCGCTCGTTCAGATCGACGTCGTGACCGACCGTGAGGGCGGCGACGGCGTTGGTCTCGCGGTGATTCCAGATCACGCCGCCGGTGCCTTCGATGTAGGTCTCATCGGCAAGCGCGGGCGTCGCGGCGGAAACGAGAGCGGCGGAAGCCAGAACTGCCGGCAGCAGGGCGGGAAGATAACGCATGGTTGTTCCTCGGGTGGAAATTACACCACCTGCGAAAGAGGCAGCGTCTGTGGTCCCGCCATTAGGCTTCACGATTGCGATATAACATTGCTGATACTTGGCTGAAGATTGCAGTTTTCCGAACCGGGCTTCCGGCCGGACGCTTCCTTGCCTATGCCTGCACTCTCGCGGCGGCAGTGGTCCCGGCATTTCGAGAAGGCAGGCTTGAACAGAGCGATGGATCAGGAAAGTAGGGTTCAGGAAAGCGGCGCGCGTGCGGCGGCGCCGCAGTCGGTGACGCGCGTGATTCGGCTGCTGGAAGCGCTCTGCACGAGCGGCGAGCCGCTCTCGCTGGCCGATCTCAGCCGCCGTCTCGCCACGCCCAAGAGTAGTCTCGCGGCGCTGCTGCGCGGTCTTGCCGAGGAAGATTTCGTGATCGGAGCGGAGGGCCTGTGGCGGCTCGGCCCCGGTGCCTTCGGGCTGGGCAGCGCATTGACGCAGGCGCGGCGGCGCCTGCAAAGCTCCGATCTGGTGCGTGACGGCATGCGCCGCCTTTGCACGGCGACGGGCGAGACCGTGCTCTTCGCGGTCGGCGATGCCGAAGGCGATCAGCTGACTTATGTGGACATGGTCGAGAGTCGCAATGTCGTGCGCTATTCGGTCAGTGTCGGCGACCGGCGGCCGCTTTATGCCACCGCCGGGGGGCGAGCGCTGCTGGCGGCCTCGCCGCCGGAAGCGGTGGAGAGCTACTTGCGCCGCCTGAAAGCGCAGGCTTTCACCCCGGCGACGCTGGTGGAGCGCCAGTCCCTCGCGGCTGCCGTTGCCGCCGCGCGCGATCAGGGCGTGGCCCAGACCGTCGATCAGGCGGCCGAAGGTGTGACAGGCACCGCGGCGACGATACGCGATGCCGCCGGTCTGGTGGTGGGCGCGATGGTGGTCGCCGCCCCCAGTTCCCGCGCGCAAGGCAGGCTGGAGGCATTGGCGGAACTTGTCCGCAAGGAAGCTGCCGACACTTCGCGCAGCCTGGGTTTTCGCTAAATCAGGCGGCGGCGCGGGCCGGGCGTTCGCAGGCTTCGAGTGCCATCCCGATCGTCGTCAGGAACTGGTCGGTGGCGCGCTGCCAGGAAAAGCGGACGCCGAGCCGCGCCGCATCTTCGCGCCGCACCGCAAGTGCCGCGGCGATGGCGCGTTCGAGCACCCGGTCCACCGCGCCGGCCGGAGTGTCCAGCCCTTCCTCCACCCCGCACCCGTCCGGGCCGAGGATGTCGATGGGACCTGTCACCGGATAGGCTGCGACCGGGGTGCCGCAGGCCAGTGCCTCGATTACCACGAGGCCGAAGGTGTCGGTAAGGCTGGGGAACACGAAGCAGTCGGCGGCGCGATAGGCGCTCGCAAGTTCCTCGCCCGAAAGCGAGCCGAGGAACAGCACGTCCGGATAGCGCCGCTTCAGACTTTCCAGTGCGGGGCCGTCGCCGACGACGACCTTGCTGCCCGGCACCTGGGCATCGAGGAACGCTTCGAGGTTCTTCTCCGGCGCCACCCGGCCGACGTTTAGCAGCACCGGGCCGGGCAGGGCGGCCATCGCCTGATGGCGGGGGCCTTCGGGTCTGAACTGGGCATGGTCGATGCCCCGGCTCCAGCGACGGGTATGGGCGATGCCGCGCCCGGCAAGCTCTTCCGCAAGGCTGTCGGTGGAGACCAGCACGGCCTGGCTGGGCGCATGGAAGCGCTGCATGATCGGCCAGAAACGCTCGGCGCTGAGCCCGGTACGCACGGCGGCGTATTCCGGGAAACGGGTGTGGAAGGCCGAAGTGAACGGCACCCCGCGCGAGAGGCACCAGCCGCGCGCGGCCCAACCGATCGGGCCTTCGGTAGCGATATGGACGATCTCCGGTCGGGCCTTGTCGAGCATCCGGCGCACCCCGAAACGGGGGGCCATGGCCAGCCGGATCGAGGCATAGCCCGGCATCGGCACGGTGAAGAAACGGTCGGGGGTGAGCGTTTCCACCTCGTGCCCGCGCCGGGTCAGCTCGTCCAGCGTGGCCGAGAGCGAGCGGACGACACCGTTCACCTGGGGGAGCCAGGCGTCGGTCGCCAGGGTGAGCTTCACTCCGCAGGCTCGGCTTGGACTGCCTCGGCCTGGTGGGCGGGAATGCCCTCTGCCGTATGGCCGCCGGTCTCGGCGATCCAGTCGATGATCGCGATATGGCCCTGAAGGTCCTCGACCAGCGCGGTGCAGCTCTCCACCCAGTCGCCGTCGTTGTAATAGGTGATGCCGCCGAACTGGCGAATCTCGGCGCAGTGGATATGGCCGCAGACGACGCCGTCGTAGCCGCGAGAGATGGCCTCGTTCGCGACGGCCTCCTCGTAGCTGCATACGTATTGGACCGCGTTCTTGACCTTCTTCTTCATATAGGCCGAGAGCGACCAGTAGGGCATCTTCAGCTTGCGCCGCACTGCGTTGAACACGATGTTGGCCCGCAGCAGCGCGCCGTAAGCCTTGTCGCCGAGGAAGGCGAGCCACTTGGCATAGAGCACCACGCCGTCGAAGGCATCGCCGTGGGTGACGAGCAGGCGGCGGCCGTCGAGCGTCTCGTGCACCGCTTCCAGCACCAGTTCCACGCCGCCGAAGGTCAGCCCGGCATAGTCGCGCAGCATCTCGTCATGGTTGCCCGCCACGAAGACGACGCGGGTGCCGCGGTGGGCCATCTTGAGGATGCGGCGGATCACTTCGTTATGGGCGTCGGGCCAGTACCAGCCCTTGCGCAGGCGCCAGCCGTCGACGATGTCGCCGACGAGGTAGAGCGTCTTGCATTCCACCGAGCGCAGGAAGTCCACCAGCATCTCGGCATTGCAGCCGCGCGTGCCGAGGTGCACGTCCGAGATCCAGATGGTTTCGTACTTGCGCTTGGGGCGGAAGCCCTTGGGATCGGGCAAGTCCAGCCAGGCGGGAATGTTGGTCCCGGCAAAACCGGTGCCGCCAGTGGTGCGTTCGAGAAGGGTGTCCACGTCTTTCCGCATCGTTGCGCCCCCGTTCCAGTTAAGGGGAGCTTCGCATTTTCCCGTTGCGCAGGCGTGACGGTTGCGGGTCACTTCGATGACAGCAAGGGATGGGATCGGAACGGTTTTTGTTTGCTCGATCTTTTCATTCGCAAGTCATCGATATGTCACTTGTTCGTCACACTGGCATTGCAAGTAGCCGCGCGTAGTAACCGCGCAGGGGGCCATGCGACGTATTGATATTCTGCTGGCAAGCGAGCTTTCCGGCGGCCTTGCGGCCTTCCGGCACGACGATTTCGACGTGGTGCTCCATCGCTGGACCGACTTTGCCGAACTGCCGCTGATCGAAGGCGCGCTCTGGGTCTTCATCGACTGGGTGCTGCCGGAGATGTCGGGCCTCGAACTCTGTCGCCGGCTGCGGGCGGACAGCCTGACTAGCCATGCCCATGTCACGATCGTCCTGGAAGAAGACAATATCGACGACCGCAAGCGGGCGCTGCGCATGGGTGCGGACGACTACATGGTCGGCCCGCTGACGCGCTCGGCCCTGCTGGACCGGGTGCTCGGCGCCAATATCAGCGAGCAGGATGTCGCGAACGGCCGTCTGCTTGCCCAGGGCGACCTTTCGGTGGACGTCGCGGCGTTCCAGGCGCGCTGGCAGGGACGGCCGATCTCGCTGATGCCGAACGAACTGCGCCTGCTGCGCTATTTCATCGAGCATCCCGGCCGCGTCTTCACCCGCACCCAGTTGATCGCCGCGCTCGGCAAGCAGGAACCGGCGGTGGACGAGCGCACCGTGGACGTCTGGATCGGCCGCCTGCGCCGCGCGCTGAAGGGCGTGGGCGCGGGCAACCCGTTGCGCACCGTGCGCTCGCTGGGCTACGTGTTCGACGCGATCTGAAGGAGGTCAAGGCGCGGTCGTCGCCGCGCCTTGGCCCTACCGATGCGAGCCGGCCTTAGCCCAGCAGGCCTGACGTCTGCGCCAGCAGCCAGAGGCCGATCACCAGGAACAGCAGCGCGGCGATCGTGCGGACCACGCTCAGCGGGACGCGCTTGATGAGTTCATTGCCCAGGAACACCGCAGGCACGTTGGCCAGCATCATGCCGATGGTGGTGCCGGCCATGACCGGGATCACGCTCTGGAAGCGGGCGCCCAGTGCGATCGTGGCAAGCTGGGTCTTGTCGCCCATCTCGACCAGGAAGAATGCGATCGCGGTGGCCACGAAAGGCCCGAAGCGGCTGGGCTTGGGCTCGTCGTCCTCGTCGAACTTGTCGGGGATCAGCGTCCAGGCGGCCATGGCGATGAAGCTCACGGCGATGAGATAGCGGAACCACTGGCCGTCGAGGAAGGCCGAGGCCTGCTCGCCCACCAGGGCAGCGAGGAAGTGGTTGGCGAGCGTCGCCACGAAGATGCCCGCAACGATCGGCCAAGGCCGCTTGAAGCGGGTGGCGAGGACGATGGCGAGGAGCTGGGTCTTGTCGCCGATTTCGGCAAGGGCGACGACCGCAGTCGACGTGAGCAGGGCTTCCAATTGAATTCTCCGGGGCCGGGCAACAGACAAGACAATAGCGCGGCAGAACCCGCCCGGCCGGACGGAACTGCAACGCCATTGGTCTCGCCCGGACGGTCTTTTCCGTCCTCCTGTGCGCCATGGTCTCTCGACCAAGTATGTTGACGACAGGTCCTGCTGGTCTTGCCTGGGCGATTGCCGGGACAAGGGGGCGCAGGCGGCTACTCCCCAGATGACCCGGCGCCCTTAGCGCGGGAGGAGCGGGATGGCAAAGACAAAAAAAGGCCGGCCGCATTGCTGCGACCGGCCCTTCAGTTGCCGTCGGGAGGGCAGGCGCCTCCCTGGTGAGAGCGTCAGAACTTGGCCGTCGCCGAAAGCGAGAAGACGCGGCCGAGCGCATAAGTATTGAAGTCCACGCGGCCGTCCTCGAAGGTCTGGTATTCGAGATGCTTGCGGCCGGTGAGATTGCGGCCTTCCGCCTTCAGCTCGATTTCCTTGCCTGCGACCTGGATGCCCTGGCGCAGCACCACGTCGATGCGCAGGCCCGGATATTCGATCACGTCCGGCTGGCGCACGCTGCCGACGAGGCCGCGGCTGACCGAGCGCTTGCTGGCGTAGCTCAGCAGGATCGTCTGCTGCGACAGCTTCTCGGTTTCTTCCATGCCGAGTTGCAGGTTGACCAGGTGCTCCGACTGGCCGGTGAGCGGCGCGCCGTTGCGGAAGTAGTCCTTGGCGAACTGGGTCGTGCTGGCGCCGTAGATGTCGGTGGTGTCGGTGTCGTTCACCTTCAGCTTCGACTTGGTGTAGGTGTAGTTGCCGATGACCACCAGGCGGCGGTTTTCGAAGAACGAACCGCCCAGGCTGTCGAGATAGACGTGCTTCTGCAGTTCCAGCTCGCCGCCGTAGAGGTTGGCCGCAGGCGCATTGGCATACGTGGTGATGAAGCTTTCGGAGCCTGCCAGGATCGATTCGATCGGGTTCTTCAGGTGCTTGAAGAAGCCGCCGAGCGACACCCGCTCGTCACGGCCGAAGTACCACTCGAAGCGGGCTTCGGCGTTGGTGAGCTGGCTGTCCTTGAGGAACGGGTTACCGCGATAGGTGCGGTTGCTGTCCGGGTCGTAGAAGTTCTGGTAGACCAGCTCGCGGAACTGCGGGCGGGCGATCGTCTTCGAACCGTTCACGCGGACCTGCATGCTCGGCTGGATCTCGTACGTGAGCGTCAGCGCGGGCAGGAAGTACTCGTTCTTGAGGTCGGTGGTCGGGGTGGCCGCGGCGCCGACCGGGCGCAGGACCGTCGATTCCTTGGCATATTCCCAGCGCACACCGGCATCGATCGAGAGGCTGTCGGTGATCTGGCCGTCGACCTTGCCGTAGAAGGCATGGTTGAGCAGGCGGGCGTCGAACAGGCCGACGTTCGCTGTCAGGTCGCGGAGTTCGAGGTTGTAGTTCACCCCGCCGACCTCGTTCAGATACCACATGCCGGACTGCAGCAGCACGTCGGGCCGCAAGAGACCGAACGACTGGATCAGGTTCTGGTCGCCGCTGGCATAGACGCCGAACTGGCGGTTGGAGTTGCTGCGGCGGTTGAGCTGGTAGGCATAGCCCACCGTTCCGCGCCAGCCGTCGAAGAACTGGTGCGCCACGTCGGCCCCGGCGGACCAGACGTCCTCGCTAAGGCGCGAGAAGCTGATCGTCGTCGGGTCGACCGCGCCGGTGCCCAGGGTATTGACGAAGTTCTGGCCGAACTGGGTGCCGTCGTTGGTGCGGATATATTCGGAGTCGATCTCGAACGGCGCGAGGCGCTTGGAGTTCGCAAAGCCGCCGCGCAGGTCGATCGTGGTCTTGTCGTCGACCTTGAACTCACCGGTGAGCTGGCTGTCGAGCAGGGCGCGTTCGTACCAAGCGGTCTTCTGCGAGATGTAGTCGACCGCCGGGTTGCTCTCCTGGTGGCCGAAGCGCAGGCGGGTGAACTTGCTGGTGTCGTGGATGTAGACGTTGGTCCAGCGGATCGAGTTCTCGCCCCATTCCAGGCCCACGCCCAGCATGCCGTTGACGATGATCCGGTTGTCGGTGCTGACCGTCTGGTAGTCTTCCCAGAGGTTGGCCGGGTTGGCGCTGAGGCCCTGGGTCAGCTGCTGGACGGCGTCGCGGGTCTGGGTCTTGTTGGAATAGCCCGCCGCGGCGATCACGCCGAGCGTGGCCTCACCCATTTCGAACCGGGTGCCGGCGGAAATGTCGGCCGAGAAGTTCGGCTGAACATGGTCGTCCTTTTGCACGACCGCGTTGCGGCCGCGGAACAGCACGCTGCCGATTTCCTTGGCCTGGTCGCTGGTGGAGCCCATGACGGTGTTGCCGCCGAGGTAGGCCTTCAGCGCCGGCGGGATCGAGCGGTTGCCGTTGTCGTAGCCGGTCCAGTCGTGCTTGCCGCCGTAATAGGTATAGCCCAGCTTGTTGGTGGACTCGGTGTCCCAGCCGATGCCGCCGCCGATGGTCAGGAAGCTTTCTTCCGGGATCGACTTGGTGGTCAGGTTGATGACGCCGCCGCCGAACTCGCCGGGGAAGTTCACCGAATAGCTCTTCTGGACCAGCGACGAGGCGATGATGCTGGTGGGGAAGAGGTCGAGCGGGACCACGCGCTTGAGCGGCTCGGGGCTGGGTAGCGGCGAGCCGTTGAGCAGTGCCAGCGAATAGCGGTCGCCGAGGCCGCGCACGTAGACGTAGCCGTTGCCGACCACCGAGAGACCGGTGACGCGGCCGAGGGCGCCGGCGATGTCGCCTTCGCCGGTGCGGGCGATCTGTTCCGTGGAGAGGACCGAAACGACCTGCGGGGCCACGCGCTCGATATTGCGGTTGCGCTGGCCGGTAACGATGATCGCGCCTCCGGGAATGGAGACGTCGGGCATCGCCTCTTCGCCTGCGGCTTCTTCTGCGGGCGAGACGGGAACGGCGCCTACGGGGCCGGAGGCGGGAGCGGAAGTGCTGTCCTGCGCCCAGGCCGAAGTCGGCGCGAGGATCGCAGTGGAGAGCAGCAGCGTGACGAGCCGCGGCTTGGTCATGGTATGTCCCCCTGGAACATCTATCGGATGCGAGCAGGGGGCGGCCCGTCTGGACCGCCCCCCGTCGTTAGGCTGCGGGCGGTCGGATCAGGTCGTGGGCAGCGCGGTGCAGGCGCTGTTCGATCCGAGGTTCGCGTTGGTGGTGTCGCAGGTCCAGCCGCGATACCAGGTGTCCGCCGCATCCTTCACCGCACCGATGTAGGTCTGGTTGGTGAAGAAGCTGGAGAGCGTCGACAGGCTGGCATAGGCGGCAATCGCGGTTTCGCCGGCGCCGTTGACGAAGGTGTTCGTCAGCGTCGAGGTGAAGGCCGAATTGTTGTTGGTGCCTGCGTTGAAGGCGGCGGCGGCACTGGCGTCGGTATAAGTGCCGGTGCCCAGGATCGGGGTCGTACCGCCGCAGGTCATGACGACCGAGTGAGCGGTCAGCGAGGCCGGAGCCGAACCGGCGGCCTGGGTGCCGTTCAGGCGAAGGCACTCGTTGGTCGGGGTGTAGACGACGCCGTTGGCGAGCGTCACGTCGGCATTACCGCGGAACAGGGCCGAGGCCTGGTTGCCGCTGTTGCCCGAACCGATGCTGGTCTGCACGGCGGTGAAGTTCGCGATGGCGATCTTCGTGCGCGGGGTGTCGGCTTCGTTGCCGTTGCTGTCGAACTCGAAGAACGAGTCGCCGGCGGTCGGCTTCTGGACGATCAGGGCGTACTGGACGTTCGCCTGGACGCCGGTGTCGAGGTCGAGGCTGTCGTCGTCGGCGTTGATCGCGACGTAGTGCTTCATGTTGAGCGCGCCGCCGAAGAACTCCGAACCGTCGTCCGAGCTGTTCACCGACTGGATGTAGTCGAGCTGGGTGCCGGAGCCGATGCCGCCGCCGGTCAGCGACTGCAGCTCGTTGCCCGGAGCGAGCGAATAGCCCGAGAAGCGGATCTGCACGTACTTCATGCTGCCCGCGTTGTAGGTGTTGTCGCGGCCGCCGAAGTTGGCCGGGTCGGCCGCGCCTTCGGTGACGCGTTCGCAGTTGTTACCCGCGGTGGTGCCCATGCCGGTCGAGCAGTCGGTGGTGATGCCGCGGCCGAGCAGTACGACGCCGCCCCACTGACCCATCGAGTCGTTATTGTTGGTGCCGCGCACGTTCTGGAGGCTGGTGAAGATGATCGGGCG
>PJTY01000214.1_pt1 | contig 37797 bp, 34 predicted proteins | sample 1512121 | NCBI WGS metagenome assembly PJTY01 (sample SAMN08177680, study PRJNA422409) | Soil metagenome, whole genome shotgun sequencing project. | isolation source: Soil enriched (2) on filter paper: alkali lignin treatment | place: USA: Madison | collected 2015-01-15 | reverse complement strand
GGGTTCGACCGCAAGCGCTGATCACCACCACTGCCAGGGCAGCGAGGGGGAAGCGCAAGGGTTTGAGTGATTGTTCCATGGAGAACTCCGCCAATGTATTAGTAGTGGGCGGAGTGTGAGTGTCTTGCGCGTGATGCACGAATCGAACGGGCCGAAGGTTATTATCACGATGAATGATATGTGTGAATCAGTCATCGATCTTGGGCATGTTCGCAAGCGATCCGCTTACCCTGTGGGAGCGGCTTCAGCCGCGAAGAATCCAGCGCGGTGCATGGCCCCGGCTGCGCCGGGGTTCGCGGCTGAAGCCGCTCCCACAGGGTCGCTGCTGATTCAACAAGTCGCATGCAGTTCCGTGACAGCGGCGCGCCTGGTCCCGCAGTGGCTACTCAGTGAATGCTCGAGGCCAGTTCGAAGATCGGCATGTACATCAGGATCACGATCAGGCCGATCAGCAGGCCGATGAAGGTCATCAGCAGTGGTTCGAACAGCTTGACGAACCATTCCACCCAGCGGCCGATTTCCTGGTCATGGAAGTCGGCGCAGCGCTCCAGCATCTCGCCCAGGTTGCCGGACTGCTCGCCAGCCCGCAGCAGGCGCAACGATACCGGCGTGACCAGTTGCCCCGCTTCCAGGGCGTCGGACAGCGGCAGCCCTTCGCCGACCCGCTGGCTGGCGTGCTCCAGGCCTTGGGCCGCCGCGCTGCCGAGCAGGCCGCGGGCCATGCCCATGGCAGTGAGGATGGGGATGCCGCCTTGCAGCAGGATGCCCAGCGAGCGGTAGAAGCGCGCCAGTTCATACATCATCAGGCGTTGGTGCAATGCAGGCAGGCGCCGCAGCTGGCACGCTGCCCAGCGCCGCACCCGTGGCTGGCGACGCAGCAGCCACAGCGTCGCGACCACGCCGACGGTGCCCAGCGCCAGCGGCAATTGCTGGGCATGCAGGAACAGGCCGATCTGCATCAGTAGCCGAGACAGCCAGGGCAGCTCGGTGCCCATGCCCTCGAATACCTGGCTGAAACGCGGCACCACGTAGCCAAGCAGGAACAGCACCACGCCACCGCCCACCAACAACAGCAGCAACGGGTACACCGAGGCGCCCACCAGCTTCTGCCGTACCAGGTCCAGGCGCTGGCGGTAGCTGATGTAGCGGGCAAGGGCGTCGCCCAGCGCGCCGGTTCGCTCGCTGGATTGCACCAGCGCCACGTACAGTGGCGGGAACACCCGTGGCTGCTGGCCCAGGGCCTGGGACAGCGAGCGGCCTTCGTACAGTTGGCGGACCAGTTCGCCGAGCACTTTGCGCGTTGCGGCAGCGGGGGCCTTTTCGGCCAGGCTTTCCAGTGCGTCGATCAGCGGCAGGCCAGCGTTGAGCAGGGTCGAAAGTTCCTGGCTGAACAGCACCAGGTCGAAGCTTGCTTCACGGCGCCAGGCCATGCCGCGCAAGGCGCCGCCGTGGCCACGCAGGGTGAGCACGCGCAGGCCCTGGTCCTCGGCCTGGCGGCGAGCCTGGTCGGCGTCCTCGGCGTCGATCTGCAACTGCACCACACCCTGCCTGCCCAGGGCCTTGAGGCTGTAGCGCATGGCCGTTCTCCCTACTGCCAACTGGTGATTTCGGCGTTTTCCCCGTCGCCACCGGGCTGGCCATCCTTGCCCATCGACAGCAGGTCGTACTCGCCGCCGTTTTCGCCAGGTTGCCGGTAAATGTACGCGCGGCCCCACGGGTCCTGCGGCACGGCCTTCTGCAGGTACGGGCCAGTCCAGCGCGCTTCGCCACTGGGGGCGACCACCAGGGCCTGCAGGCCTTGCTCGCTGCTGGGGTAGTGGCCGACTTCCAGGCGGTACAGGTCCAGCGCCTTGCTCAGGCCCTCTATCTGCGCCCGCGCTACCTTGGCCTCGGAGCGGCCGAGCTGGCTGAAGTACTTGGGCGCGACGATACCGGCCAACAGGCCGAGCACCACCAGGACTACCAGAAGTTCGAGCAGGGTGAAGCCACGTTGGGGGTTGGTTCTGCGCTGCATGGTGAAGCCCTCCGCTGCATGGGGACAAGCTTTTCGCAAGCCCCATGCAACAGCCGTGCACGCCTGCCCTCGCGCCTTGCATCATGCGGCACGCAAAGCGGCACAGTGCTTGCGTCGTGGTCATCGACCTCGGGTTTTCCGGGGTATATCCCCCAACATCGGGGTACCACGAAGAGGCGACCGACATGCGTGGACTCATTCTCGGTTTGATCTGGCTGGTGGCAGGTGCTGCCCAGGCCGATGTGTACATTTCCATCGACGCCAAGGGCAGCTACATACTGACCAACGTCCATCGACCGGGGCGCCTCTATGAAACGGTGATCAGCGAGCCGAAGGCCCAGGCCGGCCCGGCCAACGCGCAGCTTATCACCGGCCGCCCCTATGCCAAGCTGGTCGCCGCCGCGGCGCGTACCCATGACGTCCCCCCGGCGTTGCTGCATGCGGTGATCAAGGCCGAGTCCGGCTACAACCCCAAGGCCCGTTCGCCGGCGGGCGCGGTGGGGCTGATGCAATTGATGCCGGATACCGCCCGCGAGATGGGCGTGGAAAACCGCCTGGACCCGGAAGACAATGTGCAGGGCGGGGCCCGCTACCTCAAGCGCATGCTCGACTTGTTCGACAATGACATTACCCTGGCCGTGGCGGCCTACAATGCCGGCCCCGACGCGGTACTGCGCCGTGGTGCGGTACCGCCATTCGCCGAGACCCGGCGCTATGTGCCCAATGTGCTGCGCGAGTACCGCAGGTTGCAGGGATTGGTGGGGGATTAGCCTTTATAACTGCCTTTAAATGCTGGCGCGGTCGCTGTGGGAGCGGGTTTACCCGCGAAGAATGCGACGCGGTGGATGGCACCGGCTGCGCCGGTGTTCGCGGGTAAACCCGCTCCCACAGGGGGCGTGGGGGCATTTGGATTTTTGAAGGCAGGTGCATTCACCGCAATGACAGAAACAATACCCTTCGGCGGATGCCACCAAGCCGACCCGATGGTTTCCCCAACTCTGGGCTATAACCTTCTGAAGGTGCCCAGTTGTGGAGTCCGTCATGGACATCGCCCCTCGTTCCGACGCTATTGACGTACCCGCCGGTAACGAACTGGCCACCCCACGCAAGCCGTTCAACCTGCTGCGCTGGTACGCCTGGGTCAGCCTGGCCATCATCCTCTCGGTAGCGGTAGGGCTGGGGTTGATTTCCAGCCGTTTCATCATCGACCAGAGCATCGAACGCGATGCCTTGCTCACCGCACAGTTCATCACCTCCATCGCCGATGCCGAAGTGCGCCATGTGTCGATCCCCAATGTGCGCACCATGGGTGAACTGCTCGACCCGCGCATCGACCGCGCCAACCTGCTCGACGTCGACCCGGACGCCCGGCGCAGGGCGCGTGGCGAGTTTCTCGACCACATCGCCCACCTGCCCGACATGCTGCTGGCCAACATCTATGCCCCGGACCGTACGGTGATCTGGTCCAGCAACCCCGCACTGGTCGGCAAGCTGATCGAAGGTGATGACGACCTGGAGCAGGCCTTCGAGTACAAGATGCGAGTCTCGGCCAGCTACCACAACTTCGAGCAGGCCCGCGCCGAACAGAAGTTCGTCACCCCACCCGAGCAGTTGTTCATCGAGAACTACATTCCACTGTTCGATGCCGATGGCGAGCAAGTCACGGCGATGGTCGAGATCTACAAGGAGCCCCATGACCTGATCGTGCGCATCGAGCATGGCCTGATCCTGATCTGGCTGGCGATCACCGTCGGCGCCGGGCTGGTCTATATCGGCCTGTACGGCATCATGCACCGCGCCGCACGCCTGCTGTCGGTGCAGCAGAAGCGACTGATCAGCAATGAAACCTACGTGGCACTGGGTGAGGTGTCTTCGGCGGTGGCCCACAGCCTGCGCAACCCGCTGGCCAGCATCCGCTCCAGTGCCGAGCTGGCCCAGGCATTCGACGATGGCCCGGCGCAGCGCAATGTCAACGATATCATCAGCCAGGTCGACCGCATGTCGCAGTGGATCCGCCAGATGTTGCAGTCGTTGCGCCCGCTCAACGATGAGGCAGTGGCAGTGGATTTGCCGCTGGCATTGCAGGAAAGCCTGCAGACCTACTCGGTGCCGCTGGCGCGCGGCGGAGTGAGCCTGGACCTGCAACCTGTACCGGCGGTTCAGGTGTTGGGGCACCCGGTGTTGCTGCGGCAGATTTTCAGCAGCCTTATCGCCAACGCCCTGGAGTCGATGGAGCAGGGGGGGCGGTTGCGTGTCGAGGTGGTGCGTCATGACCGGCGTAACCTGACCCTGCGCCTGTCCGACAATGGCAAAGGCATGAACGAAGAGCAGCAGCGCATGGCCTTCCGGCCTTTCTTCACCACCAAGCAGGGTGGGCTGGGCGTGGGCCTGGTGTTGGTGAAACGCATCATGGAGCGCTTCGGTGGTGGCGTGCGGCTCAGTAGCAGTGAAGGCCATGGCACCAGGGTTTCGCTGAGTTTCCGGCTGGTCAAATGATGCTATTTTGGATTAGAAAGATGAGTTAACTCATTGTTTATAAAGGGTGTTGTCTTCGTTTGGGTGTAAATCCCCAAATGTGGGGGATTAACCTCCATAACGATTCAAGAAGATTCGGTAACTACATGATTTATAAGAATTAGTTAGATAGGGCGGTTGGCTGGTAGGGTTCTTGCAACGTGGGAGATGGAGCGCAATACACGACAAGTGGCAGCTGCGGCTGCACGGGTGGAGTGCTATCAATTGGCTACTGTTCGTCGCCTTGAGGCTTTTCTGAACGGACGTCCTGCGCGGGAAGCACGCGATGCAGATGCTGGATAATGAAGTTGCCGACAAGGCCAGTACTAGCGCCAGCGGTGTGGCGGTGCCATTGCGCGAATTCAATCTGCTGCGCTGGTTTTCGGTTATCAGCCTGCTGATCATCGCCTCGGTGGCGGGCGGGCTGGGTTATGTGTCGACGCGTTTCGTGGTGCGCGACAGCGTCGAGCGCGATGCCATGCTCACCGCCCAGTTCATCCAGGCCATGGCCCAGGCCGAAGTGCGCCATTCGCAGTTGCCACCCGGCACAACCATGGGCGAGTTGCTTGACCCGCGGCTGGACCAGCAGCATTTGCAATTCACCCCGGAGCTGGCTGAATCGACCCGGGTCGAGTTCCTCGACCATGTCGACCACCTGCCCGACACCTTGCTGGCCAACGTCTATGCACGTGACCGAACCATCGTCTGGTCGACCAACCCGGAGCTGATCGGCAAGCGCATCGAGGCCGATGGCGACCTCGACCGCGCCTTCCACTCGCGCAAGGCAGTGTCGGCCAGCTACCACCAGGCCGATGATGACCGTGAAGAGCAGAAGTTTCAGCGTGAACCGCGCTACCTGTTCATCGAGAACTACATCCCGCTGTTCGACAGCCAGGGCGAGCAGGTGCTGGCCATGGTGGAAATCTACAAGGAACCGCAGGATCTGGTTCGGCGCATCCAGCGCGGCTATGTGTTGATATGGGCATCGACCCTGGTAGGCGGGGCGCTGGTCTACTTCGGCCTGTTCTGGATAGTGCGCCGCGCGGCGCAGCTGCTGCACCTGCAGCAGGACCGGCTGGTTGCCAGTGAAACCTATGTGGCCCTGGGCGAGATGTCCTCGGCGGTGGCCCATAGCTTGCGCAACCCGCTGGCGAACATTCGCTCCAGCGCCGAACTGGCCCAGGAAATCGCCAACCCCGCAGCGCAGAAGAACATCACCGACATCATCAGCCAGGTCGACCGCATGTCGCGCTGGGTGCGTGACCTGCTGGTTTCGCTGCGCCCGAGCAGTGACGAAGCCGAGGCCGTGGACTTGGTGACCGCCATCGAGGACACCCATCTGGCCTTCGCCCAGCAGATCGAACGCAACGGTGTACGCTTTTGCTACGAAGGCCCCGGGTCACAATGGGTGGCCAGCCAGCCCCTGCAGCTCACGCAGATTCTCAATACCCTGTTCTCCAATGCCCTGGAAGCCATGCCTGAAGGCGGCATGCTGCGCGCCCAGGTCAATGTGCAGGATGGGCAGCGTGCCGAGTTCGTCCTCAGCGATACCGGCAAGGGCATGAGCAACCAGCAGGAGCGGATGGTATTCAAGCCGTTCTACACCACCAAGCAGGGTGGCCTTGGCGTAGGCCTGGCCCTGGTCAAACGCATCATGGAGCGTTTTGGCGGCTCGGTCAGCCTGAGCAGCCGCGAAGAGGAAGGAACCCGCGTCAGCCTCATATTCAATATCGCAGCGGGAGGGGACCATGGAGCACAGCATCCTGGTAGTCGAGGATGATGAAATTCTCGCCGACAACATTCGCACCTACCTTGGCCTCAAGGGCTTCGAGGTCACCGTGTGCCACAGTGCGGAGCTGGCGCTGGAGCAGATCAAGCGGGGCCAGCCCGATGCGGTGCTGACCGACAACTCGCTGCCGGGCATGAGCGGGCACGACCTGCTGCGTACCTTGGTGGCGCAGGTGCCGGACCTGAAAGTGATCATGATGACCGGCTACGGCAATGTGGAAGATGCCGTGCAGGCAATGAAGGAAGGCGCCTTCCATTACCTGACCAAGCCGGTTGTGCTGGCCGAGCTCAAGCTGACCCTGGACAAGGCGCTGGCTGCCGAGCGCATGGAGCGCACGTTGTCGTTCTACCAGGAGCGCGAGGCGCAGAAGTCCGGGTTGCAGGCGTTGATCGGCGAATCACCGACGATGCTCACGCTCAAGCACACCCTGCGCCAGGTGCTGGATGCCGAGCGGCGCATGGCCAGTGACGACTTGCCACCGGTGCTGATCGAAGGCGAGACCGGTACCGGCAAGGAGTTGGTCGCCCGCGCCCTGCATTTCGACGGTTCGCGCAGCAAGGGGCCGTTCATCGAATTCAACTGCGCCTCGATCCCGGCCAACCTGCTGGAGGCCGAGCTGTTCGGCCACGAGAAAGGCGCCTTTACCGATGCCAAGGAGCGCCGGGTGGGCCTGGTGGAGGCTGCCGATGGCGGCACCTTGTTCCTCGACGAGATTGGCGAGATGGACCTGGTGCTGCAGGCCAAGCTGCTCAAGTTGCTGGAAGACCGCAGTATCCGCCGGATCGGCGCGGTGAAGGAGCGCAAGGTCGACCTGCGGGTGATCAGCGCTACCAACTGCAACCTGGAACAGATGGTGCAACAGGGCAAGTTCCGCCGCGACCTGTTCTTCCGCCTGCGCATCATAGCCCTGAAGGTACCGCGCCTGTACGCCCGCGGGCAGGACGTGCTGCTGCTGGCGCGGCATTTCCTGGCTCATCATGGCCGGCGTTATGGCAAGCCGAACCTGCGCTTTTCCGCCGAGGCGGAAAACCTGATGCTCGGTTACAGCTGGCCAGGCAATGTGCGCGAACTGCGCAACATGCTGGAGCAGACCGTGCTGCTGGCACCGAACGAGGTGGTGCAGGCGCACCAGCTCAACCTGTGCATGACCCTGATCGACGAGCCGCTCGTGCAGCAGGCGACGCCTGCAGTGTTCGAAATGCCCCGGCACGAACCCGAGCCCGGCACCAGCCTGCCGGACATGGAGCGCGACCTGGTATGCAAGACCCTGGATCGCACGGACTGGAACGTGACCAAGTCGGCTCGCATGCTCGGGCTGTCGCGGGACATGCTGCGGTACCGGATCGAGAAGCTGGGGCTGACCCGGCCGGACAAACGCCAGTGGTGAGCAAGGGGCTTGCGGGAGCGGTATTGCCTCGAGGTTGTCGCTGTACCTGTAGGAGCGGCCTTGTGTCGCGAAAGGGCTGCAAAGCAGCCCCAGCAATTTCAACTGTTGCGCATCAATCCTGGGGCCGCGTTGCGGCCCTTTCGCGACACAAGGCCGCTCCTACAGGGATTGCGGCAACTTTTAGAATTTGAGGGCATTGATCAACGCTGATTATCGGCTTCCCCCTGCCGCCCGGTACCTTCCGAACCACTGCCATCCATCCCCGGCAAATCCCGGTTGTCATTCTGTTCAGCTGGCGGGCTGTCCGGGTCGTTGCCTTGTATGCGCGGGTCGGTGTCCCGCGGCATGGGCTTTTCGATCGGGTTGAGGGTACTGTCCGCACCCGGCTTGGGCGCTGGGTTGTGCGGGTCGTCGGGGTAGGTGGGGCCGGTGCCGGCAGCCATGGCAAATGGCGCGGCGAGCAGGGCAATCAGCAGGATGCTTGAACGGGGCATGGCAGACTCCTTTGCTTCGGGCAGGGCTGATACTTCCCTTCGGCCCTACCCGAAGCTTCAAGGTGCCATTACCCCGATCAACGGTTACACCACCAGCGACAGCAACATGATGAAGATGATGCCGACGATCGACAGGATGGTCTCCATCATGCTCCAGGTCTTGAACGTTTCCGCCACGGTCATGTTGAAGTACTGCTTCACCAGCCAGAAGCCGGCGTCGTTGACATGGGACAGGATCAACGAACCGGCGCCGGTGGCCAGCACCAGCAGTTCACGGTTGACCCCCGGCACCAGGTCGATCACCGGTGCCACGATGCCCGCGCCGGTGATGGTGGCAACCGTGGCGGAGCCGGTGGCGATGCGGATTACCGCCGCGACCAGCCAGGCCAGCATGATGGGCGAAATCTCCGCCTGCACGGCCATCTGCCCGATCACGTTGCCCACCCCGGTGTCTACCAGCATCTGCTTGAAGCCGCCACCTGCACCCACGATCAGCACGATCGCCGCAGTCGGTGCCAGGCTCTGGTCGAGCATCTTCATGATCTGCTGGCGGTTGAAGCCACGGGCCGAGCCAAAGGTATAGAAGGCCAGCAGCAGGGCAGCGAGCAAGGCGGTGATGGGGTGGCCGATCAGGTCCATCCACTGGCGCACGATATGCTCGGCCGGCAGTACCACGTCGGCGAAGGTCTTCAGCAGCATCAGCACCACCGGCAGCAGCACGGTGATCAGAGTGATGGTGAAGCTCGGCAAATTGCCCTGGTCGGACTCCTTGGCGATCTGATCCATCAACTCCTGGGACGGGGTGCCCGGGATGTAGCGGGAAATGAAGTTACCGAACAGCGGACCGGCGATGATGGCGGTAGGCAGCGCCACGATCAGGCCATAGAAGATGGTCTTGCCGATGTCGGCGTGGAAGATGCCGATCGCCAGCAGCGGGCCCGGGTGCGGGGGTACCAGGCCGTGCACCACCGACAGGCCGGCCAGCAGCGGAATGCCGATCTTGATCAGCGACACGCCTGAGCGCCGGGCGACGATGAACACCAGCGGAATCAGCAGCACGAAGCCGATCTCGAAGAACAGCGGGATGCCGACCAGGAAAGCGGCGAACATCATCGCCCAGTGCACGTTCTTCTTGCCGAAGGCTCGAATGAGCGTTTGCGCGATCTGGTCGGCCCCTCCGGAGTCGGCCATCAGCTTGCCAAGCATGGTGCCCAGGGCGAGCACGATGCCGACGAAGCCCAGAACGCCGCCGAAACCGTCCTGGAACGACTTCATGACCTTGGCCACCGGCATGCCGGAGGTCAGACCAAGGAAGCCGGCCGCGATGGTCAGGGCGACGAAGGGGTGGACTTTGAAATGGGTGATCAGCAGGATCAGCCCGACGATGGTAACCAGCGCGTCGAGCAGCAGGAAGGTATCAGTAGCCAGTCCGAACATGGTTTGAAGGCCTCGGTCTTATCGTTGTTTTGGCGTAGCTTTTTTGCAACTTTGCTTGCGCTTGCGGGGCAGGGTAGCGCTGTCTTGGGTGAGCCGAGAAAGCCGCCGGGGTCAGGCGGTTTGTGCCAGGCCCGGCTCACCGCGGCCCTTTAGCCAGCGGTCCACCTCATCAGCAAGCGCTTCGATGGGCTTGGTGGCGTCAAGCGCGATAGTCAGCGGTTCGCCGTGTGGCGGCTCCAGGGCAGCGAACTGGCTGTCGATGAGGCTCGCCGGCATGAAATGCCCTGGGCGGGCCAGCACGCGTTTTTCCGCCTCGGCGGGTGACAGCTCGAGGAACACGAACACCAGCCCGGGCATGGCACCGCGCAGGGAGTCGCGATAGCGGCGCTTGAGGGCCGAACAGGTCAGGATTGGACGTTCCCCGGCCTGGGTCGTGGCTTGCAGCTCCTCACCAAGACGCACCAGCCAGCCAGCACGGTCGCTGTCGTCCAGGGGGATGCCAGCGCTCATCTTGCGGATGTTTTCGGCAGGGTGGAAAGCGTCGCCTTCGATCAGGCGACCGCCGCTTCGGGCGGCGATGGCAGCGCCGATGCAGCTTTTGCCGCATCCGGCCACGCCCATCACCACGATGGCGGACAGGGGAGAATTCATCAGTACCTCCTGCGGGGGAGATAGCGCTGTCTCGTCGTCGACGAACAGCCTCCTCCCCGGTGTTATTGATCTTGTCCTTACGCAGTATGGACGCTTGGCGGCGAGCGCGCGGTGGCTGCTACCAAAGATTACATTGCCTGCGTCCTGAGACAGCGCTACCTTAGTGGCCGTTCCCTCTCCTTGCAAGTAGTAAAATTACAACATCCATGTCTCGCACCGGCTCCCGTACCACAGGTCGTCCCACCCTGGCAGAAGTCGCCAGGCTTTCCGGGGTTTCCCCGATTACCGCCTCGCGCGCCCTGCGTGGGGTGAGCACGGTTGCGCCGGCGCTGGTGGAAAAGGTCGTTGCTGCCGCGGCCAGCCTCGGCTATGTGGCCAACCCGGCAGCTCGCGCCCTGGCGTCGGCGCGCAGCCAGTCGGTGGTGGTATTGATCCCGTCGCTGTCCAACCAGTTGTTCATCGACACCCTGGAAGCCATTCATGAGGTCATGCGCCCACGCGGGCTCGAGGTGCTGATTGGCAACTATCACTACGATCTTGCCGAAGAAGAGAACCTCATCCGCAATTACCTGGCCTACCAGCCCTGCGGCATGCTGTTGACCGGTTTCGAGCGCAGCGAGGCATCGCGGCAGATGCTGGCGGCCAGTGGCGTACCCTGTGTGCACATGATGGAACTGAATGGCGAGGCCGGGGCGTTGTCGGTCGGCTTCTCGCAGCAGCAGGCCGGGCGTGCCGCGGCCCGCCACCTGATCGAGCGCGGGCGCAAGCGCCTGGCGTTCATTGCCGCCCAGCTCGACCCTCGGGTGATGCAGCGTGCCGAAGGGTTCCGCCAGGCGTTGGCCGAGGCCGGCTTGCAGGCGGCCGAGCTGGAAGTGCTGGCGCCGGAGCCGTCTTCGATTGCCTTGGGCAGCGCGTTGTTCAGCCAGCTGTTGCAGCAGGCGCCGGATGTGGACGGTATCTTCTTCTGCAACGACGACCTGGCCCAGGGCGCGGTGCTGCAGGCATTGCGCCAAGGGGTGGAGGTGCCTCGGCAGGTGGCGATGGTCGGTTTCAACGACCTGCCAGCTTCGGCGCACATGGTGCCGCGGCTGACCTCGATTCGCACGCCTCGGGCCGCCGTAGGGCGCGGTGCGGCGCAGGCGCTGCTGGCGTTGCTCGATGGCAAGCGGGTACCGAATGCGCAGCAGGACCTGGGCTTCGAGTTGATGGTGCGGGAGAGTTCCTGAGCCCGGGCGCTTGCCCATCCCGGTCAAGAAGCGCGCTCCGTACTACGAATGCAATAATTACAAGGTGATAGCACTGTGCTTGCATGGCGCTAACGGCGATCTATGCTCAGGACACCGCGCATACAGGAGCCCGGCGTCATGTTCGATTTCCACCGCAAGTCCGATCTGGTCGAAATCCAGCGCAGTCATGAGGCCTTGGCCAGCTTGCAGGCCAAGCTGGCGGCGATCAGCCGCTCCATGGCAATGATCGAGTTCACCCCCGACGGCACGATCCTCGATGCCAATGAGCGCTTCTGCCAGGCCATGGGCTACAGCGCCGAGGAGTTGCGCGGCAAGCACCATCGGCTGTTCTGCGATCCGGGCTACGCGAAGAGCGCCGAATACCAGCAACTGTGGCGTGAACTGGGGCAGGGCAAGGCCATCAGCGGTACCTTCGAGCGCATCGACAAGGCCGGCCGCGAGGTCTGGCTGGAAGCCAGCTACATGCCGGTAATGGACGAACAGCGCCAGGTCACCAGCGTGATCAAGGTGGCATCCGACATCAGCCAGCGAGTGATGGAGGAGCACGAGAGCGAAAGCCTGCTCAAAGCCATCAGCCGCTCCATGGCGGTGATCGAATTCACCCCGCAAGGCCGGGTGATCAAGGCCAACCAGAACTTCCTCGACACTATGGGCTATCGTCTGGAGGAGGTGGTTGGCCGCCATCATGGGCTGTTCTGCCTCGCGCATGAGCGCGAATCAGCCGACTACCGCGAATTCTGGGCTTCGCTCAACCGCGGCGAATACCATTCGCACCGTTTCGAGCGCGTCGACAAACATGGCCGGACGGTCTATCTGGAGGCTTCCTACAACCCGATCTTCGACAGCAAGGGCCGCTTGTACAAGGTAGTGAAGTTCGCCAGCGACATCACCCGCCAGGTCAGCACCCAGCAAAGCGCTGCCGATGCCGCCCATGCCAGTTCGGTGCAGACCGATGCCTGCGCGCGCAAGGGCACCGAGGTGGTACAGCAGGCGGTACAGGTGATCGAGCAGATTTCCCATGAGCTCAACGACGCGGCACGCAGCATCGATGCGGTGAGCAAGCAGTCGGATGTGATCGGGCAGATCGTGCTGACCATCCGTGGCATTGCCGACCAGACCAACTTGCTGGCTTTGAACGCGGCCATCGAGGCGGCTCGCGCTGGCGAGCACGGGCGCGGTTTTGCCGTTGTGGCCGACGAGGTGCGCAACCTGGCGGCGCGAACCAGCAAGGCCACCCTGGAGATCGTCGATGTGGTGCGACAGAACCACGACCTGTCGCTGCTGGCCGTGGCCAGCATGCAGTCGAGCCTGAAGCGTACCGGCCATGGTGTGGCGCTGGCCAACGAGGCCGGCACGGTCATCATGGAAATTCAGCAGGGTTCACGGCACGTGGTAAACGCCATCAGCCAGATCAGTTCGACGCTGCAATTGCATTGAGCGCATCGCCCAACTCGTCCAACAGGGTCTGAAGGCTGGCCTGCAATTGCAGGCGCAGGTCAACCGTCGGCAGACCTTGCTCGTGGGCCTGCTCGATGGCTTCGCAATCGTTGACCAGCGTGCGTACCTTGAGCATCTTCGCACCGCCCTTGATCCGGTGAGCCAGGGCACGCACCGCCTCGTCGGGGGCGTCTGCCGCCAGTGCACGCAGGGTGCCCAGGTCTTCGCTGACGCTTTGTGACAACTGTTCCAGCAAATGTCGAGTCAGTTGTTCGTCGTCCTGGGTCAGGTGGCGCAACTCGCCCAGGTTGAACCCGGTGGCGCGCCGCGCTGGCGGCTGTTGCCGGGGGTTAGCGTGGGGAAGGTGGGTCTTGAGCGTACGCAGGCCAATCGGTTTGAACAGGCATTCGTCCATGCCACTGGCCAGGCAGCGGGCACGCTCCTCGGCTTGGGCGTTGGCGGTGACGCCGAGAATGTGGCAGGCCGCCAGGCCGCGTTCGCCCTCCAGGCTGCGGATGCGGCGGGTCAGTTCGTGGCCGTCCATGACCGGCATGCTGCAGTCGGTGATCACCAGGTCGAAGCGCGCGGCCTGCCAGCGTGCCAGGGCGATTTCCCCGTTCTCTGCCAGCGTAACCCGATGCCCAAGGTTATGCAGTTGCCGCTCCAGTAGCAGCAGGTTGGCGGGGTAGTCGTCGACTACCAGTATGTTCAGCGGGCTGTCGCTGTTCTCCAGCACCGGGTCGTGCTGTTCGGCCTGTTCCGGTGCTGAGCAGGCGGGCAGTTGCAGGCTGACTTGCACCTTGGTGCCAACCCCTTCGACGCTCTGCAAGCTCAAGGTACCGCCCATCAATTCGGCCAGGGTGCGGCTGATGACCAGGCCCAGGCCGGCGCCCTGGCGTGCCCGGGGGCCGTCGGCCTGGACGAAGGCGTTGAACAGCCGGGCCTGGTCGGCAGGGCTGATGCCGATGCCGGTGTCTCGCACATTCAGTTCCACTGCCAGGCTGTCAGTGTCGCTGGGCGATGGCAGCAGCAGGCTGGCCTGGACTTCACCGCGCTCGGTGAACTTGATGGCGTTGCTGATCAGGTTGGACAAGACCTGCTTGAGCCGCAGCGGATCAGCCAGCACCCAGACCGGCGCAGCGGGCAGCTCGCTGTGCAAGTGCAGGCCTTTGGCCCGTGCGTTGCCTTCGAACACCCGCACGGTGGCGCGTAGCAGTTCGACCAGGTTGGTGGGCACCGGCTGCAGGGTGATGTGTCCGGATTCGATACGGGAAATGTCGAGAATGTCGCCAATCAGCTCAAGCAGGCCGATGGCCGAATCGTGGGCGGTCTGCAAGGTCTGGGTGTCGCAGCGGCCGCTGCGGCTGTCTTCCAGGGCCAATTCCAGCAGGCCGATCACGGCATTCATCGGGGTTCGGATTTCATGGCTCATGGTGGCCAGGAAGGTGCTTTTGGTCTGGCTGGCCTGTTCGGCGTCATCCTTGGCCTGGCGCAACTGCTCGAGCAGGCCGCGGCTAAGCGCCAGCTGCGCTTGCAAGGCATGCTGGGCTTCGGTGCGCTGGTTGATCAGCTTGCGCAGGTAGCTGTTCCAGAACACCACCCCGGCCAGCAGCAAGGCCGACAGCACCAGTACCTGCAAGGCCAGGGTACGGTAGTCGCGCCAGGGGCTGTCACTGACCAGGGTGGTGGTGCGCCAGCGGTTGATCAACTGGTCCAGCTCTTCGGGTGGGATGCTCAGCAGCGCCTTGTCGAGGATTGCCTGCAACTGCGGCTGGTCCGCGGCCACGGCGAAGGCGGCAATGGCCGGGTCGTCGTCGAGCACGCTGGCAATGCGCAGGCGGTCCTTGAACACATGGCTGATGTAGTAGGCAGCATTGATATGGCTGCTCAGGGCGACGTCGGCGGCACCGTTGGCCACGGCCTCCATCAGGCCGAGCGGGTTGTCCACTTCGACCATCCTGGCCTGTGGGTAGCGTTGTTGCAGCACGGCCCGTTGCGGCGAGCCGCGCACCACGGCGATGCGCTGGCCATCCAGCTGCATGGCTTGCGCCGGTGATGCATTGTCGCCACGGGTGACCAGCACCCGCGGGCTGACCAGGTAAGGGCGGGTATAGCGCATTTTTTTCGAACGGTCCGCGCTATAGCCCAATGCGCCGATCATCTGTGCATCGCCGCGCGCCAGGCGCTCGATCATTGCCTGCGCCGACGGGCTTTCGACCGGCTTGAAATGCAGCCCCGTGCGCAACGAGATCTGCTTGAGCAACTCGAGGGTGATGCCGCTGGGACGGTGCTGGGTGTCATTGAAGGTAAGCGGTGCCAGTGAAGTGTTGACCAGCACGCTGACGTTGGGGTTGGCGGCGATCCAGGCTTCTTCTTCGGCGGTCAGCGCGGTGAGGTGGCGCTGCAGCAGCAGGCTGGTGTTGCCGCTGCTCCAGCGGCGCAGGATATTCAGGCGTTCGCTTTCGCTGATACGCGCCAGCGCCTTGTCGACCAACTGCTGCAGACGCGGGTTGTCGCTGGCCATGGCAAAGGCGAACGTGCCGGGGGCAACCTGACAGAAGTGGTCGATCTTCAGTGTGCCCTGGTAACTCTTGCCGATCGCGAAGTCGGTACTGATGGCATCGCCCAGGTAGGCGTCTGCCTCGCCCAGTTCGACGGCAGCCAGCCCGGCCAGGGTCGAGCGATAAAGGCTCAATTGCGCCTTGGGGTACAGGCTGCGCACGCTGCTGGCTGGCAGGTAATGATCGACCATGGCCAGGCGCAGGCCGGCGAGGTCGCGTGTGTTCTTCAAGCTGCGCCCCTCACGGGTGACGATGACCGGCAGATCGTCGGCGTAGCTCGCACTGAGGCTGAGCTGGGCATCCGCCGCCTCGAAGGCATTGGAGCTGCCAAGCAGGTCGATATGGCCGTCGCGTAGCGCAGCGATGGCTTCGTGGCGGCTGTCGAAACGTCGCACTTCTATGGTGATGCCTAGCTGTTCGGCAATGATACCCGCGTAATCGGCGCTGAGGCCTTCGTAGTCGTGCTGGCTGACATTGATCTCCAGCGGCGGGTAGTCGGGGCGCGAACTGCCAAGTACCAGGTGCTGGCGTTGCTGTAGCCAATGCCGCTCTTCGCTGGACAGCGCAAGCGGGGCCGCGGCGCTGACCGAGCGTGCCAGCAATTGGCGAGGTTCGCTGTTTGCCAGCAGCGCGCCGGAACCGGCCAGGCCGATGACCAGCAGGGCGCTTGCCAGCAGGCGCTTCATTGTCATCGAGCGCTCAGTAGACGCTGTTGCGCTTGGCCAGGTCGACCATTTCAACCAGTGATTCGGTCTTGAGCTTTTCCATGATGCGGCCCCGGTAGGTGCTTATGGTCTTGGCGCTGAGGTTCATGCAGGTGCCGATATTCTTGTTGTTCTCGCCGCGCGCCAGGCGCCGCAGCACCTCCATTTCCCGGTTGGACAGGCTGGACAGGCGCACTGGCTCGCTTTCCAGCGAGTTGCTATTGACCGACATCTGCGGGAAGGTCGAGTAGCCCTTGACGAGCGCTTTAAGGGCAAACAGCAACGCCTCGTGGTCTTCTTCCTTGGTGACAAAAGCGCCGATGCCAGCATCCAGGCAGCGCCGCACATACAGATCGGTGGCCTGGCCGGTCAGCACCATGATCTTGGGCGCCGGCTCCAGGCATTGCAGGCGCTTTATCACTTCCATGCCATCCAGGCCGGGCAGGCCGATGTCGAGAATTACCACATCCGGTCGCAGGTCGCGGGCCACCTGCGCCACCTCGCTGCCATTGCCGACCTCGCCGACAACACGGAAGCGCTCGCGTTCGAGCAACATGCGCAAGGACAGCCGGACGATGGGGTGGTCGTCGACGATCAGCACGGTAGTCATGAAGAAAACTCCTGTGAGGATGTGGTCCGCTTCCTGGATCACTCAGGAATACGTCTGCAAGTGGGGTTATCGGAAGCGCTGCACGATACGACCATTCCCGAAATTTGGTAATGCCGAGTATAGAAGTGTTGAAAGTCCACGTGCTTGCTGTTGAAAAGTCCTACAAAAAGTGGGAAAGACATCACCCTGGCAAAGCGGCGATGCCTGTTTTTGTAGTCGTCATGCGCAGGCGGAGTGTGATTTGCTCACGCGCTGGGTTGAGGCGGGGTTGTTGGCCAGTGCCTGGCCGACCCGTGTCGGGCGTGCCACCAGCTGGCCGGTGCAGTTCGGGCAGCGGCCCTGGAAACGTGTTTCGGCGCAGGTGCGGCAGAAGGTGCATTCGAAGGAGCAGATCAGCGCATCGGGGCTGTCACCCGGCAGGTCGGTATCGCAGCACTCGCAGTTTGGGCGTAGGTCCAGCATGGGCATGACTCCTGTTTGCAGGCGGGAAACCGGAGTCTGCTACGCCTGCGGCGAACCTGGCAATGCTCAGTCGCCAGGCCGATACAGGTGGGCGTGCCCGGCGCGATACAAGGCCGACTCGGCAAACGGTGTGTCGCCCAGCACATGGCCCACAAGGATCAGCGCCGTGCGCCGGAAGTCCTTGGCCGCGATGCGCTCGACGATATCGCCGAGCGTACCGCGGACCCAGTCCTGGTCCGGCCAGGTAGCACGATGCACCACCGCCACCGGGCAGTGCGCGCCGTAGTGCGGCAGCAGCTCATCGACGATACGCGACAGGTGCTTGACCCCCAGGTGAATCGCCAAGGTGCTGCCATGGCGCGCCAGCTCGCCCAGTTGCTCGCTGGGCGGCATGGGCGAACTGTCGCCATAGCGGGTGAGGATGACGGTCTGCGCTACCTGGGGCAGGGTCAGTTCGCAGCCGAGCAGGGCGGCGCTAGCCGCCGTGGCGGTGACCCCGGGGATGATCTGGTAATCGATGCCCAGCGCTTGCAGGTGGCGGATCTGCTCGCCGATGGCGCCGTACAGGCTGGGGTCGCCACTGTGTACCCGGGCCACATCCTGGCCTTGTTCATGCGCGCTGCGCATGGCGGCAATGATCTGTTCCAGATGCAGCTCGGCGCTGTTGATCACGGTCTCGGCCTGGTGCCCCTCGAGCACGGCGGCCGGCACCAGCGAACCGGCATAGATGATCACCGGGCACTGGCGGATCAGCCGTTGGCCCTTGATAGTGATCAGTTCCGGGTCGCCGGGGCCGGCGCCGATGAAGTAGACCGTCATGGAAAGTCCTTGCGAGAAAGAGGGGGAGGAAGCGTTCAACAGGCCAGGGCGAGGGTAGCCGGGCCCAGTATCTGGCGTTTCAGCAGCAACCTGGCAGTGCCAACCCGCTGGCAGGCCAGGGCCAGTGCCGCACTCTCTGCCACACCCCAGCAGCCGCTGTGAGCATGGGCCGTGGCGGAGCGGTGGCTGAGCTGGGGTTCGTAAGGTTGCAACTGCGCGGTATCGTACAGCACCAAGGGCAGGTCGAGGCGTTCAGCCAATTGCTGCAAACCGGGTTCGTCGGCCTTCAGGCTGATGCTGGCGATGCCTTGCAGGTCGGCCAACGCCAGGCCCTGGTTGGCCAGGGCCTGGCGTAGCAATGTTTCCAGCGTATCCGCCGGGCAACCCCGGCGGCAGCCGAAGCCAGCGTAAAAGGCAGGCATCAGGCCTGATTGGAGCGCCGGAACAGCCAGGCGCTGAGCAGGCCCAGGGCCAGCCAGAAGGCGGCGTTGGTCAGCCAGGAGGCCACTTTGAACTGGGTTTCCAACGCTGCGGGGGCAAGGCTTTCGTGCACCTCGGGTTGCGGCGCACCGATCACATGAGGAATGACCAGCAACACGGCGCCAAATGCCTTGAGCAACCAGTGGCGGGCGAACACCAGCAGGGCCAGGCCCAGCGCGGTGGCGCTGGCGGTGCCGACCCACCAGGCCTGGCGTTGCCCCAGGTCGGCGGCGGCAGTACCTGGCAATTCCGGCGGCAGGCCCAGGGTCGGGGCCAGGCAGAACACTGCGAAGCCGGCCAGGCCCCATAGTGCACCGGTGCCGGCACGCTTGGGTTCGCGCAGGCTGTACAGGGCGGTGAGGATCAGGGCGAAGCCGACCGCGACCACCAGGTTGCCGCCAGTGGTGGACAGCACCCGCTGCCAGCCGTCTTCCGGCGACCAGGCTTCGGCGCTGTGTTCATGGGCTGCCACTTCGCCGGCATGCTCGTGCTGGCCGACCGGGGCTGCGGACTCGTAGGTTTCTGCCTCGAGAATCAGCGGGGCGACCCAGAAGCTTTGCAGCAGGGTCAGCAGCAAGGCCGCCAGCAACCCGCTGAAGCCCGCGGTACGGGCAATGCGTGTGATCATCGGGCGTACTCAGTGGCAGGGGAAGGCGGCGCTGTGGCGGGTGTCGTGGGCGGCGTTGTGCACGGCCTCGATGTGCGAGAAGCCAGCGAAGTACACCAGGCACAAGCCCAGCAGGCTGGCGCCGACGGCGATGACGACACGCTGGCTGAGGGTAACGGGGGTAGTAATGCTGTGTTGCTTGGTGCTGGTGACGGGCATGACGCGTTCCTCTGCTTTTTGTGGGCAACGGGCAAGCGCGGCAGCCCCGAGCGTGGCAGCCCAGGGGAATGCAACAGCGCCCGCCCACCGCGGGGTGTTCATGAACGCCAGGCCGGTCTCCGGGCTTGCGAGGAGGAGCCAGGCTCCTGGAAGGCGTCACCTTCCCATGCCGGGTGATCGGGCACAGTGGTACAGACGCTTCGCTCGCTTACCGTTGCGGGGGCAGCACCGGCCTTGTCCGGCCCTGCTGGAGGGCCTGGGACGCACCGGTTTCCCGTTTCACCCCCATTGGGGGCACCTGAACGCGAGGCATAAGGAGACCATGGGGCGGGGCTGCCGTCAATTGCCAGAATCGAGTTTGCCGGCGCCTCGGCTACTCCGCACCCACAGGGATTGTGAAGCGGACGCAAAGCGCTCCCGGTCAGCCCCGGGCAAACGCCGCCAGCTTGTCCCCATCCAGCCGGTAACGCACCCACTCATCCTGCGGCTCGGCACCCAGCTTCTGGTAAAAGCCGATCGCCGGCTCGTTCCAGTCCAGCACGCTCCATTCCAGCCGCCCACACTTGTTCGCCACCGCCTCGCGGGCAATGTGCTGCAGCAACTGCCGGCCGGCGCCGTCGCCGCGTTGCTCAGGAGTGATGTACAGGTCTTCCAGGTAGATACCGTTGCGGCCTAGCCAGGTCGAGTAGCTATAGAAATACACGGCGAATCCGATTGCCCGGCCATCGCGTTCGCAAATCAGGCTGTGCACGGTGCTGCCCTCGTCGAAAAGGCTGTGCTCGATATCGGCAACGCTGGCGATTACCTCGTGGCGGGCGCGTTCGTACTCGGCCAGTTCGGTGATGAAGGCCAGGATCTGCTCGGCATCGTTGCGAACGGCAGGGCGAATGGTGAGGCTCATGGTGACGGCTTCCTTGGTCTGGGAGTAGCGGTACAGCGATGTGTATCTACACAATTTAGTGAAACTGTACCGGTTGTAGAGGAGGGGACTCCGTTAGTGTGACAGCACCCATAACGAAAGTGGAATGCCTGCCATGCTTGCCTCTGCCGACCTGCTGACCGCCTTCGTGCTGTTCGCCTTCGTGTCTTCCATCACTCCTGGCCCCAACAACACCATGCTGTTGGCCTCGGGTGTCAATTTCGGCGTGCGCCGCTCCATTCCCCACGCCATGGGTATCAGCGTCGGTTTCATGGTCATGGTGCTGGCCGTTGGCCTGGGCCTGGGGGAGGTGTTCAAGGCCTGGCCGGTGCTGTACACGGTATTGCGCTACACCGGCGCCGCCTACCTGCTGTACCTGGCCTGGAAAATCGCCACCTCCGGGCCGGTCGGCACCGCTTCGTCCAGTGCCCGCAAACCGCTGGGCTTCTGGGGCGCGGCGGCATTCCAGTGGGTCAACCCCAAGGCCTGGGTGATGGCAGTGGGGGCAATCACCACCTACACGCCGGCGCAAGGCTATGTGACCAACGTCATTGTCATTGCCGCCTTGTTCGCCCTGGTCAACCTGCCGAGCGTTGGGGTATGGGTGATGTTTGGCAGTGCCCTGCGCAACCTGTTGCAGAACCCGCGTTGGCTGATGCTGTTCAATGTCCTGATGGCCTTGTTGCTGGTGATTTCACTGTACCCGCTGCTGTTTGTAGAATCGGCATTTTCCTGACCCCGCGAGTACAGTAAGCCGATGCAGTTGATCCCCTGGTCCCACGAATGCGCCGAAGGTTTCACCCTGCGGGGCTGGCGAACCCCGGCCAGTGGCAAGCCGTTGCTGCATTTCCTGCACGGCAACGGCTTCTGCTGCCTGGCCTACCAGCCATTGCTGATGCGGCTGGGCGAACATTTCGACCTGTGGCTCAGCGATGTCCAGGGCCATGGTGACAGCGACCATGGTGGGGTGTTTCGTGGCTGGAACCGGACCGCTGCGCTGGCGGTGGACGCTTTCGCAGCCGGGCGAGGCGAGTATGGCGACGTGCCGCGCTTTGCCGTCGGGCACAGCTTCGGTGGCGTGCTCACCGGCCTGATCCTGGCCAGTGAGCCGCAACTGTTCACGCGTGCCGTGCTGCTTGACCCGGTACTGTTCAGCCGGCGCATGCTGGGTGTGATGGGCGTGGCGGCTCTGGTCGGCTTGCACCAGCGTCATACGCTGGCGCGCAAGGCTGCCACCCGTCGCAGCCACTGGCCCGACCGCGAGGCAGCCCTGGCTTCGCTGCATGGGCGGGGTATCTTCAAGGGCTGGACCGATGAGGCGTTGCGGGCCTACGTAGAGCATGCCATCGGCGACTGTGGCGAAGCGGTGGTGCTCAAGTGCCGGCCCAGCCGCGAAGTGGAAATCTTCAGTTCGTTCCCCAAACGCATGTGGGCGAGCCTGGCGGCGATCCGCACGCCCACGCGGGTGTTTTACGGCGAGCACACTTACCCCTTCGTGCCCCATTCGGTGAACCGCCTGGCGGCGCTCAACCCTCATGTCAGCGGCAGGCAGGTTGCCGGCGGGCATTGTTTCATGCAGGAAGACCCGGTCATGGCTGCCGAACAGGTGCTCGGTTTCTTGCAAGGCTGACTGTTCCATGGGTGGAACGATGAATGCCAAACAAGCCTGCTACCGCCTGATTGGCATCATTGATAAGGTTATCTCAACCAAGAGAGGAGCCTTCTCATGAAAACGATTCTGGGTATTCACCGCAGCCCTCACGCCCACTGGGTAGGTGATGGGTTTCCGGTGCGCAGCCTGTTCACCTACGACAACCTGGCCAGCAAGATCAGCCCGTTCCTGCTGCTGGACTATGCCGGCCCTCACGACTTCACCCCCACCAGTGCGCGGCGTGGCGTTGGCCAGCATCCGCACCGCGGTTTCGAAACCGTGACCATCGTTTACCAGGGCGAACTGGAGCACCGTGACTCCACCGGCGCTGGCGGCTTGATCGGCCCAGGTGACGTGCAGTGGATGACTGCTGCCAATGGCATCATCCATGAAGAGTTCCATTCCCCAGGCTTCGCCCGCACTGGCGGTACCCTGGAGATGGTGCAGCTGTGGGTCAACCTGCCGGCCCGGGACAAGCGCGCAGCGGCTGGCTACCAGACGCTGCTGGCCGAGGACATCCCGGTGGTGGCGCTGGATGGCGAGGGCGGCAGCCTGCGGGTGATCGCAGGTGACTATCGTGGGCATTCAGGGCCGGCGCAGACCTTTACCGCCATGGATGTCTGGGACCTGCGCCTGAATGCCGGTGCAGCCTTGCAGTTGCCGGTTGCCGCCGGGCGCAATGCGGCGCTGGTGGTGTTGCGCGGCAACGTGCGGATCAACGGCGAGCGCGAAGCCGGCCCATCGAGCCTGGTGCTACTTGACCGCGCCGGTGAGGATGTAGCCGTCGAAGCACTGGAAGGCGCCAGCCTGCTGTTGCTCAGCGGTGAACCGATCGACGAGCCGATCGTGGGTTATGGCCCGTTCGTGATGAACAGCCAGGCAGAAATTGCCGAGTCGTTCGACGACTTCCATGCCGGGCGGTTCGGGCAGATGCAGGATGCACGGGACGGTGCGGCGCATTGATCCTTGCCTGAAAAAGCTGGGGCTGCGTTGCAGCCCTATCGCGACACAAGGCCGCTCCTACAGGGAAGCACAACCCCTTGTAGGAGCGGCCTTGTGTCGCGATAGAGGCGCAAAGCGCCCCCAGCACTCAAAAGCCACGTCCGGATTGAAACTATTGGCATTACTGGCATGATCACCCCATGCCCAAGCTCACCCCCTTGCACGCCGTGCGCCGATCATTGCCCACCCCTGGCCGCCACACCCTGTGGCTGCGCTACCATGCCCCTTACCACTGGCCCTCGACCCTGGCCTTCCTCTCTGCCCGCTGCATCCCCGGCATCGAGACCTGTCTCGACGGCACCTACCGCCGTACCTTGGTAACTGCCGGCCGCCACGCCGTGTTGCACGCTACCCCTTCGGGCAGCCAGTACCTGCGGGTCTGCCTTGAAGGCGTCCCGACCCGCGCGCTGCCCGGCCTGATCGCAAGGCTGAGGCGGTTCTTCGACCTCGATGCCGACCCCGCGCGCATCACTGCCGAACTGTCTCGCGATCCACTGATGGCCCGCCTGCTACAGGAACGCCCCGGCCTGCGCGTGCCGCAAGGCTGGGACGCTTGCGAGCAGGCCATGCGCACTGTGCTGGGCCAGCAGGTCAGTGTGGCCGGGGCCATTACCTTGGCCGGCCGCCTGGTGCACCGCTATGGCGTGCCCTTGCGTTTGCCCGCACCGGGCCTGAGCCACGTGTTCCCGGCGTTACCGGTATTGGCGGCTGCGCAGTTCGTTGGCATGGGCATGCCGCGGGCGCGCGCCGCCACTCTGGGTACGCTGGCCAATGCATTGCTCGCCGAGCCGGGGTTGCTCCGCCGCGGGCAAGTGCTGGATGAACTGCTGCGCAACCTGTGCCAGATCAAAGGTATCGGCCCGTGGAGCGCGCATTACCTGGCGTTGCGCCAGGCCGGCGCGGCCGATGCCTTGCCGCTGGGCGACGTGGCGCTGATCAAGGCGTTGCGCCTGCTCGAAGGCGACGACGCCCAACTGGCGCAACGATCCCTGGCCTGGCGACCGTGGCGGGCCTATGCGGCGCAGCATCTTTGGGCATCGCTGGGGCCTGTCGGGACCGCTCGTCGCTAAGTCTGCCAGTGCGTTCGAACGCGCGGCCTGCCCAGGCAATCTTCCACTAAGGTGCTAGAGGATTCGCTGCATGCTCATTGCCCAGGCGCATGGATGCCTGCCCCGGCATGCGCAATATCAATTGGCGCCTCGCCCGACAAAGGCGTACTCACACAACAGGCCATCCCAAAGAGAGGGTCGTACCATGTCGTTGATAGGAGTTTCGATGCTAGAAATGCGGCAGATGATCGAGCAGGCCTGCCTGCCCGACCGTTGTGAAGTCAGCTGCACGGACGGCGCCAACCTGACCATCCGCCTGGGTCAGGGCCAGAGTCTCGAGGAGGGCGTGACCCTGAGCGGGGTCCCCCTGCAAAGCCTCAACAGTTGCCGCGACCTGGTCAACCTGGTGGGGCAGCTGCATGCGCTGCGTGACAGCCACCCGGCGCCACTCAAGGCGATCGCCTGAGGCGTCTGCCGCGCCCCGGTCAGCCCAGGCTGGCCGGGCGCACATATTCCGGCATCAGGCCGTTGAACCAGAACAGGATCATCGCCACCAGGATGGTCACCAGCAGCAGTAACCCCACCCCCCACACGCAGGTTGCGAACAGCATGGCCTGTTCCTTCTTCAGTCTCAGGAAGGTCTGCAACCCACCATACAGCAACACGCTGGCATACGCCGAGGCTGCCAGCAGTGCCGCCAGCGCCAGCCAGCGGATCGGCAGCAGGCCGACCACCCCGGCAAAGAACCAAGGCGTGGCGCAGTAGGCGGCAAAGCCGATGCACTGGTTGAGGCTGGGCTGTGCATCGAAACCGCGCGACATCCAGCGGATCATCATGCCCATCAACATCACCCCGACGACCGTGGTGGCATACAGCAGGCCCGCCAGTTGCGCTGCGCTGGCCATGCTCAGGCGTACGCGTTCCTCGGCCGCCAGGCTCCAGCCAAAGGTGGTGGTGCCGACGAACAGGCACACCGCGGGGATCAAGGCCAGGGCCAGCAGGCGCGGCAGATATTGCTGCGGGTGGTCTTCCTCGGCCCGACGAATTTCCAGCCAGGCGTCGGCGGGGTGAGTGAAGAGCTTGAGCAACGGGCTGTTCATTGGCGTTCTCCGTTTTCCGGCAGGTCTGGGCCCTTTTGCTATGGAGACATGCCGCGCCGTGCGGGTTCAGCCGGGTTGATCGCCGTTGATCGTCTTACAGCAGTTCCAGCAGCAGGTTCAGGCCGCCATCACCGCATTTGCCTTGATCGCGGACCACACCGTGGTAGCTGCGCCCGTCCCAGACGAAGGCCACGCTGTGGGCACGGTCGACCTTGTCGGGCAGCGGCGGGCAAATGTGCAGGCGCAGGCCTGGGCGGCCTTGCAGGTTGAGGGCCGCGAGCTGGCATTGGCACTCCACGCTTTGTGCCACCGGGCCGAACAGGGTATCGCGTACGTAATCGAGTTGTACTGAGGCATTGGGCGCGCGGCAGGGCATTTTCATCGGCGCGCGGCTCCGCTGTGAGGGGGCGGGAAACAGGGCTGGCAGGGCATGGCGAGCTCCAGGCTGAAGAAGGCGTGGCTTATCGTTTGAAGCTTGCCTGGCCAAGATGTTCAACGCGTTTCATGCGCGTTCATCATTTTTTGCGCCGGGTGGCCGGCCGTTGGTCCGGTTCAGCCACCGGCCTTGCGCAAGGTCAGGTTGATCCGCCGTTCACCCAGGCGCGGATGCACGCCAGGCTTGATCGGGAGCACGCCGTGAAAGCGCAAGCGGTCTTCGCCGCCCCAGACCAGCACATCGCCATGGTTCAGCGGGATGCGCTGGGTCTTGTCGGCGCGCTGCAATCCACCGAACAGGAACACCGCCGGCAAGCCCAGCGAAACCGACACGATCGGCTGGCCGAAGTCCTGCTCGTCACGGTCCTGGTGCAGGCTCAGGCGGGTGCCCGGCAGGTAGTGGTTGACCAGGCAGGCATCCGGTACGAAACCGTCGAACCCGGCCATGGCAGCGGCGCGGGCGGCCAGCTCGAGCAACACCGGGGGCAGGGCGGGCCAGGGTTTGCCACTGAGCGGGTCGCTGGGGCTGTAGCGGTAGCCGTGTTCATCACTGACCCAACCCAACGTGCCGCAGTTGGTCAGCCCTACCGCCATGCGCAGGCCACCCGGGGTATGCATGTGCCGGAACGGCGCGGCACGCAGCACCGGGCGCAGGGCATCGAGCACGGCCTCGATCTCGGCCAGGGCGAAGCCGGGCAGCAGCACGGTGTGGCTGGCCAGGCGTTGCGGCTGGGAGCCGAACAGGTCGAGGTCGGACTGGATCATGGGATTGGGTATCGGCTTTGGCTGGGGACCATTGTAATGCGCTTGGCAGGTTTGGCCTATTCGCGGGCATGCCCGCTCCCACAGGGTTGGCGCAGGCTTTGATGGCAGTGGGGTACCTGTGGGAGCGGGCGTGCCCGCGAACAGGTCGGCAAGAAAACGCCGTTCTGACAGGAATAAAAAGGAACCGCGGCACCAGGGAGAGGAGCACCGCGGTTCAAGGGGGGAGCGATCTATTGCTGGGTCACAGTGGCCACGTTCGCGCTACCCAGCTGGGTAATGGTCGCGGTCTGGGTGACACCGCTCTGGTCGACATACGCCTTGTTGCCCTGGCCTCCCTGGGTCACGTAGGCGATGTTGTAGCTGTCAACCTGCTTGATATTGGCTTCGTTGCCGCCACCGTACAGCTGATTGGTGTAGCTCTGGTTGCTGTAGCCGGACTGGTCCAGGTTGATGACGTTGCCGTTGCCCTGGCTGTTGCCATAGGCATAGTTTTCGGTGCCACGCTGGTCGGCGATCAGGATGTTGTCAGTGCCGTTCTGCTCGAAGTACAGCTCGTTGTTCATGTCGGCCTGCTTGGTCTCCATCTGGTTGCCGGTGCCTTTCTGGGTCAGCGTCGCCAGTTGGTTGTCACCGTTCTGGGTCAGGTTGACGCCGTTGCCATTGCCGTTCTGGTTGATGGTGGCGTTCTGGTTGGTACCGAACTGGCCGCCCATCTTGGCGCCTTTCCAGTTGCTGGCGGTGACGCTGTTGCCATTGCCCTTGGTGTTGATGGTCAGGTTGAGGTTTTCACCGTTCTGGTAGGTGAAATGCAGGTTGTTGCTACCGGTCTGGGTGATGGTGGTGGTCGAGTTGTTGGTTTCGAACTGGTCCGACCAGCTGGCGTTGGCCGTGCCCTGTTGCGACAGGCTGACCGTGTTGTTGGTGCCGAAGCTCTGGTCGATATAGCCTTCGTTCAGCTGGCCGGACTGGGTCACCGATGCCTGGCTGGCGGTCTGGTTGTCCTGCCACACTTCCACCGAGTTGCCGCCACCGTACTGGCCAATGCCGATGGCGCCGCCGGTGCCGTCGCGCTGGTCGCCATACGCCCAGTTGCCCTTGCCCTCCTGGTAGACCTGGATATCGCCATCGACGTAGTTCAGGTGCTCGGCGGCGGCGTAGTTGTCCTGGCCGACCTGGTTGATGCTGCTGCGGTTGTTGCTGCCACCAAAGGTCTGCTCGATGAAGGCTTCGTTGCGCTGGCCGGATTGCCAGGTGGTGGCCTTGCTGCCTTCCTGGCTGTCCTGCCACACGGTCGAGGCGTTTTCGGCGCCTTGCTGGGTTTGCAACGCTTGGTTGCCCAGGCCCAGCGACTGGCTGGCGAATGCATCGTTGTAGCTGCCACCGGCATGCTGGGTGATCTGGCTGCCGTTCTCGAACAGCTGGTCGGCGTAGCCTGCGTTGTACTGGCCGTTGGCGCTCTGCTGGATATCGCTGGTGCTCTCCGACTGCACCGCAAGGTGGTTGTTGCCCTTGCCGGTCTGGGTCTGGGTGGCCGAGGCGAATGGCGCCAGTGACTGGCTGACCTCGGCGATGTTTTCCTTGCCGTCCTGGGTCTGCGACGAGGTGCTGTCAGCAGCCATGGCCTGACCTGCAAGGGCCAGGACGATGGCGGCACTTAACGGAGCGAGCTTGTACATGGGGGTGCCTCCAGGTCTATCGGTATTGGGTGATCTGAACGTGCTGGCCATTGCCGGCCTGGGTCACGGAGCTGGTGAGGCCTGTGCCCGCCTGCACGATGCTGGCGCTGTTGTCGTTGCCGATCTGCTCGATGGCCGCGCTGTTGCTGCTGCCGGTCTGGCGGATCGACGCGGTGTTGCCATTTCCCTGTTGGCTGATGATGGCCATCAGGTCACTACCTTCCTGCAAGATGTACGCTTCTTGCGCGCCACCGGCCTGGACGATGCGGCCCAGCAGGGCCTGGCCGTTCTGGTCGAGGGCGGCGCGGTTGCCCGCGCCTTGCTGCTCGACCACCGCAGCCTGGCCGGCGCCGGCCGGCAGCAGGCGGATGATCACCGGTTCGCCGAGGTCGTTGCCGGGCGCGAGGTCGGCATTGTCCAGCAGGTCCTCGGCCCAGCAGGCCTGGCCCGTCAGGGCCAGGCCGAGCAGCAGGGAATACAGGCATTTCATTGCAACCTCCGGCCTTTACTGCACGGTTACGTTGACGGTGCGTGTGGTGCCCTGGCTGGTGGTGATCGTCGCCGTCGGTGCCGCAGTCGGGATGATCGTGGTGCTATTGCTCACCGCCAGTCGCCAGCGGCCGGTCAGCGCTACCGTGGCAGTGCCAAGGGTCTGCACGCCGGTAGTGGTGGTTACCCGCACGGTGACGGTGTTGCCGGTGGTGACCGACGAGGTGCCGCTGAGGTCCCAGTTGTAACGGTTGTTGGAGCGTGCCGTGACCGTGGCAGCCGTGACCGTGAAGGTTTCGGCGGCAGGCCGTGGTGACACGTTGACGGTAACCGTGCCGGAGTTGGACAGGGCCCCCAGCGAGTCACGAGCCTGGTAGGTGAAGGTGGTAGTGAAGGCCGAGGTCACCGTGGCCGGTGGGGTGTAGGTCACTGCGGTGCCGTCGGTGCTGACGGTGCCCCGGCCGGCAGCCGGCTGGGTGAGGGAGGCAGCGGGGACACTCAGCGGCAGGTTGCCTTCCGGATCGGTGTCGTTGGCCAGCACGTTGATGGTCAATGGCACGCCCAGGGTAGCGACGGTTTCCGGGTTGGCGGTTGGGGCCCGGTTAGGTGCTACGTTGACGGTGACCGTGGCCGGTTCCGACTTCAGGCCCTTGGCGTCCACCGCCCGGTAACTGAAGGTGCCCACCACGGGTTGCGTGGCCCCGGCTGGCGGGGTGTAGGTGACCGAGGTGGTGCCGTTCATCACCACGCCGCCAAGGCCTGTACCGGGCTGGGTCAGGTCGCTGATGGTCAGCGGCACGTTGCCATCCGGGTCGCTGTCGTTCTGCAGCAGGTTGAGGGTGATCGGGATGCCGACGCTGGTGCTGCCGATATCGGCCTGGGCCAGCGGTGGCTGGTTGGCCGCCTCGACCGGCGCGTTGCCGACCACGACCACCGGTTCGACATCGCTGCCACCACGTGCCGATTTGACCGTGATGGTGGCTGGTGGCTGCGGCACGTCGTTGACGGTCAGGCTCTGCAGCGTGCCCGCCTTGGACAGGCGACCATAGCCCTGGGCGAGCAGGTCGGGGACCGCTACCTCGTCACTGGAACTGGCCTCGATCAGCAGGCGCTTGTTGGCCCAGTCGTAGCGTGCGGTGCTGACCTTGACCACGTCGGTGAGCTTGCTCGACAGCGCGGTCGGCTGGGTTCCGCCGGCGTTGTCGCTGGCGGTGACCACCACCACCGCAGGCGGTGCTTCCTGGCTGAGCTGCTGGTGGAAGAACAGCCCGTTGTTGTCGGTGGTGAGGGTGTACTGGCACGGCGAAGGCGGGGTGCCGACCAGGGCGATGCCATTGCGCATGCACAAGCTGGCTGCGCTAGGCGCCTTTGCGAATACTTCCGTACGGGTGCCGGTGGCATTGCGCGAATAGGTGGCGCGCTCCAGGCTGACCGGGGTCTGGGCACGTTGGTCCAGTACCTTGCCGGAAACGGTGAAGGTGTTGGTCTGGATGGTGCCAGCGGGGCCTTGGATGCGCACGAAGTTGGTGTTGAAGGGGCTGCCGGTCACCGCTTCGGTGATATTGGGGTCGCCGATGTAGGTTTCGATGGCGCCGGTATCGGGGTTGACCGCGGTATAAGGCCCACCAACACCCTTCAGCCAGGGGCCGATCGCCCCCGCCAGCGCGCCCCGGAAGTTGCCCGGTGCGCCGATGCCGATGTCGCGGGTGATGTTGATTGCCCGTCGGCCTGGCGTGGTGACGTTGACCGTCTCCACCCCGTAAGGGTGGGTGATGGTGTAGGTACCGGTGCTTGGGACCGAAGCACGGATACGGATCCGGGCGAAGCTTTGCTGGTCACCATCGACCGGGTTTTCGGCGGCGAAGGCTGCCTCCACCCCGGCTACATAAACCTCCAGCTCATAGCCGCTGTTGCCCACCTGTGGGATGTCGGTTTCAGCCAGGAACCAGAACATCTCTGGCGGCCAGTTGTCCGGGAACACCAGCGGCAGGGCATCGTCATAGATGCCAGGCTCGGGTAGCAGGGTACACATGTAGGCTGGTGCCCCTGGCGCGCCCGGCGCACGTGTACTGGTGGCACGGGACTGGCACAGCTCCAGGGACTGGTCGAGGCTGTCCTTGTACCACATCGGATAGCCACCGGTGGCGAAGGTGTAGGGCCCCGGGTCGACATCGGACAGCGCGGCAAACGCGGCGCTGGTAACGGTAAGGGAGAGACCGGCGGCCAACAGCGCACGGCGCGACCAAGTGTTCATGCTGCCTCCTTGAAGGCTGAGCCTTTGTCTGTTCATGGCACCAGCACCACGTCTTCGGTGTCGCTACCGCCGTTGGTACTGGTGACCTGCACCTTGGCCGGCGGGATGGGTGACAGGCTGGTGCTCAGCGTCTTCACGGCGCCAGTGCCGCTCAGATTGCCGATCAGCGCGCCGTTGCCGGTATGTGCGGTGAGCACTGGCGGCGTGGTTTCGTCGCTGGTGCTGGCCACCAGGGTCAGCTCGCCGGTGGACAGGCGGTACTGAGCCTGGGTGATGGTAACCAGGTCGGTCAGCGGCACGTTGGCGGTGGTCAGGCTGCTGGTAGGGATCGCCACGCTGTTGTCGGCGGTCAGCGTCAGGATCGACCCGGCGGCCGGGTCGAGCACCGACTGGGCGTACCAGGCACCGGTACCGTTGGCCTCGGTGAGGTTCAGGTTGGGTGTCTGGCTGGTCAGGGCGACGCTGGCCGGTGGCGGTGGGGCCATCACGAAGATGTCCTGCTGCGCGTGCAGGTCGCCGTTCTCGGTATGCCGCGAGTAGGTACTGCGTTGCGGCATCAGCGGGGTTGGCAGGGCCACTTCGGAAAGCTTGCCCGAGACCGCGAACAGCTCGGTGCGCAGGTCGATGCCACCGGGGCCTTCGATGCGTACGTAGTTGGTATTGAACGGGCTGCCGGTCACCCGTTCTTCCAGGTTCGGGTCGCCGATGAAGCGCTCGCTGCCTTCGGTGTAGGGGCCGTTGACGCTGCGCAGGAATGGCCCGACATCGCCTTTCAGGGCGCCAGTGAAGTCGCCAGCGCCGGCAATGCCGATGTCGCGGGTCATGTTGATTGCCCGGCGCCCACCCGCAGGTACGTCGAACACGTCAACGCCGTATGGGTGAGTGACCACATAGGTGCCGGCGGTTGGTACATCGACCCGGATACGCACCCGGGCGAAGCTGACCTGGTCGCCGTCGACCGGTTCTTCAGCGGCAAAGGCCGCTTCGATGGCGGTGCCGTAGCTGAGGTCGATGCCGCGGGTGGCGTCGACGATGGCGGCATCGGCGGTGAACCAGAACGCCTCGTCAGGGAAGTTGGTGGGGAAGACGATGGGTTGGGTATCGTCGAACACGCCGGGGGTAGGCAGCAGCGTGCACATGTACGACGGTGCGCCGGGCGCGCCAGGCACCCGCGAGCTGACGGCCTTGGTCAGGCACAGGTCGAGGGTACGACCGTGGCTGTCCTGGTACCAGGCGGGGAAGCCGCCGTTGGCGGGAACATAGGCGCCTGGATCGACAGCGTTCAAGGCAGCCTGCGCCGGGAGCTGGAGCATGCCGGCGAAAATCGCCACTGCCAGCGGGTGGGGTATCGGTCGGTGCATGAGTCATTTCCTCCTGCAAACGGGCCCATGGACTTGGGGCGTCTGGCAGGAGATCGGCAATAGGCGTGCCAAGCCGGGAAAAACATGCTGTAGCCCTTGCAGGGCAAGGGATCCAATTCTCTTGCGAAGGCCTTGGCAAGTATTTGCCGTTGGGCACCGTGCCCCCAAGGTTGGGGACTGGGGCAGGTGGTGCCGACCCATTCGTAGCATCAGCTACTCGGTCGCTACACCTTCGATCTCGGCGTACGTAATTTGCGTGGCTTTTTCTCTGAACGCTTGCCGGGTTTGAGATGCCAGCGATCGGCATTGGCGAGCAGGCGCTCCTGGATCGCAGGTGGGTAGTCGCTCAGCGTTGTCACCGCTGGAACGGGCTTGCCGGGCATTCCAGCTTCGCGGATCACCTTCGGCCAGCGCGGTCGCCAGCACAACAGCAGGCTCAGCCAATGGCCGGTTCCGATGATGACGAAGGCGGGACAAACCAAGAGCAGGACGACTTTGAACAGCCAGCTGCTTTTCCGGAAGAAGCGACCCAATCCTTCGAACTGGGCACCGAATGCCTGGACGAGCGAGGGGAGTTGGGTGCTCAGACGGGGACGGGGGACGGCATGTGGGCCATCTTCCATATAGCGGCGAATGAATTCCCACTCGTCCCGAAGTTCACTACCGCCTTGGCCTTGCTTGCCGAGTAGGGCCATTTCCATGTGAGGGAGGCCGGTGTGGCTGGGGTGCCAGACCAGGCACAGCCTCATGCCCGCGCTGAGGGAGTCGTCTTCGGGTTTGACGCCTGTGCTTCCGGTTGTTCTCCAGGGGAATGTAGCTATACCGCCGCAGCAGCTTGGTCTATGGAGGTGAACTTGCTGGGTTTTTCGATTGAAGCGAATGAGCAAGTGGCGACTGGTAAGCATTTCTAGTCGCGTAAAACGAAATCCGTATTTGGCATAAAAATAATAAACGGCTCCGCCTATTGATAGCATGTATGTGCTGAAAAGGACCGAGAACACAGAAAGGAAGTCGGGTTGAGTTATGTTGGTGTAGACGGAGCTCAATGTTATCTTCAGCCATGCGTAAGTCATCGGAACTAAACTGCCAAGCGTCATTATAGTGATGATGCCGCGTTTTTCTTCTGACCCGCCACAGCGCATTTCCATATATGTATCGTTAAAAGAAAATATCGGGCCGCGTGCATTGGGTTTTTCGCTGACACTGTTGAAGTGTATTTGTTTGCTCATGTCATTTTCATTGGAATCCTTGTCAGCTCGCTTTTCAATCAAGCTTCTCTGCGCGTCAAATACCTTACGCTTCGCTTTTGATTCAATTGCCATCTCCCACAGCCCCCGCTCGATAAGATACATCAAAGGACCTCGCTGAAAGCTGAGTGCAGGGCTGCTAACTCTTCTCGTTCATCGTAAGGTTTAGAGCTTTTATCCAAACGATAGCTGCTTCGCTTGCACCACTTTTCCAGCGCATCGTCCTCGAGCAAGAAAATGATGGTAGTTAGGAGCAAGCCTACCCAGAACGCTCCTAAAATTAATTTGGTTAACAGCAAACGAGCCGCCTGCGTGCCCAGTCTAGTAGCCAGGCTGCTTAATGATCGCCCTACAAGACGTATGAGTTTGCTCTGGTTATTGATCGTGAGGCGATCGAAGAGGGGCTTAGCTATTCCTATGGCAGTTCCCAATTCTCCGACAGATAAAGCGAGTGTAGCCAGTGCGCGCGTAAAATAGGCCCCACTCAATGTCCACGATTTCGTTGAGGCACTAGGTTGAGTGTGACTTTTTACCCCGTCGGCGAAGTCCCACCAAGCCAGTACGAACCCACCCATCCCCGCTAATCCGGCGCCCCAGAGTTTCAGCCTCCCCAAGGTCGCAACTGCACCTCTACCGGTCACGCTATTTGCGCCGTAACGCGTCACCACCTGTTCCACATAGCTGGCCCCAATCTCGAAACCCGCCGCAGCCGTGGTCATGGCGGCTGCCATGAGTTCGGTCTTAATCCGTACATCACTGCCAGGCAGTTCGCGGGCCTTGAACGCCATCAGCATCCCTTCCAGCAGGCATACAAGACTGGAGACACGTACTTTGTAGAAGTCGCTCTTATTGGCTTGCATCAATCCTTCGGCCCAGGCCTGGTCCAAGTAACGTCCTGCCTGGCCAGCGCTGCGCTGCGGATTCAATGGCTGCCCGCTACGAGCCGCATCACTTAGGCGTATGTCGACAGCTGTCTCATGTACCGAAGCAAACAGCGTCAGGCGCAGGCCATGGTGCAGGGCACGGTCCATACTGTTGGGGGCTCCGGTACGCAGTACCTGTCGGCCCAGTGCCACGTACCAGGCGTATAGACCGATGCTAGCGTGGCTGTTTCTGTTCTGCAGTTCTTCATATAAAGCGTTGGCGCGCCCGAAAGCATTCGCCGCAATGTGTGCTTGCCGGACAAGTGACTCACGCAGCACAAACCATGATTCCGACGGTGGTTTGGCCATGGCCGCTTCCCGCAGCGTCGCGAGCGCATCACGAATGTCATCCTGGTTGTACGTGATACCCCGTATCGCCAGGTTGCTCCGATCAGCAACGTCACTGCGCCACCAGTGGTCCAGCACGGTCGTTCCCCATTCACTGAGCTCCATGCCGATCACGCACTGGCCGGTCTGTTCGGCAAAGGCTAGGCCATTGATCAGGTCGGCATTGTCGTAACGGTCCAAGGCCTGTAGCAGGCGTTCACTGATCAACCAGCGGGCATGATCCTTGGCCCGATCCTCTGTCTCCTGTTGGGCCTGTTGCATGGCCTGCTCGAAACTTTCCAGCTGATCGTGCATCGCCTGCCGATCGACCAGATGGCCGTATTTCTGGTCGAACTTCTTGCTGAATTCACCGCTATCCTGACGGGACTGGACCTTGGCGCGGACGTCGCGCTCGAACTTCTCAAGCTGTGGTCTCATCCTCTCATCATGCGCATCGGCCTGTTGCCTAGCCCGATCAGAAAATGCATAGAACTCCACCGGCGTAGCCGGCTGGTTGCGAATGGTCTCGGCCATGACTTCGCGCTTGACGATCCGGTCGGCCATCATCTGCGGGTAGAGCTTTTCGATCTCCAGGAACGATTGTGCGATTAGCAGTCTTCGCTCGTTGTCCACGCCTGGTTCTACGGAGTGCCGCAGCCACTTGGTCTTTACGTCGTCGACGGCAGCATTGCGCCAGGCATTGAGCTCCTGGGTGATACCGATGGCGTCTTCGATGACGATTGCGGCGCCGCGGGGTTTGGTTTGGTTAACCAACGGTGCCAAGGCTTGTCGTGACGCGTGTGGCGAGACGATCTGATCGTTGTTGAAGGGCTGCATGTCCAGCAGCGCTTTCAGGTCTGAATCCTCCTGGGCTTTGAAGTCGGCGACCCAACCAAGCTGATCGTGCTTGAGTACATGGTTTTGCGGCGGCGCATCGGAGGGCTGGATGAATTGGGCGATATCGATGGCCGGTAGACTACTGCGATACTCGTCCTCAAGTAGGCGATAGTTGTCGAGCATGCGTGGGGTCAGTGGGGAAGGGCTGAACAAAGGGCGCAGTTCTTGGATGTCATCCAGATCGTAAAGAGTGATAGTCCAGCCAAAGCCGCGAATGATCTCCTCTAGGTTGGCGGCGTTGGGAGCGGATTCCCAAGGCGCGTCGGCGCGGATGTACAGCAGCGAGCCGTTGGGTGCAACGCGGTACTGGCTGTGCCATTGATAGGCCGGTTCGCTGTGACGCTTGATCAGCAGGTAGAGAAAGCCTTCGCGCAAAGGGCGGATGGCATAGTCAGAATGGGTCAGCTCGCCGACATCTTGAAAGGGGCTGAGGTAGCCCGGCAATTTGGGCAAGCGGGCGCGTTGTGCCGGGTTGCCACCGACGGCGGCGTAGCGCAGGGGCAGCAGTTCGAAACGGCGGGTGCAATCCGCGACAGGGCTGTTGCGCAGTGCAGGGCGGTAGCCGGTGGTGATGCGTCTGCAAAGTTCGAGGGTTTCGGTGACCGAGTCCATGGCTGTGTACCTCAATTATTGGCGTGCAGGCGTCGCTGCACGTTGTCCATCAGGGATGTCTGCTGTTCGCGCGTTGCAACAATCGCGTCCTGCCAGGCTTGTGAGCTACTGAGTTGTTCGCCGTGGCGAGCCAGTATGAGCACATAGCTGATGAGGTCTTCCTCACGGTCCAAACCTTGCTCGCGCGCCTGATCTAGGTAGTGCTGGATGAGACCAACCCGTGTTCCATGGCAAGCAGTGGCCAAGGCTGCACAGGACGGCTCGTCCTTGATCAGCTCGGCAAGTTGATAGCTCAGCGGGTCTCCCGCCAATTCAGCCCAACAGTCTTCGTTTAGCGTGATTTGTGGGAGGTGCAGGGACGGAGGCTGATCAGCACCGGATACTTGTAGCCACAACCGCTTGTTCGGGTGCGCTACAGGTGACCACCAGTGATGGATGGGAGCCAACCATTCGCTTATCCCTGGCAGCTCACGATATGTATCCAGCACTCGCAAAGCTGCAGCGTTGTGGAAGCGCAGGAGGTACAAATGGCCGTCAGCTCCCGTCACGATGTTGGCGTGGCTCAGATGCCGGGCAAGTTGGGCAGTTGGTAACGCGCTGACGATCCAGCCGCAAACCGCGCCCGAAGCAAGCTGTTCGAGTTGCCATTGAAAATCGTACTGGGCCGACACATCGGAGCCTGGCCGCGATCCGAATAGCCAAGGGCCTGCTGTTCGCAGATTGTGGAGCTGGGTTTGTTGCAGCAGCGGCCAGCAGCGGTCCTCATAGTGCCGGGTCAACTTTTCCTGCACGCCGGGTGACAGGCTGGCCATTTCCACGATCGCGCTCAGACGATAGCGGTCGGAGGTGCGCAGCACCTCCACCACAGTCCTGATAAATGGGCTTGGCATCAGCTTGTTCCTTCCATGCGAATCATGTTGTGGCCGTCCGCAATCGCTTTCAGCAAGCAGCTCAAGCAAATGGGCTCGCCAGGCTCTGGTACGCCGAAGGTCGATGTCATGCGCTGGCTGCATTTGGCCTGCTGACTGACAGGACCCTTTAAGGCCAGTGCTAGTCCGTCCAACGTGATACCGGCACCATCTATGCGCAGCAACCCGGCCGGACTCCTGATAGTCAGGCTTTCGCTGACCTGGATGTCATAGACCTTGGTTGTGTGGCGGATGGCTTCCCCGGCCTGCAAGGTATTGTGACCGGCCACGCTCTGTTCCAAGTGACCACCGATTTCTATCGTGTGATTGGCTTTGGTGACGTCCTGGCGGTGGTTGCCGACCTGTTCGATGCGGTCCTGGCCAGTGATAATGGTATGGTTCCGGCCAATGGTCAGGGTATCGTCATTGCCGATTTCGTGGGCCCGGTCCTGGCCGATATTGACGGACTCGTCCCGGGCAATCTCTTCCCGACGGTCCTGGCCAATCGAAAGGGTCTCATCCTTCTCGACACGCTCGGTGCGGTCGTTCCCGACTTGCGTGGTTTCATCGTGTTTGACGATGTTGTTCTGGTCTCTTTCTGCGTGGATGAAGACTTCCTGTCGTCCCAGTTCGTCCTCGAAGCGCAGCTCGTTGAAGCCATCGCCCTTGTGGGTCTGGCTCTTGATGGTCATGCGGGTCTTGTGTTCGGGCAGGTCGTACGGCGGCAGCTGGTTTCCGCAATAGGTACGC
>PJTY01000212.1_pt1 | contig 38523 bp, 40 predicted proteins | sample 1512121 | NCBI WGS metagenome assembly PJTY01 (sample SAMN08177680, study PRJNA422409) | Soil metagenome, whole genome shotgun sequencing project. | isolation source: Soil enriched (2) on filter paper: alkali lignin treatment | place: USA: Madison | collected 2015-01-15 | reverse complement strand
GCCAGAGCCGCCGCGGCGCCAGTTCAAGGCCGACGATGAACAGCAGCAGGGTGATCCCCAGCTCCGCGATGCCCAGCTTGTTCTCCGCATCGCCGACAAGGCCGAAGGCATAAGGCCCGAGAATGGCGCCCGCGAGCAGGTAGCCCAAGGTGGCACCCAGGCCGAGACGGCGGAACAGCAGGACGAAGGCAAGCGCCGTACCGAGCAGCAGGAAGCCGTCGTTCAGCAGGAATGCCTGGGAATGATCTTCCATCGGAGCCTTTCGGGCGGGAAGCGGGAAACGGGGAGGCGAACCGCTTTCTTAGGGCGTTCCGCAAGGGCGCGTAACCCCTCGATCGGGTGAGGGGCGGCAAAAGACCCCGATCAGCGTGGCAGGATCAGCGACCCTTTGCGGATTCGCCCGTTGGCACGTCCTTCGCCGGGATCACGCGGTCCTTGGCCGCCGACCAGGCCATCTGTCCGCCGATCCAGGTTTCGAGCACCTTGGTTGCGCGCAGCTTGTCGGGCGCGGCCAGCATCGGGTCGGCATCGACGAAGAGGAAGTCCGCGCGGTAGCCCTTGGCGATGCGGCCGAGACGGTCCTCGGCGAACATCGCGTAGGCCGCGCCGGTGGTATAGGCGCTGAGCGCGGCTTCGCGGCTGAGCGCTTCCTGCGGCTGCCAGCCATTGAAGGGCTGGCCGTCCGCACCCTGGCGGGTGATGGCCACGGCCAGGCCGACGAAAGGCTGGGCGGGCTCGACCGGCGTGTCCGAACCGAAGGCCAGCGGCGCGCCGGTGGCCGCGATCGACTTCCAGGCATAGGCGCCGCCCAGACGGTCGGGGCCGAGGCGGGCTTCGGCCATCGTCCTGTCCGAGGCTTCGTGCTGCGGCTGCATCGAGGCGATCGTGCCGAACTTGCCGAAGCGCGGCAGGTCGGCGGGATCGACGATCTGCGCATGTTCGATGCGCCAGCGGCGGTCGCCCTTGTAGGTGGCGGAAAGCTCCTCGATCGAATCGAGCACGGTGGCATTGGCCTTGTCGCCGATGGCGTGGACCGCGATCTGGAAGTTGTCCATCGCCGCGCGGCTCATCAGATTGTTGAGCTGCGTCTCGTTCATGCGCGGCAGGCCCCTGGTGCCTGCGGCGTCGGCGTAGGGCTGCTTGAGCCAGGCGCCGCGCGAACCGAGCGCGCCGTCGAGATAGAGCTTCACCCCGTTCATCTTGAGATGATCGTCGTAGAGCCACGGCGTCGGGCGAGGGCCGCCGATCAGCGTCATGTTGTCGATGCCGTCGGCATACGTGACGATGCGGATGCGCAGGCGGCCGGCGTCGGCGGTGCGGCGCATCGATTGCCAGTCCTCGATCGAGGTGCCCATGTCGGCGATCGCGGTCACGCCTTGGGCCAGCAGCGCAAGCTGCGCCTCGCCCAGCGCGGTGTCGCGATCTTCGGGGCGGGGCTTGGGCATCTTCGCTTCGATCAGCGTCATGGCACCGTCCACGAAGACGCCGGAAGGTTGCTTATTACTGGCGATCCGCAAGATCTCCCCTCCGGCAGGCGCGGCGGTCGTCGCGGTAACCCCGGCGGCGGAGATCGCGGCGGAGTTGGCCCAGCCGGCATGGCCGTCGACGCGGGTGAGCCAGGCGGGCTTGCCGCCGGTCGCTCCGTCAAGTTCGGCGGCGGTGGGCATGCGGTCCAGCCCCCACTGCACCTGGTTCCAGCCGCTGCCGAGAATCCACGGCGCGTCGGGATGGGCGGCTGCCCAGGCCGAGATGCGCGACAGTGCCTCGTCGAGGGTCTTGGCCATCGACAGGTCGAGCGTCATTTTCGCGAAGCCGGTGCCCATGACGTGGCCGTGGGCATCGATCATCCCCGGCACGACCGCGCGGCCCTTGCCGTCCACCTGATAGTCGACCTTCTTGGGCCGCTTGTCACCGTGCCTGTAAACTTCGGCGATGCGTCCGTCATTGCCGATCAGGAAGCCCTCGAAGCGCTCGACGCCGCCCTTGCCGTCCGCCGTTACGCCGTCGACATTATCTACCAGAACGTCGGCAAAAGCGGCGGGCGCCAGCGCGGGGCTTGCCGCGATGGCGGTGGAAACGAGCAGCAGCGCGAAAGCTGCGCCATTCGTGGAATTCACTTGATACCCTTTTTCGGGAGACGCTTGATGATCGCGCTGGTGTCGAGGCGGCCGCCGCCCTGTGCCTGAATGTCCGCGAAGAACTGGTCGATCAGCGCGGCGACCGGCAGCGAGACGCCAAGTCCGCGCCCTTCATCGAGGCTGAGGCCGAGGTCCTTGCGCATCCAGTCGATCGCGAAGCCGAAGTCGAACTGGTCGTCGTTCATCGTCTGCCAGCGGTTGTCCATCTGCCAGGACTGGGCGGCGCCGCCGGAGATCGCCTCATAGACCTTGTCCATGTCGAGGTGGGAAGCCTGGGCGAAGCGCACGGCTTCTGCCAGCGCGGCGACATTGCCGGCGATGCAGATCTGGTTGGCCATCTTGGCGATCTGGCCCGAACCCGCCTTGCCGACATGGACGATGCGGCTGGAATAGGCCTCCATCACCGGGTGCGCGGCTTCGATCGCCTCGTCACGGCCGCCGCACATGAGGGTGAGCGTGCCCTTCTCGGCGCCGATCTGCGACCCGGTCATCGGCGCATCGACGCAGTGGATGCGCAAGTCCCGCGCCTCGACCGAAATCTGGCGGGCGATGCGCGCCGAAACCGTCGTGTGGTCGATGAAGACGCCGCCCTTCTTGAGCATGCGGAAAACGCCGTTCGGGCCGAGCACGACTTCCGACAGGTCGTCGTCGTTGCCCACGCAAGTGATGACGACATCCGCGTCCTGGGCCGCATGGGCCGGGTTCGCGGCGATGCGATGCGCAAGGCCGGGGTTGTCCTGCGACCACTTGTGCGCCCGCTCCGGCGAGCGATTGAAGATGGTGAGTTCGTGACCGGCCAGCGCGATATGGCGCGCGATCGCGCCGCCCATGACACCCAGGCCGATGAAGGAAACCTTGCGTTTTTCGTTCATGCAAGCGTTCTAGCGCTTTTTGCACGAAAGCAAACCGCCTGGGGCAGGGAAATCTCTTCGTTCCGGCGCAGTCGGCGGACGATCCGACCGCAAGAGCCGATTTCGCAGCGGCCAATTCGAATAATAATATTACGGCGTTAAACGACGGGGGGAATTTTTCCTAACGTGCGGCTTTCCATTCGGCACGCTTTCCTTTAGGCGCGCCCCATGGAACAGCCATTGCTCAAGATCGCTGCGGAGCCCGAAGAGGCTACGCTGACTGCCGAAGACGTTCGTGCGGCGGCGGAGCGCATTATTGGCAAGATCGTCCGCACCCCGACGCTCTACTCCAAGACGCTCAGCGCGATCACCGGCGCGGATATCTGGCTCAAGTTCGAGAACCTTCAGTTCACCGCGGCCTATAAGGAGCGCGGCGCTCTCAATGCCCTGTTGCTGCTCGACGAGGAGCGCAAGTCGCGCGGCGTGATCGCCGCTTCGGCCGGAAATCATGCCCAGGGCCTGTCGTACCACGGCACCCGGCTGGGCGTGCCGGTGACGATCGTGATGCCGCGCACCACGCCGACCGTGAAGGTCATGCAGACCGAAAGCGTCGGCGGCAAAGTCGTGCTGGAGGGCGAGAGCTTCGATGAGGCCTATGCCCATGCCCGCAAGCTGGAAGCCGAACTGGGCCTGACCTTCATCCATCCCTTCGACCATCCGCACGTCGCGGCGGGGCAGGGCACCGTCGCGCTGGAAATGCTGGAGGATGTTCCCGATCTCGACACGCTGGTCCTGCCGATCGGCGGCGGCGGCCTTGCCACCGGCATGGGCACGGCGGCGCGCGCGATCAATCCGGACATCCGCCTCGTCGGCGTCGAGGCGCAGCTCTATCCCTCGATGTACAATCTGCTGAAGGGCACCAGCCTGCCGATCGGCGGCGATACCCTGGCGGAAGGCATCGCCGTGTTCTCGCCCGGCCAGTTCACCTCCTCGGTGCTGCGCAACCTGCTCGACGAGTTCCTGCTGGTCAGCGAGTCGGGCATCGAGAGCGCGCTCGCGCTGTTGCTCCAGATCGAGAAGACGCTGGTCGAGGGTGCGGGCGCCACGGGCCTCGCGGCGGTCATGGCGAATCGCGAGCTGTTCGCGGGGCGCAAGGTCGGCATCGTGCTGTCGGGCGGCAATATCGACACTCGCCTGCTGGCGAACGTCCTGCTGCGCGATCTGGCGCGCTCCGGCCGTCTTGCCCGGTTGCGGATCGGTTTGCAGGACCGCGCCGGCGCACTGTTCAAGGTGGCCAAGGTGTTCCACGAGCACAACGTGAACATCATCGAGGTCTTCCACCAGCGCATCTTCACCCATCTGCCCGCCAAGGGGCTGGTCACCGAGATCGAGTGCGAAGCGCGCGACAAGGACCAGCTCGATGCCCTGGTGGCTGCGCTGCGGCGCGAGGGCTACGAGGTCAAGCAGGTCGAGACCGAGTAGACTTTCCTGCGAATCGCGAAAATTCTTCTACAATAAGGCGGCGGGAGGCAGCAGCTTCCCGCCGCCTTATTGCGAATCGGCCTTATTGCGAATCGGGCGGGGAGGTGCATAAGCGCGCTTTGGGGAGAGCGGCGGCATGAGGGGGCAAGTTCGGTGGTATCGAGTTGGGGCGTTAACTGCGCGCGCGCAATCTGCTAACTTCTCGGCACGAGAAAGAACCAATCCGGGACAACCGGGCGGAATCGCCACCCAATTGGTCTCGATTCCGGGGCAGGTGGGGCAGGTTTCGTGGTTAAAACGCTTTCAACCGGCGCATGGGCTATGCATATTCAGGGCTAACAAGGAGGAAGCGCCAGCGTCGCGGCGGACCTCCATCAGTCTAGAGGGTCAGTTTCGTCCGTGACGGCACCTGTTCGTTTTCCCCGGTTCTTCGTGACCAGCCCGGCGCCGTGCCCCTATCTGCCGGGCCGTAGCGAGCGGAAGGTCTTTACCGAACTCAAGGGGCCTCACGCCGATTCGCTTAACGACGCGCTGGGCCGCATCGGCTTCCGTCGCAGCCAGACCGTCGCCTATCGGCCCTCCTGCCTCGACTGCAACGCCTGCATTTCGGTCCGCGTCGTCGCCGGGGAATTCGCACCGTCCAGCACGCAGAAGCGCCTGCTGAAGCGCAACGACGATCTCGTCGCCACCGTCTGCCGTCCCTGGTCCACCAGCGAGCAGTTTGACCTGCTCCAGCGCTATCTCTCCGTCCGCCATCCCGAGGGCGGCATGACCTCGATGGACGAAGTCGATTTTGCCGACATGGTCGAACACACCCCGGTCACCAGCTACGTGATTGAATATCGCGAGCCTTCGGAAGACGGCGAGACTCCCGGCCGTCTGGTCGGCGCCTGCCTCACCGATCGCCAGTGCGACGGGCTGTCGATGATCTACAGCTTCTACGATCCCCATCACGAGGATCGCCAGGGCCTCGGCACCTACATCATCCTCGACCACATCCGCCGCGCCACGGAGATGGAGCTTGCTTACGTCTACCTCGGCTACTGGGTCGAAGGCGCGCCGCGCATGCAGTACAAGGTCCGCTTCCGCCCGATGGAAAAGCTGGGCCGCGCGGGCTGGGAGCGCTTCTCGCCTGTCGAGCAGGACCGCCTGATCTCGGCGGCGGTTGCCAATCCGTGCAGCCGCGACGACGTGAACGAGGGTGCCCGCAAGGACGGCGTTCCCTCGATTACGCAGTAAGGCTTATTCCGAACTACCCGGCTGCATAGAGCGCAGCCTCTTCGGCGCGCCGCCGCTTCAGGCCCTCCAGAACTTTCCCGTCATTGTAGATCCACTTGCCGAACTCCGCTGCTGTTTCGGTGAAGCGGCCCTGGCGGTGCAGTTTCGTCAGCGTGGCCTTGGCCATGGCGCCGGTGTTGTAATGGAAGGACACGAGCGCATCGAACTGGTTCGGCGAAGTCGCGGCATTGCCGATCGCCGCAGCGACTTCGTCGACGTAGCGGGTGATCTCGCTGTCGAAGCGGGCGTCACACTGGGCCTGGGTCCAGACGATTCCCGGCCCGATGTCGGCGCCGGTGGAGCCCCAGCCGATCGTCCAGGGCTTGCCGTCCTTGCTGCCGGGATCGGGATAGGCTTCGAAAAGCCCATCGGCGCGGCGCCGGGCGCAGCCTTCCCATTTCCGGATCAACGCCTGCCCTGCGGACCCGAGCAAGCCACCACCTTCGTCGGCGGTATCCGCTGCCAGTGCCGCGTCGATCGCCCGGTCGAGCTTGGAGACTTCCTGCGCCGTGAATCCGCGCCCGAGCAGCAGGCGCACTTCGTCGAAAATCGGCTTGCGATGGAACATCGGCCTCTCCTTGGTTAAGGGAAAGGCCGATCAAGTAAGTCGGATCGGGGGCTGTAGGAAAACGGTTTCTTTTTGCGAAACCGTTTTCCGAACAGGTCAGACGTCGAGGTTGGCGACGTTCAGCGCGTTTTCCTGGATGAAGTCGCGGCGCGGTTCGACCACGTCGCCCATCAGGCGGGTGAAGATCTCGTCGGTGACGTCGGCATCCTCGACCTTGACCTGGAGCAGGGCGCGGTTTTCCGGGTCCAGCGTGGTTTCCCAAAGCTGATCCGCGTTCATCTCGCCGAGGCCCTTGTAGCGCTGGATCGAAAGGCCTTTGCGTCCTGCCACCAGTACGGCTTCGAGAAGCTGCGAGGGGCGGCTGATGATGTCGCCGCCAGCCACCGGACGGGTCGCCGGTGTTTCCTCGTCGCTCTCGGGCGCTTCGGCTTCGACGGCCGCGGCACCGGCGCGCACGAGGCGGGCCGTGGCGGCATAGACTTCCGCGTTCTCGACCGCGAGCTTGGCGAGCTTGCGCGCCTCGGCGCTGGCAAGGAACCCAGCTTCGATCTTGTGGTGATCGGTGACGCCGCGCCAGAGGCGCTCGATTTCGAGGTTGCCGTCTTCGGTGAGGCGGGCCGTCCACTTGGCTTCGGGATCGCCGAGATCGAGCCAGCGGGTCGAGCGGTTGAGCGCGGTGGTACGATCGGCGGGCGACAGGTCGGGTGCAAAGGCGCCGGCGATCGCCAGGGCTTCGATGATGACCGGATCGAAACGGCGCGGCACGAAGGCCATCAGGTTGCGCATGCGGATCGCATGTTCGACCAGCGCTTCGAGGTCGGAGCCCATGCGCGCGCCGCCCTCGGTTTCCAGCACCCGGCCGGCGAGACCGGCCTCGACCAGATAGCGGTCGAGCGCGGGATTGTCCTTGAGGTAGACTTCGCTGCGGCCCTTGGCGACCTTGTAGAGCGGCGGCTGGGCGATGAAGAGGTGTCCGGCGCGGATGATATCCGGCATCTGGCGGTGGAAGAACGTCAGCAGCAGAGTGCGGATATGTGCGCCGTCGACGTCGGCGTCGGTCATGATGACGATCTTGTGGTAGCGCAGCTTTTCCAGGTTGAAGTCGTCACGGATGCCCGTGCCCATGGCCTGGATCAGCGTGCCGACTTCCTTCGAGGAGATGATGCGATCGAACCGCGCGCGCTCGACGTTGAGGATCTTGCCCTTGAGCGGCAGGATCGCCTGGATCTTGCGGTCACGGCCCTGCTTGGCGGAACCGCCTGCGGAGTCACCCTCGACCAGGAACAGTTCGCACTTGCTGGGATCGCGTTCCTGACAGTCGGCCAGTTTGCCCGGCAGCGAGGCGATGTCCATCGCGCCCTTGCGGCGGGTCAGTTCGCGGGCGCGCTTGGCGGCTTCGCGCGCGGCAGCGGCGTCGATCACCTTCAGGATGATGCTCTTGGCGTGGCCGGGGTTTTCCTCCAGCCATTCGCTCATCTTGTCGGCCATCAGCGATTCGAGCGGCTGGCGCACTTCCGAAGAGACCAGCTTGTCCTTGGTCTGCGACGAGAACTTGGGATCGGGCAGCTTGACCGATACGATCGCGGTCAGGCCCTCGCGCATGTCGTCGCCCGAAAGCGAGACCTTTTCCTTCTTGAGCATGCCGGAGCGCTCGGCATAGCCGTTGAGCGTGCGGGTCAGCGCGGCGCGGAATGCGGCAAGGTGGGTGCCACCGTCACGCTGCGGGATGTTGTTCGTGAAGCACAGTACGTTCTCGTAATAGGAATCGTTCCACTCGAGCGCGACTTCCATGCCGATGCCGTCCTTGTCCGCGCCGATCGCGATCGGTTCGGGCATGAGCGCCTGCTTGTTGCGGTCGAGATACTTCACGAAGGCGCCGATGCCGCCTTCGTAATAGAGATCGTGTTCGAGGGCTTCCTCATGGCGCTTGTCGCGCAGCTTGATGCGCACGCCGGAGTTGAGGAAGGCCAGTTCGCGGTAGCGGTGTTCCAGCTTTTCGAAATCGAACTCGGTGACGTTCTTGAACGTCTCGGTCGAGGCCAGGAAGGTCACGCGAGTGCCCTTCTTGAAGCCGTTGTCGTCCGGGTTCTCGCTCACCTTCGGCGCTGCGCCGCGCACTTCCAGCGGGGCCACGGCATCGCCGTGGGCGAACTTCATCCAGTGTTCCTTGCCCTCGCGCCAGATCGTGAGTTCCAGCCATTCGGACAGGGCGTTGACCACCGAGACGCCCACGCCGTGGAGGCCGCCCGAGACCTTGTAGGCATTGTCGTCCGAGGTATTCTCGAACTTGCCGCCCGCGTGAAGCTGGGTCATGATGACTTCGGCGGCGGAGACGCCTTCCTCGGCATGGATGCCGGTGGGAATGCCGCGTCCGTTATCTTCCACCGAGACCGAGCCGTCGGCGTTGAGTTCGATCAGCACGAGGTCGCAGTGACCTGCCAGTGCCTCGTCGATGGCGTTGTCGGAGACTTCGAAGACCATGTGGTGCAGGCCCGAGCCATCGTCGGTATCGCCGATGTACATGCCGGGACGCTTGCGAACCGCGTCGAGGCCCTTGAGGACCTTGATCGAATCCGCGCCGTAGCTGTTCTGGTTCTTGCCGTTTTCAGGCACGGTGCCTTCAGTGCTTGCCATGCCGAGCATATAGGGTTTGACGGCCATAAACCCAAGCAAAACCGGGTCTCACGTGGGGCTTTTCCACAGAGTCTGACGGGTTGTCCGAAGTGTCGTCGCCGGTCGGTTGCTTCGGCGCGTCCAGTTGCGCGCATCGCATCGCCGCTGAACGGGGAATCGGGAAGGCCGATTGCTCCAGGCGCAAAAAAGGCGGCCACTCGGGCCGCCCTTCTGTCTAGTCGGATTTACCGCGCCTCAGATGAGGGTGACGGCAAATGCCAGAGCGCTCACACCCAGCGCTGCGGCAAAACCGAACGTCTTTTCGACGATGGTCATTGAAATGCTCCTGCAAACTTCTTGTTTTCTTTTTATCGCATGCATGGCTCTTCTTGTCGCTCATGCTGCAGGTGCGAGATAGGCCTCATTGGAATTTTCGCAACGTCAAAAGAAACAATCTTGCTTGCAAGTAATGCAACTCAAATCCGGTTCCGCGCCACGTCCCGCGCCCGTTACCGCAAGGGCTTGCGAAATCCGGCCCATCGTACTGGACACCTGCACTATCCCCCTATAGTGGCCGGCCATGACTAATCCGACTCCTGACCAGACTACGCAGACGTCCGATTCCATCCTGATCGTCGATTTCGGCAGTCAGGTAACGCAGCTGATCGCACGCCGCGTGCGCGAAGCCGGCGTCTACTCCGAAATCGCTCCGTTCAATGCCGCGAAGGAAGCCTTCGCCCGCATGAACCCGGCCGGCGTGATCCTGTCCGGATCGCCCGCCTCGGTGCTCGACGAGAACGGCCCGCGCATCCCTGCGGAGATTCTCGAGAGCGGGCTGCCGATGCTCGGCATCTGCTACGGTCAGCAGTCGTTGATGCACCAGCTCGGCGGTGAAGTACTGTCCGGCGATTCGGGTGAATTCGGCCGCGCCTTCATCGAGATCGGTGACGATTGCGCGCTGTTCGACGGTCTCTGGGCCAAGGGCGAAAGCCACCAGGTGTGGATGAGCCACGGCGACAAGGTGACCAGCCTCGCCCCCGGCTTCCGCCCGGTAGCATCGAGCGCCGGCGCGCCTTTCGCAGTGATCGCCAACGACGAGAAGCGCATCTACGCGATGCAGTTCCACCCCGAAGTCGTGCACACGCCCGACGGCGGCAAGCTGCTCAAGAACTTCGTCCGTCACGTCTGCGGCCTTGCCGGCGACTGGACCATGGCCGAATTCCGCAAGACCAAGATCGACGAGATCCGCGCCCAGGTCGGCAACAAGCGCGTGATCTGCGGCCTGTCGGGCGGCGTTGATTCCGCGGTTGCGGCGCTGCTGATCCATGAAGCGATCGGTGATCAGCTGACGTGCGTCTTTGTCGACGGCGGTATCCTGCGCATGGGCGAGGCCGAGCAGGTCGTCAGCCTGTTCCGCGGCCACTACAATATCCCGCTGGTCCACGTCGATGCCTCGACGCTGTTCCTCAAGGGCCTTGAAGGCGTCACCGACCCCGAGGCCAAGCGCAAGTTCATCGGCAAGACCTTCATCGACGTCTTCGAGGACGAAGCGAAGAAGATCGGCGGCGCCGAGTTCCTGGCGCAGGGCACGCTCTATCCGGACGTGATCGAATCGGTCTCGTTCACCGGCGGTCCCTCGGTGACGATCAAGAGCCACCACAACGTCGGCGGCCTGCCCGAGCGCATGAACATGAAGCTCGTCGAGCCGCTGCGCGAACTGTTCAAGGACGAAGTCCGCGTGCTCGGCCGCGAACTGGGTCTGCCGGAAGTCTTCGTGGGTCGCCATCCGTTCCCCGGACCGGGTCTCGCGATCCGCATCCCCGGCGAAGTGACGCGCGAACGCTGCGACATCCTGCGCAAGGCCGACGCGATCTACCTTGAGGAAATCCGCAACGCCGGCCTCTACGACGCGATCTGGCAGGCCTTCGCGGTGCTGCTGCCGGTCAAGACCGTGGGCGTCATGGGCGACGGCCGCACATACGACAGCGTCTGCGGCCTGCGCGCGGTCACGTCGACCGACGGCATGACCGCCGACATCTATCCCTTCGATGCCGCCTTCCTGTCGCGCGTGGCGACCCGCATCATCAACGAGGTGAAGGGCATCAACCGCGTGGTCTACGACTACACCTCGAAGCCGCCGGGCACGATCGAGTGGGAATGATCTCCTCCGCATCATGAATTCGCTAAGAGCCGGTGTCCTTGGGGAGGCCGGCTCTTTTCGTTTCAGAGCAGGAGTCTCGGGCCTTCCAGTTTCAGCAGGAAGGCCTTGGTCTCCAGTCCTCCCGCAAATCCGGTGAGGGAGCCGCTGGCACCGACCACGCGGTGGCAGGGGGTGATGATCGAGATCGGGTTGCGGCCGTTCGCCGCACCGACCGCGCGGCTGGCGGTGGGGTTGCCGAGCGCTCGGGCGAGTTCGCCGTAGCTGCGGGTCTCGCCGAAGGGGATCGTCAGGAGTTGAGCCCACACGCTTTTCTGGAAATCGGTGCCGCGGAAATCGAGCGGGAGGTCGAACGCGCGGCGTTCTCCGGCGAAGTATTCGGCCAGTTGCGCGGCGGTGCGGGCGAGAAGCGGGTGGTCGGCCCGGTCCTGCACTTCGCCGAGCCGCACGCGGGCAGGATCGTCGTTTTCCCAGAGCACGGCGACGAGTCCGGCATCGCTGGCGATCAGGGTCAGTTCGCCGACCGGCGAAATCATCGTGCTGCGGGCGAGGGCCATGCGGGTGTCCTTGCGTGTTCGGCGCGTGTGTTCGGTATGGTCATGGCAGGTACACTGCAGGCCGGACGCTGCAAGGAATTCCTTGATTTCTGAGAGGCGTCCGGGATGAATGCTGGGGAAGGAGTTCACGGAATTGGAAATTTTCGAAGCGCGTGCCGGGGATCGTGATGCCGTCATCGCGCTCTGGCGCGAGGCGGAGCTGACGCGGCCGTGGAACGACCCGGTTGCGGACTTCGATCTGGCGCTGGCCAATTCGACCAGTACGGTGCTGATCGCCCGCGATGGTAGCGATGCGGCAGGCACGATCGTGGTCGGTTTCGACGGGCATCGCGGCTGGGTCTATTACCTTGCCATTGCGGAGGCTCGCCGCCGTCAGGGGATTGCACGGCTGCTCATGCGGCGCGCTGAAGGATGGCTGGCGGCGCTGGGGTGCCCGAAGACGCAACTGATGGTGCGGGGCGAGAATGCGGCGGCGTTGGGGTTCTACGCTGCGCTCGGTTACGAAGTGCAGGACGTGTTCACGCTGGGCCGACGGCTCGACGATCGGTGATGCCGGAAAAGCGGCCGTGGTTTGCGCCGCGGCCGCTTTTCCGGGATTGTCTCGAAGGCCCTATCTGGAGGCCGTGGCTTTCGGCTTCGTGTAAGGCACGAAGTCCTGCAAGCCCACAAACCCGTTCCACATGCTCGGCATCGTCCGATCCCGAAGCTGGACGGTGTCGAGACGGCAGAGCTGGCTAGAATAGAGCTTCGTGACCAGGATATCGTCCGAATCCAGCGTATCGGCATTGGTCGGTCGGTTCACGTAATACGTGCTGCCTACCTGATAGATGATAGCCGTCTTGTCGATGATCTGCGTGCTCTGGGACTGGTTGAGCGGAATGCAGTTCACCGGCTTTCCGGCTACGCGGCCATCGAGAATCTTGGCGAGTTGCTCCTCGCCGGTCAGTTTTTGTCGTGCGTACACGGTGGGCGCGGCAAGCAGGCTGGCCGCGATCAGCGTGGCGCCGACGACATGCTTCAGTAACATGGTCTTTACCTCACTTTCCCAACCCTAGATCGACGGTATGCCACGGTTCGTCTGAACCTGCGCTGAAATTTTTGGGTCGTTTGACGTCGCGGCGGACAAAAGACCCAAACGAATTACGCCGTGCCGCCGACGGTGATGCCTTCGATCAGCAGGGTGGGCTGGCCGACACCGGCGGGCACGCTCTGGCCGCCCTTGCCGCAGACGCCGACGCCGCGATCGAGTTCGAGGTCGTTGCCGATGCCGGTCACGCGGGTCAGCACCGAGGGGCCGTCGCCGATCAGCGTCGCGCCCTTGATCGGGGCGCCGAGCTTGCCGTTCTCGACCTTGTAGGCCTCGTTGCACGAGAACACGAACTTGCCCGAGACGATGTCGACCTGGCCGCCGCCCATCGACTTCACGAAGATGCCGTTCTTCATGCGCGAGAGCAGTTCGGCGGGATCGTCGTTGCCCGCTTTCATGAAGGTGTTGGTCATGCGGACCTGGGGGGCGTGGGCATAGTTCTCGCGGCGGCCGTTGCCGGTCGACTGGACGCCCATAAGGCGCGCGTTCATGCGGTCCTGCATGTAGCCCTTGAGGATGCCGTCCTCGATCAGCACGGTCTCCTGTGTCGGCGTGCCCTCGTCGTCGATCGAAAGCGAGCCGCGGCGGTCGGCGATCGAGCCGTCGTCGACGATGGTGACGCCGGGCGCGGCGACGCGCTCGCCGATGCGGCCCGAGAAGGCGGATGTGCCCTTGCGGTTGAAATCGCCCTCAAGTCCGTGGCCGACGGCTTCGTGCAGGATGACGCCGGGCCAGCCCGGTGCGAGCAGTACGGTCATTTCGCCTGCGGGTGCATCCACGCTTTCCAGGTTGACGAGCGCCTGGTTGAGGGCGGTGTCGATCGCGCGGTTCCAGTTGGCCGGGTCGAACAGCGAATCGTAGAGGTGACGGCCGCCCATGCCGAAGGAGCCGGTCTCGCGGCGGCCGTTGCTTTCGGCGACGATCGAGACGCTGAGGCGCACCAGCGGTCGCACGTCGGTGGCGATGAAGCCGTCGGGCCGGACGATCTCGATCACCGACCACTGGCCGGTCAGGCTGGCGCTGACTTGCGAGACGCGCGGGTCGCGGGCGCGGGCGGCAGCGTCGATCGTCTCCAGCAGCTTCACCTTCTCCTCGAAGGGTACGAGGTCGAGCGGCGAGACGTGGGTGTAGAGGTGGCGGTTGCTCTTTTGCGGCGCTGCGGCGCGCACGGCTCCGGCGGGATCGAGCAGTTGCAGGGTCTCGCCTGCGCGGCGGATGGCGGCGGGGGAAATCTCGTTGGCGTGGGCGAAGCCGGTCATCTCGCCGGTGACGCCGCGCAGGCCGAAACCGGCGTCGCGCGAATAATCGGCGGTTTTCAGGCGGCCGTCATCGAAGCCGAAGGCCTCGGTGGCCATGAACTGCATGTAGAGTTCGCCGTCCTCGCAATTGCGCAAAGTCTCGGCGGCGAGCGCCTGGGCGTCCTCGGGCGAAAGCTGGCGGTAGAGGAGCGAGCGCGGATCGGTGATGGTCATGCCCCCGATATAGGCCGCGCGGGGCAGGAGGCAATAAAGGTAGTGGGGCCGGGCGCATGTTCCAGACTGTCGCTGGGCGCCCGGCGCTAAGTCCTGATCAAGCCAGGCCGAGGAACAGGCCGGCCAGCGCGGCGCTCATCAGGTTCGACAGGCTGCCCGCGCAGAGCGCGCGGACGCCTAGGCGGGCGATGATCGGACGCTGGTTCGGGGCAAGGCTGCCGGTCACGGCCATCTGGATGGCGATCGACGAGAAGTTGGCGAAGCCGCACAGCGCAAAGGTGACGACGGCAACGGTGCGCGGGGACAGCGCGGTCATCTGGCCGAGATCGATGAAGGCCACGAATTCGTTCAGCACGATCTTGCTGCCGAACAGGCTGCCGGCCTGCATCGCCTCGTGCCAGTCGGGCGTGGCGAGCAGGTAGAAGACCGGGGCAAAGATATAGCCGAGCAGGCCCTGGAAGGTCACGCCGGCAAAGCCGAACAGGCCGCCGATCCAGCCGACGAGGCCGTTGGCGAGCGCGATCAGCGCCACGAAGGCGAGCACCATGGCGCCGACCGCCACGGCCAGCTTCACGCCGGTCTGGGCGCCCTGCGAGGCGGCCATGATGATGTTGGCGGGCTTTTCTTCCTCGTGCTCGACGGCTTCCGGCTCGTCGACGTGGACGCCGGGCAGGTGGGTGACGTCGGCGCGGTTCAGCGCGGCGGCGGCGGCGCCTGCCGGGGGCAGGGTGCCTTCGTGCACGTCCGGTTCCTCACCCGCGACGGTCTCGACGGGGACAGGCCGCGGATCGGGCATGATCATCTTCGCCATGAAGATGCCGCCCGGCGCCGACATGAAAGCGGCGGCGACGAGGTAGTCGATGCGGATGCCCATCGAGGCATAGGCGGCCAGGATCGTTCCGGCGACACCCGCCAGGCCGACGCTCATCACGCAGAACAGCTGCGAGGGATTGAGTGCGGCGAGGTAGGGGCGGATCACCAAGGGCGCCTCGCTCTGGCCGACGAAGATGTTCGAGGCCGCGCAGAGGCTCTCGACCTTGCTGATGCCGGTCAGCTTCTCCAGCCCGCCACCGATCCAGCGGACCACCAGCGGCATGATCTTGAGGTAGTAGAGGATCGAGATCAGCGAGGCGAAGAAGATGATCACCGGCAGGGCGGAGATGGCGAAGCTGTGGCCGCCGATCTCGGGACTGGCGAGCGGGCCGAACAGGAAGTCGACACCGGCGTGGGCATAGCCGAGCAGGCTTTCCACGCCCGAGGCGGCGCCGCCGAGCAGGTCCTTGCCCAGCGGAACGTAGAGCACGAGCGCGGCAAGACCCGCCTGAAGGGCGAAGGCCGCACCGACCACGCGCAGGCGGATCGCCCGGCGATCGGTGGAGAGCAGAAAGGCGGCGACCATGATGAGAACGATGCCGAGCAGGCTGTAGGCGACGTGCATCGTGCCCATTTCTCCGAAAATACGTGCTGAATCTGTGCGCAAACCTAAAGGGGCGCATTCGTGACGGCTAGTGCAATTGTTCCAAGCCCGTTAGAGCATCGCCATGGAACCGCAAGCCCCGGCAAGCGCGCAGTCACGCGCGATTCTCATTCCCCGCTCCATGTTCGTCTTTTCCACGCTCTATGGCGGGCTGGTCGTTCTGGCGGGCGTTCTGGGCATCAAGATCGCCTATCTCGGCAACTGGCCGGTGCTGGGCGACCTTGCCGTCGAATCCGGAATTTTCGCATTTCTGCTGCTTGTCGTGCTGTCGAGCGCGGTGGCGGAACTGCACGGCACGAAGGTCGCCAATCGCCTCGTGCGCTTCGGGTTCATCCCGCTGATCGTCTCCATGTGCCTGTTGACGTTGGTGATCCACGTCGTCCCGCCTGCCCCGTTCTGGGACGACCAGGACGCCTATGCCCGCCTGCTCGGCCAGGGCGCGCGGATGCAGTTTGCGGGCCTCGTGTCCTACGGCGTGTCGCAGACGCTCAACGTCACGGTGTTCGCGCGGCTTTCTGCCGGAAGCGAAGGGCGGATGCTGATGCTGCGGGCCTGGATCGCCAGCCTGCTGTCGCAAGTCGTGGACACGCTGATCTTCATCACGATCTCCTTCGCGGGCGTCTTGCCGATCTGGGACATCATGGGCGGGCAGATCATCGCCAAGCTGGTGCTCTCGACGATCATGGTGCCGCCGTTCATCTGGCTCTTCGTGAAGCTCGGCCGGAAACTCGACGGAGCGTGAAATAATTTGGCGGTCTTGTGCGGGAAACTGGCTTTAAATTCTGAGCAGGGGGGCTAATAGCGCCCCATGCCGATTCCGCACGATCCCGCCATGCTCTCGAAAGCCGAGACGCTCGTCGATGCGCTGCCCTATTTGCAGCGTTATGCCGGTCGCACGTTCGTCGTGAAGTACGGCGGCCATGCCATGGGCGATCCCGAACTCGCACGCGATTTCGCGGAAGACGTGGTCCTGCTCAAGGCGGTGGGCATCAACCCCGTGGTCGTCCACGGCGGCGGCCCGCAGATCGGCGCCATGCTCAAGACCATGGGCGTCGAATCGCGCTTCGTCGATGGACTTCGCGTTACCGACAAGGAAACCGCGAAAGTTGCCGAGATGGTGCTCTCGGGCGTCATCAACAAGGAAATCGTCGGCTGGATCGCCGGAGCCGGCGGCAAGGCCATGGGCATTTCCGGCAAGGACGGCGGCCTCGTCACCGCGAGCAAGGTGCAGCGCACCGCCAAGGACCCGGACAGCAATATCGAGCGCGTCGTCGATCTCGGTTTCGTGGGCGAGCCCGCGAAGATCGACACCAGCGTGATCGAGACGATCTCGGCGGCGGGCATGATCCCGGTCATCGCCCCGATCGCGCCGGGCGAGGACGGCCAGACCTACAACATCAATGCCGACACGATGGCCGGTGCCGTCGCCGCGGCGCTCGGGGCCTCGCGCCTGTTCCTGCTCACCGACGTGCGCGGCGTGCTCGACAAGCAGGGTGAACTGCTGACCGATCTGACGCCTTCCGACATCGTCAAACTCCAGCAGGACGGCACGATCACGGGCGGCATGATCCCCAAGCTCGAAACCTGCATCCATGCGGTCGAGGCAGGCTGCGAAGCCGCCGTCGTGCTTGACGGGCGGGTTTCCCATGCCATGCTGTTGGAAATATTCACGCAGGAAGGTGCAGGCACGCTGATCCGGGCGGGCTGAACGACCTGCAAGAGGAACTATCCGGCTGAAAGGCGTTTCAAGCCCAATGCGTAATACCGTCGTCATCGCCAGTGCCGTTTCGGCCGTCGCCCTCCTGCTCGCCGCATGCAACCAGGAACCGATAGCCGAGCCCAGCAGCGATGCGACGGCAGCGGCAAGCGAGGCCATCGCCGCCTCGGAAGAGCCCAGCGGAGATGCGTCCGAAGCCGCGCAGAGCGGCCTCGCGGCCCAGCTCGACCAGACCGCGCTGGGCGAGCGCCGCGATCCCGAGCGGGTCCTGCGCTATTACATCAATGCCCTGCGCATCGGCGACTGGGACGATGCCGCCAAGGCCTGGACCCTCGACGCGCAGATGACGCCGAACCGCCTGGCCGAGGAATTCGGCGGCGATGCCGGGCCCCGGATCGCGCTGGGCCGGGGCGATACCAGCACGGCCGCCGGTTCGATCTACTACGAGGCGCCGGTCGTGCTCGATTTTGCCGACGGCCGACCGGCACGGCGCGGCAGCATCGTCCTGCGCCGCGTGAACGACGTGCCCGGCGCCAGCGAGCAGCAGCTGAACTGGCGTATTGAGCGGATGTCCACCGTCACGCGTTGATGGTTTGGAAAATGCCGTTTCTGGCATTTTCGTTGCGGCACCGGCCTTCTCGCCCGGCGGCTCTGTAACCGAGCGTTGCCGGAACTGTCCGGCTCCGTTCCCGCGCTTGCTCCACCCGCCTTGCCTCGGCTATCAGGCGCAGGCTTCATTCCTCAGAAAGGCCCCACGCCCATGCTCGGCGGTGTGATCAACGCCCTTATCTACCTCGTGCAGATCCTGACCACGCTCGTGCTCGTCCAGTTCGTGCTCAGCCTGCTGATCTCCTTCAACGTGGTGAACCTGCACAACCGCTTCGTCGAGGCGATCTGGCGCGCGCTCAATGCGCTGCTCGATCCGATCCTCGGCCCGATCCGGCGGATCATGCCCAATACCGGCGGAATCGACTTCTCGCCGATGGTGCTGATCATCAGCCTCAACGTGATCATCATGATCCTCCAGCCGATGGCCTATGCCTGACATGAGCGCTGCAAACATCATCGACGGCAAGGCCTTCGCCGAGGGCCTGCGCACCCGCATCGCCGCCGTCGCCGCCGATTTCGAAGCGAAGGCCGGCCGCAAGGCGGGCCTCGCGGTCGTGCTCGTGGGCGAGGACCCGGCCAGCCAGGTCTATGTCCGCAACAAGGGCAAGCAGACCCTGGCCGCAGGCATGGAGAGCTTCGAGCACAAGCTGTCTGCCGAGACTTCGGAAGCGGACCTGCTGGCCGTGGTCGAGCAGCTCAACGCCGACCCGGCGGTGGACGGCATCCTCGTCCAGCTGCCGCTGCCGTCGCACATGAACGAGCAGAAGGTCATCGCCACCATCAATCCCGACAAGGACGTGGACGGCTTCCATGTCGTCAATGTCGGGCGTCTCGCCACCGGCCTGCCGGGCTTCGTGCCCTGCACGCCGCTGGGCTGCGTGATGTTGCTGAAGGACAAGCTGGGTTCGCTGTCCGGCCTCGATGCCGTGGTGATCGGTCGCTCGAACATCGTCGGCAAGCCGATGGCGCAACTGCTGATCGCCGAGAGCTGCACCGTCACCGTTGCGCATAGCCGCACCAAGGACCTGCCCGAAGTCGTGCGCCGTGCCGATATCGTGGTGGCCGCCGTCGGCCGTCCGGAGATGGTCAAGGGTGACTGGCTCAAGCCCGGCGCGACTGTGATCGACGTGGGCATCAACCGCGTTCCCGCTGCTGAGGAAGGCAAGACCAGGCTGGTAGGCGATGTCGATTTCGCTTCGGCCGCCGCGGTCGCGGGCGCCATCACCCCGGTTCCGGGCGGTGTCGGGCCGATGACCATCGCCGTCCTGCTGCGCAACACGGTGGTCGCGGCCCATCGCAACGCCGGTCTTGCGCTGGACGAGACCGCGCTTTGAGCCGAGTTCCGGCCCGGCGCCTGACAGCCTTCGCCGGCGGGATCGCCATTCTGGCGCTTGCCGCCGGCCCGGCCGATGCCAGGCGCCGTCCGGAATATGCCCCCGGTGTCGGCACCGCCAATCCCAGCGCCCTTGTCGCGGCCGAGATCGCCTTTGCGCGGACGGCGCGCGAGAAGGGCCAGTGGAAGGCCTTCGACGAATTCGCCGACGATGAGGCGGTCATGTTCGTGCCCGAGCCGGTGCGCGCCAGGGACTGGCTCAGCGGCCGCAAGGAACCGGCTGCGCCGGTGCAGTGGCAGGCCTCGCAAGTCTGGATGAGCTGCGACGGCACTCTGGGTGTCACCAAGGGCGGCTGGCAGCAGCCGGACGGCTCGGTCGGCTATTTCACGACGATCTGGCAGCGGCGCAAGAAGGGCGACTATCGCTGGGTGCTCGACCAGGGCGACACACTGCCGCCGGCGCAGGCGGTGCCGAATTCCGACACGCTCTCCGCCTCGGTCGCCGATTGCGCCCGCCCCGGCGAACGGTCGGAGCCCGAGGCCCTGGTGGTCGAGGGCAAGGCCCCGAAGACGGCGCCGGGCATGGACGGCAAGGGGCGCTCGAAGGACGGCACCTTGCGCTGGAGCTATCACGTCAATGCGGACCATTCGCGTTCGCTGTCGGTCTCGCTGCTGAAGAACGGGACGATGACCGAAGTGCTACGTAGCGACGTAGCGGCGCCCAAGGCGCAATAAGGGGCCAAGGGGCAAAAACGCGCATGTATGAAATCTTCCTCAGCGCCTTCGTCACGCTGTTCGTGGTGATCGATCCGCCGGGCTGCGCACCGATCTATGCCGGGCTTTCGGCAGACGCGAGCCGCTCGCAGGCGATCTCCATGGCCGCGCGCGCCTGCATGATCGCGACCGCCATCCTCGTGGTCTTCGCGCTGTTCGGTGCGCGGCTGCTGGGCGCGCTGCATATCGAACTCAACGCCTTCCGCATTGCGGGCGGCATCATGCTGTTCATGATCGCCATCGACATGGTCTTCGAAAAGCGCACGCAGCGCCGCGAGGAACGGGCCGAGAAGATCATCGCCCACCATGCCGAGACGCCCGAAGTGGATGACGTCTCGGTGTTCCCGATGGCGATGCCGATGCTGGCCGGACCTGGCTCGATCGCGACGATCATGCTGCTGACCTCGCGCGCACACGGGATGGAGCAGACACTCGCGGTGCTGGCGGCGATGATCGCCGTGATGGCGCTGAGCTTCGCCGCGCTTGCCGCTGCCGGGCCGCTGATGCGGGTGCTGGGCGACAAGGTGGAGGCGGTGATCACGCGCCTTCTCGGTGTGCTGCTGGCGGCGCTGGCCGCGCAGTACGTGATCGACGGGGTGAAGACGGTCCTGCTGCAATAGCGGCGGAATTCATCGCAGGTTCAGCGGTTTGAGCCAGTCTCACCCTTCTCCGCCAGAGGAGGGTGCGATGCTCCGCTTGCTGTCTGCCTGTTCCGCCGGAGCACTGCTCCTCACCGTCACTGCCGCCAACGCCCAGATCGTCGGACCTCTTCCTTCCGGCGACAATGGCCTGCCTGACCATCACGCCCGAAGCGAGGCGGATGACGCGCGTTATCGGCTGGACTTGCGCCAGCCCGAGCGCACGATTCGCGAGGGGCGCAAATCCGGAAGACTTTCCCGGCAACAGGCCAAGGCATTGCGCAAGGAGGGGCGCATGATCCGCGCGATGGCAGCGCGCTACGGCAGCGACGGGCTTTCCGCGTCGGAAGCGCGCGAACTGGACATGCGCGCTCGCGCGCTCGACAGCCTTGCCGGTGCGCCCGGCGGCGGTCGCTGAGTTTATTGCAGGGTCACGCCGTCGTCATCGTCGTCCGAGTGGCGGCCGAAGAACTGCATGAGTTGCACCAGCAACTCGCAGCGGGCGGGCAGGCTTTCGGCTTCGAGCAGGGCCTGCTTGGCGGCGGCGTCGAACGGGGCGATCTGCGAGACGCCGTTGATCAGCGCCATGTCGTCGAGCCGGCCGACCTGGTCCCAGTCCACCGCATAGCCCTGCGCATCGGCGAAGCGCTTCGCCTCGCGCTCGAAGCTGGCGCGCTCGATGGGGGCGAGCACTTCATCCTCGCGCTCGATCAGGAGTTCGGCCTCGATCTGCCGGAACGGCGTCGTCACGTCGAGTTCGCGGGTCACGCGAAACCGTGATTCGCCGGTCAGCACGATGTTGAAGCGCCCGTCTTCGAGCGCCTCGACATCTCCGATGCGGCCGAGGCAGCCGATCGAGAACAGCGGCGCGCCCTCGACCGGGCGCTGCGGCTGGATCATGCCGATGCGCCGGTCGCGGGCGAGGGCATCGCTCACCATCGCCCGGTAGCGGGGCTCGAAGATATGGAGCGGCAATTGCAGCCCCGGATAGAGCACCGCGCCCGGGAGCGGAAAGATGGTGATTCGCGCCACGTCAGCCGAACAGGACGGTGGAGAGCTTGCGGCGGGTCGCCGAGACCCACGGGTCCTCCAGGCCGGTCGCCTCGAAGATCTGCAGAAGCTTGGCGCGCGCGGCGCCCTCGTTCCATTCGCGGTCGGCAGCGACCATGCGCAGCAGCGTGTCGGCGGCGGCATCGCGCTCACCCGCAGCGAAAGCGGCGTTGGCGAAAGCCAGCTGCGCGTCCATGTCGGCGGGACGTTCGGCGGCGGCGGCGCGCAGGGCGGCGAGTTCGCTGTCCTCCGGCTTGTCCTTGGCGAGCGTCAGCGCCGAACGGGCGCGTTCGACGAGCGGATCGGCGGCAAGCGCGGGTTCGAGGCTGGCGAGCACCTGCTCGGCTTCGTCAATGCGTCCGGCCAGCACCAGCGCGCGCACGAAGCCGGCAATGACTTCGGCGTTTTCCGGCGCCAGTTCGAGGATCTGCATGAAGATCGCGGCGGCGCGTTCGCCATCGCCTTCGGACAGGGCTTCCTCGCCCATGGCGATCAGCGGCGCGAGGTCCTGCTGCGGCTCGGCGCCGCCCGGCTGAATGGGAAGCTGCGAAAGCAGCTGGTCCAGCGTCTGCTTGAGCTGCGATTCGGTGCGGGCATTGGTCAGGTCGGCCACCGGCTGGCCCTGGAAGATCGCATAGACCGTAGGGATCGAGCGCACCTGGAACTGCGAGGCGATGAACTGCTCTTCATCGACATTGACCTTGGCGAGGATCACGCCCTTGTCGGCATATTCGGCGGCGACCTTTTCCAGCACCGGCGTCAGCGCCTTGCAGGGGCCGCACCATTCGGCCCAGAAATCGAGAATCACCAACTGCGTCATCGACGGTTCGGCCACCGTCTTGCGGAACCGGTCGACGGCCTTCTGTTCGTCGAGGTTGAGACCCATGCTGGCCAAGATACGTGCTCCCGTAAATCGAATGGCGTAAAAAACGAATGGCACCCTAGATCGTCCTTCGGGACGGGTTTGTGAAGGGTGGTTGTCGGTTTTGGTTCGCTTCCGCCGAGAAGGCCGGTGCGGCCCGCGCAGCTCCGCTCACCTGGAAAAACCCGATATTACGGGATTTTGAAAATTCTTTCGATTTTCCTCTTGCAGGCCCCAAAGGTCACTGCTAGTGGCGCGCCTCCACCCCGGACCTGCCGGACAAACCAGCAGGTCTCGAACGTCAGAGCGGGCGTAGCTCAGGGGTAGAGCACAACCTTGCCAAGGTTGGGGTCGAGGGTTCGAATCCCTTCGCCCGCTCCAGTTCACATAGGGACTCCCGGTTCGCCGGAAGTCTCCGAAACGCCAGAGCGGGCGTAGCTCAGGGGTAGAGCACAACCTTGCCAAGGTTGGGGTCGAGGGTTCGAATCCCTTCGCCCGCTCCAGTTTCCTTCCGTGGAAATCCAGACACACCGAAACCTGATATTCGCACTACGCGAATATCCAGAGGCGCGCGCTCTATCGCGAGGCGTTTTGCGTTTCCTGCGGCGCAGCCATCATGTCTCCCGACGCAGCCTTGGGGCGCGAGACGGAGTGTGCAGGGCGCGGCCTCGACAGCAACGGGATGCAGGGGCGATGGCCCCTGCTGTTCCCTTTGTTCTTAGAACGAAATCACCGCTTCCCCGATCGCATTCCACACCTGCCCGAGTTGATCGTCGGTGATGCAGTAGGGCGGCATGACATAGACGGTGTTCCCCAGCGGCCGCAGCAGCACATCCCGTTCGCGGAAGAACGCCATGAGGCGCGGCGCAAGGTCACTCATATAGCCGCTGGTGCCGCTGGTTCTGAGGTCCAGTGCCGCGATCGTGCCGATCGTGCGGGGATTGTCGAAGTGGCAGAACTTGCCGAGCTTCTCGATCCACGTCGCCTGCTTCCCGGCCAGCGCGGCGATGCGGTCCAGCACCGGTTCCTCGCGCCAGATCGCCAGGTTCGCGGCGGCGGCGGCGCAGGCGATCGGGTTGGCCGTGTAGCTGGAGGAATGGAAGAACATCCGCGCGCGGTCGGGGGAGTAGTGCGCCTCGAAGATCGGCTCGCTGGCCATGGTGACCGCGAGCGGCACCGCGCCGCCGGTCAGCCCCTTGGAGAGGCAGAGGATGTCCGGGACGATCCCGGCCTGCTCGCAGGCGAGCAGGGTGCCGGTGCGGCCCCAGGCGGTCATCACTTCGTCGGCGATGAACAGTACGCCGTACCGCGCGCAGATCGCGTGCATCGCCGCCAGCGTTTCGGGCGGATAGACCAGCATGCCGCCCGCTCCGAGGAGCAGCGGCTCGACGATCAATGCAGCGGTGTCCGGCTGGCGGCAGAGCGCTTCGAGTGCGTCCAGCGCGGCCTGCTCGGCGCCTGCTGCGGGGAAAGGAATGCGGCCGACATCGAACAGCAGCGGATCGTAGGGCTGGTTGAACACCCCGCGCTCGCCCACGGACATCGCACCGATGGTGTCGCCGTGGTAGGAGTGCTCCATCACGACGATGCGGTGGCGATTTTCTCCTCGCCAGTGCCAGTAGCCGAGCGCCATTTTCAGCGCGACTTCCACGCTGGTCGATCCCGAATCGGAGAAGAAAACCCGTGTCAGGCTTTCCGGCATGATGGCGCGCAGGCCTGCGGCGACCTGTTCGGCGGGTTCGTGCGTCCATCCAGCGAAGATGATCTGGTCCAGCTTTTGCGCCTGTTCCGCAATTGCCGCCTTGATGCGCGGATGGGAATGGCCGTGCGTCGTCACCCACCACGAGGAAACGGCGTCCACCACGGCTCTGCCGTCTGCCGTGTGGAGCAAGGCGCCCTCGGCATGGGTGACGAGCGGAACCGGCTCCTTCAGGCCGTGCTGCGTGAAGGGGTGCCAGACCGATGATGTCATGCCCTGAAGTCCTCGATATGGAAGTTTTCGGCGAAGGCCCCGGCCAGGTTCTCGGGTGTCAGGGAGGCGAGGCGGGGCAGGCGGCCGAGGCGGCGGACCTGGCCCATGGCGCAGATCGTCGCTTCGCTGTCCTCCACCGGATCGCCGACGAAAGCCACGCCCAGTACTTCGACGCCGCGTGCGCGGAGCGCCTCGATGGAAAGCAGCGAATGGTTGATCGTGCCGAGCATCGTGCGCGCCACCAGCACGACCGGCGCGTTCCAGCGCGCGAACTGGTCGGCATAAGTCATCGTGCGGGTGAGCGGGACGAGGACGCCGCCTGCGCCTTCGACGACCAGCGGACCGTCGACTTGCGGCAGGGCGAGGCGCTCGGGATCGATATCAACCCCGTCGATCTCGGCGGCGAGGTGCGGTGAGCAGGGTGTGGTCAGCCTATAGGCCTCGGGCAGGATATGGCTGGCGGGCAGGCCGGACAGGCGGCCGACGCGGTCGCCATCGCCGCCGTCTTCCTCAAGGCCCGCCTGGACCGGCTTCCAGTAATGCGCGCCGAGGGCGCCCGCGAGCGCGGCGGCGAAGACGGTCTTGCCGATCTCGGTATCGGTTCCGGTGACGATAAGAGGTCTCATGAAGGGCTCGATTCTCGGTGTAAGTGGCAGGTGACGACTTCGTAAGTCACGTTGCATCCGCTTTGGGCGAATCTCGCCATGACGCGGCGAAGCTGGCCGGGGGAAAGCGGGCGGTGGCTGGCCTCGGCGGTCTGGGCGCCAATGGCCTTGAGCGCGTGGAGAAAGGCCAGCGGGTTTGCATGGTGCTCGACAAGGTTCTCGACCGCGTGGACGTGGTCTCCGAAGGCCGCGACGCCTGCGAAGCGGGGGGTGCCAGGTTCGAGACCTTCCGCCTCGTGCGCGGCGCGCCATTCGGCGAAGCTGTTGGGACCGAGTGTCGTCACCATCAGGTGTCCGCCCGGCGCTAGCCATTCCGCCATGCGCGAAAGGGCGGCGGGGGCATCGTCGAACCACTGCACGGCGAGGCTGGAGCAGATCAGGTCGAACGGCCCATCTTCGGGCTTGCCGTATTCGCCGTCGAGCACGGCAAAGCGGTGCTGCGCGCTGTCGCCCAGACGACTGCGGCAGCGTTCCAGCATTTCGGGCGAGAGATCGGTGACGAGCCAGTCGCCGCCAAGCCCGGCAAGGGCCTGCGTAAGGAAGCCGGTGCCGCAGCCGATCTCCAGCACGCGCGGCTTGTCGGGCAAGTCGAGCGCGGCGATCCGGGCCGCGAGGGCCTGCGCGACCTCGCGCTGGATGCGGGCGTGGCCGTCGTAGTCGGGAGCGGCGGCAAAGGCGCGGCTGACGCGCTCGCGAGGCGCGTTCATGCCAGAGCCTCGATTGTTTCGCGCACCGCCTGTGCGCAAAATTCCGGCGCTTCGAGCGGCAGCAGGTGGCTGCCCGTTGCGCACTCGATCCGGCGCACGGATGCATTCCGGAACGTCTGCGTTCGCATCGCGTCGGGCAGGAGCGGATCGTTCGCGGCTTGGAGCGAGACGATGGGAACGGAGGAAGTTGGCGCTTCCTCGTCGCGCAGCCGCACGAGGTCGCCGTGCAGCAGGGGGGCATCGATCTCGCCGAAATCCGCGTCTGCGCCGCATTGGCGGCGGAATTCCGCGAGCACGGCGCGCGGGTCTTCGCCGAAGCGCCGCAGCATGCGGTCGAGCACGCGGACCGGCACGCCGGGATGGCCCGGACGTGCGGAGAAACGCTCGAAACCGTTGATCGCGAGCACGCCGACGAGATCCTCGGGCGGGTCGGTGAGCACGCGCATGGTGCCGAAGGAATGGGTTATCGCGAGGCAGGGGCCTTCCACGGTCAGGGCCCTTGGCCTGCCGAAGTAGCCGCGATCGTCGATCTCCACCGGCAGGTCGGACAAGAGATCTGCCAGCGGCGTCCAGAATGTCCGGTCGAAGCCCCAGCCATGGGCGAAGAGCAGTTTCACCGGCAGGCCTCGATCGCGTTCAGCAGAGTGTCGATATCGCTCGGCGCATGGGTTGCCCGCAGCGCCAGGCGCAGGCGGCTGGTGCCGGGTGGTACCGTGGGCGGGCGGATCGCGGAGGCGAGCAGTCCGCGTTCCTCCAGCTTGCGCGAGAGGTCGAGCGCGGCGGTTTCCGCGCCGATCACGGCGGGGACGATCTGCGTGCTCGATGCGCCGTGATCGATGCCCAGCGTGGCGAGTCCGGAGCGCAGCCGCTCGCCCAGCGCGGCAAGGTGGGCACGCTCGGCGTCCATCCCCGGTACGAGATCGAGCGCGGCATCGATGGCGCCTAGCACGGCGGGCGGGGGCGCGGTGGTGAAGATGAAGCCGCTCGCCGCATTGACGAGGTAGTCGATCATGACCTGCGATCCGGCGACATAGGCGCCGAAACCGCCCAGCGCCTTGCTGAAGGTGCCCATGATCAGGTCGATCCCGCCGGGGACTTTCGCCGAGAGGCCCGCGCCGTCGGGGCCGAGCACGCCGGTGGCATGGGCCTCGTCGACGAAGAGGAAGGCGTCATGGCGGGCAGCGATCTCCGCCAGGCGGGCGATGTCGGCGCGGTCGCCGTCCATCGAGAACACGCTTTCGGTCAGGATCAGCCGGGCGGGGGCTTCGGCGCCCTTGGTGGAGAGCAGTTCCTCCAGATGATCGAGATCGTTGTGGCGGAAGCGGTGCTGGCGGGTGCCGGAAATGGCGAGGCCTGCATGCATGGAGGCGTGGATCAGCCGGTCGGTGAAGACGGCTGCGCCCTGAGAAGCGGAGTTGGGAGAAGCGGAGTTGGGCACGGCGGCAATCAGGGCAGGGACCACCGCTGCATTCGCCTGCCAGCCGCTGGCGAAGACGAGCGCGGCTTCGGCATGCTTGAACCGGGCAATGCGCGCTTCGATCGCGAGATGGGCCGCGCTGGTCCCCGTCACCAGCCGCGAGGCGCCGGAGCCGGTGCCGTGGGCCTCGGTCCAGGCGCGGGCGCGCTCGATCAGCAGGGGATGGCGGGCAAGGCCGAGATAGTCGTTGCTGGAAAAGTCGATCAATTCGCGTCCGTCGCGGCGGACGCGGCCCCCGTCTTGGAGTGCGGCGGGGCGCAAGGTGCGGCGTTGTCCGGCGCGGTCGATTCGATCGAGTGCCGCTGCGAAGAAGGAATCGAGCCTGCTCATCCCGCCAGCCGGTATGGCAAGCGGCCTGCCGGCACAATGGGGAGTGGGCAGAAGAAACCGTAACCCATCGATTTCACGGCGTGCGGGGAAGCCGCCGGGCCTTTCGTGCGTTGGAGGAGAAACGAAAAAATCGAAGGATGCCCGCCCGATGCGTTCCCTGCCGCTTTCCCTCGCTGCCGTCTTGCTGCTGTCCGCCTGCCATTCCGGCGAGAACGGCGCAGGAGAAGGGCAGGCGCCTGCGAAGTCGAGCGATCCCTTAGCCTTCGCGTCCGCGCCCGGCGGCGGGCAGGCCGAAGCAGCCGACAGTATCGTCTTGCGCGCGCAAGTCGCGCTGGACCGGCAGGGCTTCACTTCGGGCGTGATCGACGGGCGCGAGGGCGCGTCTTATGCACTGGCGTTGCGCGGCTTCCAGGAAGCGCGCGGGCTACCGACGAGCGGCAAGCTCGATCCGGCGACGCAGCAGGCGCTCCTTGCCGGCAAGGAGCCCGCCACGCGCCGTGTCGTCATTCCCGCTGCCTTCGCGCGCGGACCTCTCGTGCCCGACTTGCCCAAGGACATGGCGGGCCAGGCGAAGTTCGACCGTCTTGGCTATCGCACTTTGTCAGAGGCTTTGGCCGAACGCTTCCACACGACGCCGGAGACTCTGCTGGCGCTCAACGGGCCGGGAACGGTGCTCGGGGCGGGGCGCACGATCCGGGTGCCGAATATCCCCGACGCCGCTCTCGCCGACATTCCCGACGACAAGACCGGCTGGGCGAAGACCCTGCAAAGCCTTGGCGTTGCAGCCGAGCAGCCCAAGGCGGACCATATCGTCGTCGACAAGTCGGATGGTGCCCTCAGGGCCTACGACGCGGGCGGCAAGCTGATCGCGCAGTTCCCGGTCACCACCGGCAGCGGCCACGATCCGCTGCCGCTCGGCACCTGGAAGATCGTCGGCGAGGCGCGCAATCCGGACTATCACTTCAATCCCGACCTGTTCTGGGACGCAAAGAAGAACGCCAAGGACAAGTTGCTGCCGCCGGGGCCGAACGGCCCGGTCGGCGTGGTCTGGCTCGATCTTTCCAAGGAGCATTACGGCATCCACGGCACGCCCGAGCCGCAGAACATCGGCAAGACCGAGAGCCATGGCTGCGTACGTCTGACGAACTGGGACGCGGCACGACTGGCACAGATGGTCTCGGCGGGCACGAAGGTGGTGTTTCAGGCTTAGTCGCGAAATTCGCCTTCAGCGAATTTTCAAACGAACTCGACAAGCCTGGTAAACGCCGCGCTAAGGCTGGCGGGATGGACAGAGCCTTGGCCGGGACGGATCGAATCCGCCCATCTTGTGCTCTACCCCGCGGGAATCCTAGTCCTCGCTAGGCAAAATCCGCTGTCATAAATCAAGGACCTGCCATGAAATTCCGCCCCACCCTTGCCCTTGCGATCGTAGCCGTTCCGGCTGCTCTTTTCGCCGCCGCCGCACCGGCCGCCGCGCAAGTGACGGCCGAGGCCAATGTGGCACGGGCGGAAGGGGACTGGGGCGGTGAACTCGCGGTGGGCGTGCCGGTGATCTCGGACGGCGGCTTCAGCATCACGCCGGGCGCCGGCGTGTTCTTCCACCACCGCGACCACCCCGGCTATTTCAACCAGGATTCGCAGTGCTTCAGCAAGTCCAGCGGCGACCGCGTCTCGGACGGCAAGTGCGATAACTCGGGGACCAAGATCTTCGGCAAGGTGGAGGCGATGTACCGCCTGCCGACCTCGCTGGGCTTCGGCGTCGGTGCGCGCCTGATCGGCGATAACGTGCGGGCATACGGCACCGTATCGATGCCGCTGCTGCCCCGGATCGACGTGAAGGGCAATTTCGGCGACCACTATCTGGCCGCGGGTCTCCAGGCCCGGTTCTGATCGGTCGACGGCGGCGGCCTACCAGCCCTCTATGAGATCGAGGTAGGCCACCACGTCATTATCGGTGGCGATGAACAGGCCGTCCTGCACGTCTTCCGGCTGACGGGCGGCCATGTCCATCGCTTCCGACAGGGTGCCGTAGAACAGGGTGCTGGCCGCGCCCCCGTCCGGTCCGGAATCAAGGTGGTAGAGGCGCACGGTGGCGTCGAGATAGGTGGTGCGCATCAGTCTTGCCCTTCCGCTTCGGGATGCTCGCGTCTGGCGCCCTCTACCGTGCGGGTGAGGCGCGCGGCTTCGGCCTCGGTTGCGCTGCGCTCGGCTTTGGTGCGGCCATGGCGCGCGCGATTGGCGTCCGCCTGATGCTTGTCGGCATCGCGCGCCTTGGCCTTGCGGGCCATGCGGAGGTTGATGATCTCGGCCATGGCGGCCTTGTTACCCCGCCGGCTCTGTGAGTGGAAGAGCGCGGCTGTCAGTTACATTCCGATGCCGAGGGCACGCCCGATGAAGATCAGCGCGATGGCGCCGATGATCGAGGCCAGGCATCCGGCCCGCTGGAAGTCGCCCTGCCCGCGCGTGGTGACGAGACCGGCCAGAAGCGAGCCGCCGATGCCGAGCAGGATCGTCGCGATCCAGTTCATCGGCACTGCGCCGGGATAGATATAGCGCGCCAGCACGCCGATCAGGAAACCGCTGATGATGGCACTGATGATGTTGATCATGTCTTGTCGAAATCCTTCGGGCCGGACGGGAGCCGGGTAGGGGAGGCTGCGCGTCCTAAAGTCGTGAGCAGGGCGCGGGTTGCAATCGGGTCTCGTCGAAAGGCGTACCGTGCCCGACGGGAAGCGGGCCGGGATTCGCCGGATCGGCTTCCATCCGGAGAACCGGGGCCGAAGAATGGGGAAACGCCGATCAAGTGTCTCGACAGAGGGGGAATGTCCGCAAATCCGGCGACTCGTTTCGTCGTAAACGGGATTCGTTTCACCGCCGTTTTATGTGGAAAAATTTTTAGCATGGCTCTCGAAATAGCCCCTTGCGCAAGAGCGGGATGAAGGAGTTCCCACGCGTCGCGAGACCCCTTCGGCTGTAAAGGGGCAAGACTTGCCGGGCTCTTCCACAAGGCCTGCCCCCTTGCGTCAAATTTCAGAACAGGCACTATGGGTTGTGGCGCGTCGATCGCGGGGCATCTAGACCTAGAGAAATCGTCCTTGGGCAGTCAGGTGGCCCGAAAGGCGGTTTTCCGGTGTCCGGAGCATCTTGCGAGCAGCGCGCGCCAGGGTCGGTCAGGAATTTCGTGATCAGTTTTGGTGTCCGTCTGCGGTGCGTCGGTCGACGAATCGGGACGGGCGTCGAATGGTTGGGCCGGACCTGGTGCAATGCTGAACGCGCTTTTTGGCGCTTCGATGACATGATCCGGAAACGGGTCGGGAAAAACGGGCGGCTTTAAGCAGATTTCGAGCAATCGGGGGGCGCAATTGGATTTCAGGAACGGAAGCGACGCTGACGTGAACAGCTCCGACGTAATGCAGGCAGATATGATTCAGGATGATGGGCAGGTTGAAATGCCCGGTTTCGAGACGACGCCGCGGGCTCCGGCCCCTACGATTGAAACGGTTAAGCCTGAAAAGGTCGCCGAAAAGGCGAAAACCGTAAAAAAGGTAGCGGCGAAAAAGGAAAAGGAGGCGGGCGAGAGCCCGGCGATCGCGATGGACAAGACCGATACCGCTACGGCCGCTCTTGTGGCCGACGCCATGCTGGCGGCCGTTACTGCTGCTCCCGAAGCAAAGGCGCGTCCCGATTCGAAGACGATCAACGCGCGCCGCTTCACCATCGTCACCGACGATTCGCGTGATGCGCTGCTGACCGACTTCGGCAAGGAAACGCTCGACGACCGCTACCTGCTGCCCGGCGAGAAGTATCAGGACCTCTTCGCCCGCGTGGCCGATGCCTATGCGGACGATCAGGAGCACGCCCAGCGTCTCTACGACTACATCTCCAAGCTGTGGTTCATGCCTGCCACCCCCGTTCTCTCGAACGGCGGCACCGGGCGCGGTCTTCCCATCTCGTGCTACCTCAACTCGGTGGACGACAGCCTCGAAGGCATCGTCTCCACCTGGAACGAGAACGTCTGGCTCGCTTCGCGCGGCGGCGGCATCGGCACCTACTGGGGCAACGTGCGCGGCATCGGTGAGCCGGTCGGCCTCAACGGCAAGACCAGCGGCATCATCCCGTTCGTGCGCGTGATGGATTCGCTGACTCTCGCGATTTCGCAGGGTTCGCTGCGTCGCGGTTCGGCAGCCTGCTATCTCGACGTCTCGCACCCCGAGATCGAGGAGTTCCTCGAGATCCGCAAGACTTCGGGTGACTTCAACCGCAAGGCGCTCAACCTGCACCACGGCGTGCTGCTGACCGACGAGTTCATGGAAGCCGTCCGTGACGGCAAGGACTTCGACCTCAAGAGCCCCAAGGACGGTTCGGTGCGCGGCACCGTCCACGCCCGCTCGCTGTTCCAGAAACTGGTCGAGGTCCGCCTCGCCACCGGTGAGCCTTACCTGGTGTTCTCCGACACCGTGAACCGCACGATGCCCAAGCATCACCGCGATCTCGGCCTCAAGGTCTCGACCTCGAACCTTTGCTCGGAAATCACCCTGCCGACCGGCCGCGACCACCTCGGCAACGACCGTACCGCCGTGTGCTGCCTCTCCTCGCTCAACCTGGAAACCTGGGAAGAGTGGAAGGGCGAGAAGCGCTTCGTCGAAGACGTGCTGCGCTTCCTCGACAACGTCCTCCAGGACTACATCGACCGCGCGCCGGACGAGATGGCCCGCGCCCGCTATTCCGCCGCGCGTGAGCGTTCGGTCGGCATGGGCGTCATGGGCTACCACTCGTACCTCCAGAAGCGCGGCATCGCCTTCGAGAGCGCGATGGCCAAGGCGCTGAACATGCAGATGTTCCAGCACATCGCCGCCAAGGCGGACGAGGCCTCGCTCATGCTCGCGCAGGAACGCGGTGCCTGCCCGGATGCGGCCGACATGGGCGTGATGCAGCGCTTCAGCTGCAAGATGGCGATCGCGCCGACCGCGTCGATCTCGATCATCTGCGGCGGCACGTCGGCCTGCATCGAGCCGATCCCGGCGAACATCTACACCCACAAGACGCTCTCGGGCTCGTTCGTGGTGAAGAACCCGTATCTGGAAAAGCTGCTCGCCTCGAAGAGCAAGGATTCCAACAACGTATGGAATTCGATCCTGGAGCACGGCGGTTCGGTCCAGCACCTCGACTTCCTGACGCCGGACGAGAAGGCGGTCTACAAGACCAGCTTCGAGATCGACCAGCGCTGGCTGCTCGAATTCGCAGCGGACCGCACGCCCTATATCGATCAGGCGCAGTCGCTGAACCTGTTCATTCCGGCCGACGTCGACAAGTGGGACCTGATGATGCTGCACTTCCAGGCTTGGGAGAAGGGCATCAAGTCGCTCTACTACCTGCGCTCGAAGTCGGTGCAGCGCGCGGGCTTCGCGGGCGGCGGCGGTGTCGAGGCGGACAACACCCCCGAAGCACCCAAGTTCGAGATCGGCGAGACCACCGACTACGACGAGTGCCTGGCCTGTCAGTAACAGGCTGAGTGGAAGTCACGATTTTACGGAGACCCCGGTGAGCCGAGCTTGCCGGGGTTTCTTCTTGCCTGCGCGGCATTCATTTTTCCGCGATTCCGCGCTAAGGGCCGCGCCATGCAAAATGGCTGTGCTTCCATGACCCCCACCGGCGATAGCGTCGGCCGTGCCGCGATATGCGTCGCGGCACTCTATCAGTTCACCCGTTTCGCGGATTTCACCGCGCTGCGCGCACCGCTTCTGGCACTCTGCGAGGAGGAGGGCATCAAGGGCACCTTGCTGCTCGCGGCCGAGGGCATCAACGGCACGGTAGCCGGCAGCCATGAAGGCATCGCGCGCCTGCTCGCTCATGTCCGGGCATTGCCGGGCTGCGCCGATGTGGACGTGAAGCTTTCGGGCGCTCAGGACATGCCGTTCCACCGCATGAAAGTCCGCCTCAAGCGCGAGATCGTGACGATGGGGCAGCCCGATATCGATCCGCTCTCGGTGGTGGGCACGTATGTCGAGCCGCAGGACTGGAACGCGCTGATCTCCGATCCCGATACGATCGTGATCGACACCCGCAACGACTACGAAGTGGCGGTCGGCACGTTTGCGGGCGCCATCGACCCCCAAACCGCGACGTTTCGCGACTTCCCCGAGTGGTTCCGCACCGAGCGCGAGAAGCTGCTGGCGGCCGGGCGGGAAGGTGGAAAGCCGCCGAAGGTCGCGATGTTCTGCACCGGCGGCATCCGCTGCGAGAAGTCCACCGCGTTCCTCAAGCAGGAAGGCGTGGAGGAAGTCTTCCACCTCAAGGGCGGCATCCTCAAGTACCTGGAAACGGTGCCCGAGGAAGAGAGCCTGTGGCAGGGCGAGTGCTTCGTGTTCGACCAGCGCGTCACCATCGGTCACGGCCTGGTGCAGGGCAGCCATGCGCTGTGCCACGCCTGTCGCCGCCCGGTGAACGCCGAGGATCAGGTCTCGCCGCTCTACGAGGAAGGCGTCAGCTGCCCGGCTTGCCACCACGAGCGCAGCGACGAGCAGCGCGCCTCCTATCGCGAACGCCACCGCCAGGAAGCGCTCGCGGCAGCACGCGGAGAACTCCATGTCGGTGCAGCGCGCAGGCCGGAGAATGCCGCCGATACCGATGCCGACTGATCCCATCCTCTACAGCTTCCGCCGCTGCCCTTATGCAATGCGGGCGCGGCTGGCGCTGCTGGTGAGCGGCACGGCTTGCGAACTGCGCGAGGTGAAGCTCTCGGCCAAGCCGGCGGAGATGCTGGAAGCTTCGCCCAAGGGAACGGTGCCGGTTCTGGTGCTGCCCGATGGTACAGTGATAGACCAGAGCCTCGACATCATGCGCTGGGCCTTGGAACGCAACGATCCTGAAGACTGGCTCGCGCGCGACGACGCAGCGTTGATCGCGGCCAATGACGGTTCGTTCAAACACGATCTCGATCGCTACAAATACCCCGAGCGTCACGGCAGCGATGCCGTCGCCCACCGAGAGAGCGGCCTCGCCTTTCTACGCGAACTCGATGCGCGGCTGGGGGAGAGTCATCAGCTTTGCGGCGCGACACGTGGAATAACCGACGCGGCGATCATGCCCTTTGTTCGGCAGTTCGCCGCGACGGATCCAGACTGGTTTGCAGAACAGTGCTTGCCCCGCTTGCAAGGGTGGTTAACCGATCATCTGGCATCACCCTTGTTCCGGGCAATTATGTTCCGCACACCGTTGTGGCAGCATGGAAGCTGACTATTATAAATACGGACACAAGACGTTTTTGTACGTGATCTAATCGTCGTTGTCGAAGTCTGGGGTGTAGACGCGGCTCCAGGTCCCATCGCTTTCATACACCTCGTACCAGCCTTCGGTAAGATACGATTCTGCCATCATGGCATCCCTACTTTCATCCTCGGGCAGATGGAGAACGGGCGTGCCTCCAAATATGAATCCGCCCGATGGCAGCAACTTGTATTCGCATCCGTGGGGATCTGTAGACTCGTCAATCAGGTCAGCGAGCTCACTCTCAGAGCAACAGAACACTCCGACGGCAACCTTGTTTTCGATTACTCGGACGAACCAGGGCCCGTGGAGCTCAAGGGGCAGGATCTCGAACATACTTATCCTTTCCATTTAGAAGCTGCTTTTTTCGATTTGTCGAAAGTGACGATACGTTCAAAAGAGGTCCTTAAGGCCGAGCGCGCTTCCGGAGCGGCGCGGGAAATCAATCATTGGAATTGGATATCTGATTGTTCATCCATTGGGTGACGGCGCTCTCCCGCCAGCCGCAGCACCGCACAGCAATGCGGACCGGCGCCGGGAAGGTTCCGGTCTTGACCCGGCGGTAGAGCCGTGCGCGGGACAGGCCCGTGCGGTCGAGCACGGCATTGAGGCGCAGAAAACGATCTGGGGGCATCATGTTCATGTGGCACGTCCTCCGGTTTGATGAGGTGGACTGGCCGGCCGATGAACAAGATTGGGCTAAATTACACCTGTCGCAAGGGCGCTAATTGGCGTTTATTGGATATTGCCGGACAGAATTCCTCAGGATGAACCGCATGGGACATCACGGGACACTCGTGGACACAAAAAAATTTCTGCATCGGACCGGCGATTTCGGTGTTCGCGTCTCATGCCACCTCAGCGCATGCAGTGCTTCGCGATTTTCCCGCATTTAAGACGACCGAACGCTCGGGCGCGCTCCTCTGGCCGAGCCTTCGGTCGTCGTCGATCACCTGCGCCGAGGGCGAAGTCAGGACGGCATAACTCGCCGGCGCGAGGGGGCATGCCCGGTGACATGGCAGACGTGATCGACGAGCCCGCCGACCAGCATCCGCACCTCGTCGGGGGTGAAGCCGCCGTCGTCGGGATGCTTGCCGTCCATGAAGTGGCGGCGGTTCCATTTCCAATAGGGCGCCAGCACCTGAATCAGCCGCGCGGTCTCGGCGCAATCGTAGCCGAACGCGGTGACGTTGGCGTAAGCAAGCGAACGGTCGACATTGAGGCTGATGTAGCGGGCGCACCAGCTGTCCGGAAAACCGACATCGAGTAGATGCGCGGACAGCGCGAGCTGCACGACGATGCCGGTCGAATAGAGGAACTCGGGCCAGCCCCCGGGCGCATCGGGCGCCAGGCTGCCCATGAATTCCTCGGCGCGGGCGTATCGTGCGAGGCTGAGCTTGCGGCCTTCCTGGGTGCGGACCAGTCGCACTGGTTCGGCGCCGTAGATCTTCCACAGCGCTGCGAGCGCAGAATTGTCGCGGGGCAGGGAACTGAGCGCCGCCGCAACGGCGGCCGTTTCATCGGGTGAAGTCGCAGGAACAAGGCTGTTCATTTAGCACCTCCGGGTCCGCATCAGGGCGGGGTTGCGGAAGGCTAAAGGACCATGCGGACCGGTCCCGAACTCCCGCACGCTAACGCGCGGGAGCCGCCGGAGCTGGTAACATGCACACGTCATGCGCCGCCGCCTTTCACCCGAAGGTTTGGACATGCGCGACGGCACCCCGGAAAACCCTGTTTTCCGAGCTTGCTTCGTGTGCGGGATTACCAGTCCCGGCGCTGCCCTTTGCGCAGCGCCCTCACAGGATAACAGACGAGAATCCTTAGGCCAAGGACTGACTGGGCGGGGCGGATCGCGCGGCGCTTCGGCAGTGCGTTGTGGCGTGCCGACCTCGTAGCGGGCTTAGAACAGGAAGCGCGATCTCCGGCGATGCGAACGATGACCGGGATAGAGCTTGCAGGCGGTGCCGTCACCGTCGGCATCGAGCTCGGCGCGGTAGCCCGGCTCGGTGTCCTGGATCGGCGCTCGGCCTGCGGCGCGAGCCTGATCGTAATCGGCATAATAGACCCAGCTGTTGGCACCCGCCGAGAAGCTCTTGTCCGGCAGCAGGCGCGCCGTGAGTTCGCGGATGCTGCTACCTTGCACGCTGAGATAACCGGCACCCCCGCCGACGAGCGCAGCCAGGGCTAAACACATGCCAATACGGCCGATGGTTACGCGCCGGTCCCGGAGAAGTCGGCGCCGGCGGAACTGCCGACCGTGCTGGATCGGCACCGCGCGATACGGCCTGTCTTTGCGCATCGCTTTTTCCCTGGGCTGCCAGCACATCCTGAACATCGGCGTAGTGGACACTTTCGCGACCGGGTGGCTGCTTGAACGGCTCGAAGGCTTTACGGCCACTCATCCGCACATCGCCTTTTCCGTGTCGATTAATAACAACCGGGTCGATCTGGCAGGCGAGGCGCTTCTTTATTCAATTCGCTTCGGCGATGGCGCGTGGCATCGCGCTCATGCCGAACAGCTCATGCGCGCGCCGCTGACGCCGTTGTGCAGTCCATCGGTGGCGAGGCGCCTGAGAACGCCGCAGGATCTGCATCACGAAGTGTCGCTGCGGTCGTATGGTCCCGATGAGTGGCGCGCCTAGTTCGATCTCGCAGGTATCCCGTCACCCGTCCTGCGCGGGCCGATATTCGACAGCTCCGTATCGATGTGAGCGCGGCGATGGCGGGACTTGGTGAAGCTCTCGCGCCGGCGACCATGTTCATGCGCGAGATCGCGGGGGAGCGCCTGATCCAACCTTTTCGGTCGATGTCGATACGGGGTTCTACTGGCTGACCAAGCTGTATTCGCGCAAGATGGAGCCAGCGATGCAGTATTTTCGTGACCGGCTTGTCCGGCAGACCATGGAAGATCGGGTTGAGTAATGCTCGTTGGGCAATCGCTGGCAAAAACTTGAGTAGTGGACCGCGATTAAGAAGATTCCCGGGCGTGAGCGTTTGAGACGATCTGAGAGGGCAAGGTAGTGCGCTTACGTGACTCGAAATTCATGCCTAAATTGCTGTATGAAAATGATTTATATTTCAGACTGGCCTAGTAAGCCCCCTGATAGGCCCCCAAAAAATTTTTTGTACAAATTGGCAGAAGTTCGAGTCCTGGAGCAGAATATCGTACCTTGTTTTTGCATGCTTCAGGGCATTCGAGGGACGGGCGTGGTGTTGACAACCGTTAGCCCGTGGGCCGGACGACGATGCCCATCGAGACGAACAGTTTTCTGAGATCCACGTCGGACATGCCGATCTTGGCGGCAAGATCGCGCATGGATTCGGTCCAGGCAAACCTGATGAAGTGTTCGGGCAGAACCTGGATGCCGTTCCATGCAGGATAGCAGCGCGACATGGTTGTCCTTCGTAGGCAGGGGCCTGAATTTGTATTGAGTGGATAATG